>ERZ791612.1486-NODE-1486-length-10158-cov-4.057013_pt1 | contig 10158 bp, 6 predicted proteins | sample MGYA00509963_ERZ791612 | MGnify/ENA primary metagenome ERZ791612 (study PRJEB30046, sample SAMN00791906) | human gut metagenome | study: EMG produced TPA metagenomics assembly of the A metagenome-wide association study of gut microbiota in type 2... | reverse complement strand
GATGATGTTCATTCTTCGGTTATCAAAGACGCACTTCATTTATTGACCTTGGCAGCTTTTGTGATGGCGCTTGTGCAAATCCTAACATCGTCAATGCAGCTATTGCTTCTTCATAAATTTCATTGTTGGCGGTGATGCTAATAGGAGCTGATGTTGTTGATGTACCGATGTCTGTAGTTGAAATTTTGTCTTTTAAATCAACAATGATACGTTGTGCGGTTTTTAATCCGATTCCTTTGACGGTCTTTAGTAATTTATCGTTTCCGCTGCTTATTACATTACAAAGTTCAGAAGGTGTGAGAGCCGAAAGTATCATGCGGGCAGTATTTCCTCCTATGCCTGATACGCTTATTAGTAATAGAAATAGTTCTCTTTCCTGCTTGGTAGCAAATCCATATAATATATATGCATCTTCTCTGATTGATTCATAAATGTAAAGTTTGACTTCTTTTTTCCCCTGGATGGCAGAATAGGTGTTCAAGGACACATTAATACCATATCCTAAGCCGTTACATTCAATGACAGCCATTGCTGGCGTGATTTCGGTAAGTTCTCCTTTGATATATTCAATCATATTTTTCTGATAATTTATTATTTTAATACAAAAATAGGCATAAGAAAGTTATAAATTGTAAGTTTGTGCAGAATTATTTCAAAATCACTGCCACAGTGTTTGTTTAGAATTGTTCTAATTTTGTATTTTTGCGGTGTTAAAATATAGAATTAATTCAAACATCAAAAATAATATGGGAAAAATTAGAGCAGCCGTAGTAGGTTACGGAAATATTGGAAAGTTTACATTGGAAGCACTCGAAGCTGCTTCTGATTTCGAAGTTGCAGGTATTGTACGTCGTAATGGAGCTGAAAACAAGCCGGCAGAGTTGGCTAACTATCCGGTAGTAAAGGATATAAAAGAATTGGAGAATGTTGATGTTGCTATTCTTGCTACTCCAACCCGTAGCGTAGAAAAGTATGCAAAAGAAATATTGGCTTTGGGTATTAATACTGTAGATAGCTTTGATATCCATACACAAATAACAGATTTACGTCGTTCTTTGGGAGAAACAGCAAAAGCTCACAACGCTGTATCTATCATCTCTGCAGGATGGGATCCGGGAAGTGATTCTGTAGTTCGCGCTTTGTTGCAGGCTATTGCTCCTAAAGGTATTACTTATACAAACTTTGGTCCGGGACGTAGTATGGGACACTCTGTAGCTGTACGTGCTATTGCTGGCGTGAAAGATGCACTGTCTATGACAATTCCAGTTGGAACAGGTATTCATCGCCGTATGGTTTATGTGGAACTGGAAGAAGGTGCAGACTTCAAGACTGTAGAAACTGCTGTCAAAGCTGATCCTTATTTTGTGAATGACGAGACTCATGTAATTCAGGTTCCTTGTGTAGACGATTTGAATGATGTTGGTCATGGCGTTAACTTGGTACGTAAGGGTGTATCTGGAAAGACACATAATCAGTTGTTCGAATTCGATATGAAGATCAACAATCCGGCTCTTACAGCTCAAGTATTGGTATGTGTTGCCCGTGCTTCTATGAAACAGCAGCCGGGATGCTATACAATGATTGAAGTTCCGGTTATCGATTTGTTGGAAGGTGACCGTGAAGAACTGATTGCTCATTTGGTATAATTAATTTTCAGATAACTTTGAAATCTCTTTCCTGTATCGTTTCGGGAAAGAGATTTTTTTTGTTCCTTTGTGGCTATATCAAAGAAATATAAATTATGACGTTAGCAAGTATTGTTTGGGATGTAGATCCTGTTCTGGTACATTTAGGCTCCCTAGAAATTCGTTGGTATGGATTGATGTGGGGACTCGGATTCATTTTCGCTTATGAAATAGTATCGCGTTTATTTAAAAAAGAAGGATATCCTGACTATTGGGCAGATAAATTGTTTGTATATTGTATAGTAAGTAGTGTGATAGGAGCCCGATTAGGACATTGCTTATTTTATGAGTGGGATTATTATGGAGCACATCCGTTGGAGATTTTGAAAATCTGGAAAGGAGGACTTGCCAGTCATGGAGGAGTATTTGCCTTGATTTTGGCTTTGGTTTGGTACTCAAAGAAAGTTACGAAGAAAAATGTGTGGTGGCTTTTCGATCGTATGATTCCAGCGGTAGCTGTGGTCTGCATGTGTATCCGTTTCGGAAATCTGATGAATTCGGAAATATTTGGTTTCCCGACTACATTACCTTGGGGCTTTGAGTTTGTGCGTTCTCGTGAGTGGCAAGCTTTGTATAATCAGAATGGAGAAGCTCAAGCGTGTCATCCTACACAGATATACGAAATGCTCTATTGCTTGATAGCATTAGTGATCTCATGGCTGATGTATTACAAATTTCACCTTCAAAAGCGGATAGGTCTGATAACTGGAGTTTCTCTCTTGATTTTCTTTGGTGCACGATTTGGACTGGAATTTATGAAAAATCCGCAAGTTGCAGAAGAAGTGAATATGACTTTGAATATCGGACAACTGCTGAGTCTGCCTCTTATTTTGTTGGGTATATATCTGATAGCTACAAGTAAGAAACGTAAGGAGGCTTTCTAAAATAAAAAACAATAGAACGAAATTCCGTTCTTTGAGTAAGAATGTTTCATCCTCGATTAAAAATGTTGCATGTATCATTTTTAATCGAGGATGAAACATTTATTATATTCCTTTTATTAAGCTCTACATACATTTGCAATACCGTTTTGAACGGTAGTGTGAGATTTGTAATAAGTTAAACTTAATCTATTTGTAAATGGAAAGCATAAAAAGAACATTTCTTTTAGCACTCCTTTTCATGGTGTGTATGGTTGTGCAAGCACAAAGTTTGCAAGTGTCTGGAACAGTAGTTTCAAAATCTGATGGAGAGCCTGTTATCGGGGCAACTATTCTTGAACAGGGTACGACTAACGGTACGATTACTGATTTTGATGGTAAGTTTTCTTTAACTGTAAAGCAAGGTGCGGAAATTTCAATTTCTTATATCGGCTTCAAAAGTCAGGTCGTAAAAGCGCAAACTGTATTGAATATTGTTTTAGCAGAAGATACAGAAGTGCTGGATGAAGTTGTAGTAACTGGTTATATGACTGAAAAGAAAGCAAGTTTAACAGGTTCTGTTGCAGTTGTAAAAATGAAGGATGTAGCTGATGTTCCTACAGGAAATGTTATGTCCGCCTTGCAAGGACGTGTAGCAGGTATGAATGTTACGACGGATGGTACTCCGGGAGGAATGAATACTGGAGCTTTGGTTCGTGGTACAACTACAATCAATAACAGTGCTCCGTTGTATGTAATTGATGGTGTACAGACTCGTGATAACATTGCTTCTATCCTTTCTTCTAATGATGTAGAATCAATTCAGGTCCTAAAAGATGCTGCTTCTGCCGCTATATATGGTGCTCAGGCTGCTAATGGTGTAATTATTATAACAACCAAGCGTGCTAAAGAAGGTGATGTAAAAGTAAATTTTGATATGACTCTTACGGCACAGACATTTTCTACAGGATTTGATATGTTGGATGCTCAGCAGTGGGGAGATGTGTATTGGCAAGCATATAAGAATTCATATGGTACACATCCTAATAGTGCTGTTTATGGAAATGGAGAGAAACCGGTTTTACAGGAGTATTATTATGACCAAAATGGTGTAAAAATCCGTACAGGAAATACCGATTGGGCTAAAGAAATCTATAGCACAGCTTTAATGCAGAATTATAACTTGTCATTGTCTAAAGGATTCAAGGATGGAAATGTTGCGTTGACAATGAACTATATGGATCAAGATGGTTTGTGTCGTAATACTGATTTTCAGCGTTTCAATACTCGTTTGACTTCTGATTTCCGCTTTATTAATAACAAGGTAAGAATTGGAGAAAGTGTTTCTGTAAACTACTGGACTCGTCATCTGAACCCTTCAGGAATCGAAGAAAATGTAATAGCCCAGCATCCGGCTATACCGGTATACGATGAAAATGGAAATTATGCCGGAGGTTATGTGGATATATTGGGTGATAAACCTAATCTAATTCGTTTGACAGATAATGAAGCAAACAATCGTCATAAATATTGGCGTATATTTGGAAATGCTTACATTGAAATCGAACCGGTGAAAAAGTTAATCTTCAAATCTAATTTTGGTTTGAATTACTATAATGAGTTTAACTCGACTTTTGTTCCGGCATGGCAGGAAGCAAGTCGTGTAGTTGATACAAATGAGTTGAATGTTACTCACAACTATAGCCTACAATGGATTTGGTCGAATACATTAAATTATTCATTTGAAATTAATAAACATTCACTCAATATTTTGGCTGGTATGGAAGCGAAAAAGGAATTTGGTGAGTCTTTGAGTGGATATGGTAAGGGATTGGTTATTGAGGATTTAGACTACCGTTATCTGGATGCAGTAACTTCTGGTCAGGTTGTTGGTAATAATGCTAGTGAATATGCTTTGGTATCTTATTTTGCAAAGGCAAATTATGATTATGCTAATAAATATCTGGTTTCTGCAACGTTACGTCGTGATGCTTCTTCACGTTTTGGAATGAATCATAATTCTGCTATATTCCCTTCTGCCTCTGTAGGTTGGAGACTTTCAAGTGAGAACTTTATGGAAAGAACTCAAAACTGGTTAAGTGACTTGAAAATTCGTGCATCTTGGGGTATAAATGGTAATGATATGATTGATAATACAGCTACTTATGATAAATATATTATGAGTCTAAAAGGAGCCTCTTATAATATTGTAGGTGATGGTAAATTGCTAGCTCCAGGAGTTTTTAAAACAGCTTCAGCTAATAATGATTTAAAGTGGGAACAAACAGAACAGTGGAATGTAGGTATAGATGCATCTTTCTTGAATAACCGTTTGGGACTTACTTTAGATTATTTTGATAAAAATACAACTGATATGTTAATCCAACGTCCTTATATTGGAGTTATCGGTGAAGGTGGATATTATTGGTATAATGGAATATCAATGAAGAATAAAGGATTCGAAGCAACTGTAACTTGGAGAGATCAAATTAAGGATTTTAACTATGATGTATCATTAAATCTATCTTATTATAAAAATGAGATAACAGATCTTCCTTCTGATATTTATTATACTTATGGTGGTGGTAATGGAGTTGATCAGAGTATTGTAGGACAGCCGTTTGGCTCGTGGATGGGATATAAAACTGATGGCTTATTCCGTACAGAGGAAGAGGTTCGTGATTATCTTGCAAAATACGATGTGCAAATTGGTAAACCAGGGGTAGGACGTATTCGTTATGTTGATGTGAATAATGATGGTATTATTAGTACTGCTGATCAAACGTGGTTAGGATCTGATCAACCTAAAGTTATTGCTGGGTTGAACTTGGGAGCTTCTTGGAAAGGATTTGATTTGAGTATGTTCTTTAATGGCATGGTCCGTGACGTTTGGAATAATTCGAAATTTTATACAGATTTATTTCCTTTATGGAATGGAAACCATTCAACCCGTTTGTTGGATGCTATGGATGCTTGGACTGTCTATGAACAAACTGGAGTTTATAATGGTGATATTCCTGCTTTGTCTGCGGTTGATACTAATAATGAAGCTCGTAGTTCTGAGTTTTTTATTGAAGATGGATCTTATATCAAGCTGAAAACTCTGACCTTAGGGTATACTCTACCTAAGAAAGTTATTGATAAGTTATTCTTAAATAATGTACGTGTGTATTTCCAGGCACAGAATCTGTTTACATTAACGAATTATACAGGTGCAGATCCTGAAGGGTTAGGATATACTTACCCACAGCCACGTTCATATACATTCGGATTATCAGTTGGATTTTAATGATTAAAATAAAGAATTTATGAAACTAAAATATATTACCTTATCGTTTGTTTTTGCTACTGCTGTTTTAGCAAGTTGCAATGAAAGCCGTTTTCTTGATATCAAGCCTCAGGGAACATTGAATAACGGAAACCTTAATTCGGCTGAAGGAGTTGAATTATTAATTAGTGCAGCATATGCTGGTCTTACAGGTCCAGATGGACAGACTGGTAGTGTATGGCTTCATCCTATGACGAACTGGAGTTATGGTGAAGTTCGCGCTGATAATGCATATAAAGGAGGTGGAGGAGTCGGTGATGTTTCTGATATTCATAAGCTGGAAACGTTTGACGTGGATGCTACTTTGGGTGATGTAGATAGTAAATGGTTTCAATTGTATAGCTGTGTTCAACGCTGTAATTCAGCTCTGAAAGTATTGAATATTTGTTCGGAAGATGATGTTCCTGAGCTAAAATCTAGAAAGGCAGAAATGCGTGTGTTAAGGGCACATTTTTATTTTGAGTTAAGTCGTTTATTTAATAAAATTCCATATTTTGATGAGAATGTAGACATAAATGATTATCCAAAGATTTCTAATGATGAGTATACTCGTGATGAAATTTTAGGAATGATAGCTGATGAGATGATGAACTCAGCAACAGACTTGCCTGAAGAACAAGCTGATAAAGGACGAGTAAATCGTTATGTAGCTTGGGCGTATGCAGCTAAAGTTAAATTATATAAAGCTTATGAGCAGGATGAAAAAACACATGAAGTAATTCGTATAAATAAGGATTTGTTGCGTGAAGTTGTAGAACTTTGTAATAAATTGGAAGGTAGATACGATTTGCTGGATGATTTTCAACAGTTGGATTTATTAGAATATGAAAATGGTAAGGAATCTATATTTGCTGTTCAATATTCTATGAATGATGGTTCTCCTGATGCAGGACGTATTAATTGGAGTAACTTGTTGAATGCTCCTCAAGGACCTTATAGTGGTGATGGTTTTTTCTTGCCAAGTCAAAATTTGATAAATGCTTATCAAACAGACGAAAATGGTTTACCGATGTTCAATACATTTAATGATCATGATTATGATGTTATTGTTTTTGATGGAGATAAACCTGTGAATACTCAGATTGATGGAACAGTAGATCCGAGATTAGATTTTATCATAGGACGTCCGAATATTACATGGAAAACTTATTCAGAATCGCCTTGTATGAATAATTGGGTACGAGATCAAGGTACTTATGGTTATCATTGTTGTAAACGTTTCTTTGTATCGCCGGAGAGTCCAGATATGTTTAAAGGATGGCCTTGGGGAGCTTCTGGATTAAATTGGCAGATTATTCGTTATGCAGATGTTTTATTGTGGAAAGCTGAAGCTTTGATTGAAATTGGTGATGGAACAAGTTTGGAAGAAGCAAGAGAATGTATTAATCGCATTAGGCGTCGTGCTATGCATAGTACCTATGTGAAGAGTTTTAATGATCCGTCGAAGGATGCAGCCAATTACTTGATAAACGAATATCCAGCTACAGGATGGACTCAAGAGTATGCTCGTGAAGCTTTACGCTTCGAAACCCGTTTAGAAAAAGCGATGGAAGGTGAGCGTTTTTTTGACTTAGTACGCTGGGGAATTGCAGCTGAAACAATGAATTCATATATTTTAAAGGAAAAGGAGAATAGAGTATATTATTCTACAGCTAAGTTTACTTTAGGACGTGATGAATATTTACCTATATCTAAACCTCAATATAATTTCTCTCAAGGAAATTATGTGCAAAATCCAGGCTATGGAGATTTTTAATAGATTGAGTTTTCAGTTTTGAACTTCAGGTGACAGATATCATAAATTTCTGTCACCTGTTTTTATAAAGTCGTAATTAGTTATGAAATACTTTATACAGACTATTTTGTTTTTAGTGGTAAGTCTTGGAGATATAGGGAGTCGTATTTATGCAAATAGTCCAACTCTATATGAACGAACTGATAGCGTTTGGGGGATGGAATGGCATTCTGTAAAAGAACAACCTGAGTGGGGAAATGGATGTAGGGGAAAGGCAATACGTACAGATGGTTATTCAACTTATTTAAATGCTGAATTGGAATCTGGAGTGAAAGCGATAGATACTTGGTTCGCTTTGGAGTCATATCCTACTGATACAGCTTCGTGTATTGCCCTATTGGATAAATATAATCAACTTTCTTTTTCATTGTGTGTGACTCGCTTTGGAGATTTAGTTGCTATAACTCGAAATTTAGATAAAGGAACTTCGAGGACATTTTCTTTACAAAAAAGAATAAATTGTTTTGAATGGTTTAATATTGCTCTTTCAATGGAAAAAGATTATTTTTCATATTTTTTAAATGGAAAACAATTGACAAACATTCCTTTGAAAAAAGAAAAAAATGTGACTGATAAATGGCTATTGCGTTTCGGTAAAGATTTTTTTGAAAAGAAGGTCGGGATGTATGATGTGACATGCATTAATGGATTGATAGATCGTCCTTGTTTTCATTCTTTATTTAAGATTGAACAACTTGAAGAAGAAGCTTTAATAGCTAGAAATTCTACACCCGTACTGGCTCCTGTTTCTCGTTTTAAAGATGATTTCAATCGTCCTACTTATCATTTACTGCCCGCAGCCAATTGGACGAATGAAACTCATGGTTTGTTTTATTATAAAGATAAGTATCATATATTTAATCAAAAGAATGCTTCATCTATATTCTTAGGACAGATAAATTGGGGACATTTTACTAGTCCTGATTTGATACATTGGACGGAAGAGAAGCCTGCATTAACTCCTGATATGGATTATGATAAGAAAGGTATATGGTCAGGATGTGCGATTCTTAATGATAAAGGAACTCCTCAGTTGTTTTATACCTCAGGTGGAGATAAAAATGGGATAGGAATTGCTTTTCCAGCCGATAACAATCTTGTAGCTTGGGATAAATATGAGAAGAATCCTGTGATCTATGGTCAGCCAAAAGGCTTTACACGTACCGATATGCGTGATCCGTTTGTATGGAAAGAGGGGAATGTTTGGTACATGATTATTGGTTATGGTATAGAGGATCCGGTTTCTCCGCATGGAGCATTACTTTTGTATAAGTCGACTGATGCAAAAAAATGGGACTATGTACACTTAATGTTCGAAGGAAATCCAGAAATAGATGAGAGTGGAGTATTTTGGGAAATGCCTTTCTTTAAAAAGTTTGGTGAAAAATATGTACTGCTGGTAAATAGAGTTCCTCATAATCGTATTCCTGCACGCTCTCAGTATTGGATTGGCAAGTTTGAAAATGAAAAGTTTATACCAGATAATCCAGTACCTCAAAATTTGGAAGTGATTAATAGATTATTATCTCCTTCTATATGGCAATTGAGTGATACTTCGACTGTTGCCATTGCTATTATTCCGGATGAGATATCAGAAAGCGCTAATTATAAACAGGGGTGGGCACACTTGTATAGCATACCTAGAATGCTGTCTTTGAAGGATGGGAAAAAACTAGTACAACATCCTTATTCAGGATTGAAGAGCTTAAGAGGTAAACATGTGGGTATAGAAAAAAGACGGTTAACTGGAACTTCTGTTTATTCTATATCCAATACGGAGCACCAAGTGGAGTTGTGTATAGACTTTTATCCAAAAGATGCAACAAAGTTTGGAGTGATTATCGGGAAAAATCCAGCAGGAACGGAGCAGACCTCAATCTATTTCGACTTGAACATGCAGGAGTTGGTAATCGACCAGACTCGTTCTTCGCTACGGGAAGGAATTCCTCAACGCATTCGTAAAGATAAATATAGCGTAAAGAAAGATGAGGAAAAAATTAATCTTCATCTTTTTATAGATGGATCTGTGGTGGAAGGATTTATCAACAATGAAGATGCGTTTACTACAAGAGTTTTTCCATTGTATGAAAATAGTACGCAGATAGAAATCTTTTCTAATGGGAAAAATAGTGAGGTAAAAGCAGACATCTGGCAACTGGAGGATGCTAAAGTAAAAACGAATTTTTAATTAAGAGGATAATCGTATGAAGATAAATATAATAGATTGGATTAAGGTTGGATTTGTGCTTGGCTTATTTCAAGGGTATAGCATAATGGGCAATGCGCAGAACACTGAACTGTATAAAGAAAAATATCGGCCACAATACCATTTCAGTCCAAGAAAAGGTTGGATTAGTGACCCTAGTGGATTTATCTATTATCAGAATAAGTACCATATGTATTGGTGGGGAAAGGCAGAATCGGAAGATTTAGTTCATTATAAACAGGTTATCCCCAATAATGATTCAGTGTTTTCTTGTATGAGAGGGG
>ERZ791612.1484-NODE-1484-length-10170-cov-3.196540_pt1 | contig 10170 bp, 9 predicted proteins | sample MGYA00509963_ERZ791612 | MGnify/ENA primary metagenome ERZ791612 (study PRJEB30046, sample SAMN00791906) | human gut metagenome | study: EMG produced TPA metagenomics assembly of the A metagenome-wide association study of gut microbiota in type 2... | reverse complement strand
TCCAACGGATGAGAAGAGTTTACACCAAAATAACCACCACCATTAGTACCCAATTGTTTGATAGGGACAATAGCCGCCGTAGGGCCTTGTGATACATATTGTGTAGCTCCTTCCATGGTGGTCACCTTCATTTTTCCGTCAAAGCCCATCGGAGTTCCTTGCACAATCAGGATAAAGCCTACGACCAATGAAAGAGGCAACAGGACACGGGTACAACTTAATACCAAATAGTTCCAGAAATTGCCAATAGTCTGAGTAGTCTTTGCAGCCAGCGCTTTCATTATACCTGCCATGGCAGCCATACCGGTAGCGGCAGTAATAAACTGAAAGAGCATGATGACGAATAGCTGAGTAAAATAAGTCAGCCCACTTTCACCGCTATAATGTTGCAAGTTGCAGTTCACCATGAAACTGATACAAGTATTGAATGCCTGATGCGCAGTCTGACCGACATTTCCATCCGGGTTAAGCGGTAGCACACCTTGTGTAACCAACAGTACCATCCCCCAAAGGAACCAAAATAGATTTACCACCAGCAAGGCTCTCAAAAACTGTTTCCAGTTCATCTCTTCATTGGGATTGATGCCACTCAGTTTGAACATAACCCGTTCAACGGGCTTCATAAAATCCGACCAAGTCTTTTCACCTTTATAAACTTTAGCGATATATTTGCCCAAAGGATAGCTGAGCACTACCATTAAGACAATTTGCGCTATAACACCTAAAACTTCAGTATTCATAACTCTTTATTTCTTAACTTACTTTTTTAAAACTTCTCCGGCTTGATGAGAACATACATCATATAGCCGAACATAATCAAACTAACTACAAATAATGCTGTGTACATAACTTGTTTCTCCTTTCTTTTTTTAGATCTTCTCGAACCAGTCTATGCATTTAAAGAAAAGCCAAAAGCAAGCTATGCCGCTCAAGGTACAAACTACAAATCCGATTGAAAATAAATCCATAATTCCTTTTTTTTAATTAATACTATTGTTAACTGTCACGTTATATGCCAATAGTGTGCCAAAGAAAAAACATGTAATGTATATACTTGTAAAACAGAATAATGCAATAAATCAGGAAGTAAAAGGAGAGGAGTATACCTTTTCAAAATGAAAAGAGATCAATATCAAAACAGGAAGATATTGAATAAAAGATGAAGGTGTGCCAAAATGAAATGCCCCCGAAAGTTTTTTATCTGACTTTCGGGGGGCATTTCATTTTTTAATAAGAAAGAGAATTTAATAACGAGTCACTTTATCTGTATGTCCTTTCAAATATTCAAAGCGGTTGATTAATTTTCCTAATAATTCAGGGTATTTCTCTGCTAAATTATTTTGCTGGCTAATATCTTCTTTCAGATTATACAATTTATATCCGTATCCTAAACCGATAAATTCACCATCTTCTTTACTGTATGGATTATAATAAGGAGGAATCAATGCCCAATCACCTTGGCGGTATGCATAATTAAACATTCCTTCAATAACCAATTCTTTACGCCCTTCTTGACTCTTACCCAAAAAAGCATCTAATGTATTTTCGCTGTCCAATTGATCAGGATAAGTCTGCCCCAATAATGCGGCGAATGATGCTAACAAATCCATTTGACAAATAAAGGCATCGGAAACCTGCGGTTTTACCTGAGCCGGCCAACGTAGCATAAACGGAATTCGTGTTCCGCCATCAAACATACTGGTTTTACCACCACGTAACGGACCTGCAATCTTGTGGTCACCTACCAGCTCTTCTGCTTGATCTTTGTATCCGTCATCAAGTACCGGACCATTATCGCTAGTAAAAATCACGATAGTATTTTCCGTTAATCCCAACTTATCTAATTCTTTCAAAAACTCACTTACACACCAGTCTGCTTCCAAAATAGCATCTCCACGAGGCCCCATACCCGATTTCCCTACAAAACGTTCGTTTGGAACACGAGGCACGTGTGGTTGATGAAGTCCATAATATAAAAAGAATGATTTCTCTTTGTTGATATTTACAAATTGCTTGGCTTTATTCAAGAACAATTCTGCCATCTCTTCGTCTTTCCACTGAGCAGCTTTTCCTCCCTTCTGAAAACCGATGCGAGGCACTCCATTTACAATAGACCCTGCATGACCTACACTAGGATGCATACGAAGTAGCTCAGGGTTATTCTTTCCAGTGGGTTCACCAGGAAAATTCTTCCGATAATTTACATAAAGAGGATCATTAGGATCTAGCCCTACGACTTTTCCATTTTCAAGAAAAACACAGGGCACGCGGTCATTGGTAGCTGCTTGAATAAAGGAATAATCATATCCGATTTCTGCTGCACCGGGACTGACCTCTTTATTCCAATCTACATTTCCGTCTCCCAATCCGATATGCCATTTACCGACCGAACCTGTAACATAACCTGCCTGCTTCATCAGTTTAGGAAAGGTTATTTTTTGAGTATCAATAATTAAGGCTGCATTTCCGGGAAGGATTTTAGCATCGACATTGCTCCAAGGGTATTTACCGGTCATTACCGAATAACGACTGGGAGTAGAAGTTGCTGCTGTACAAAATCCTTGTGTGAAGCGAATGCCTTCATTGGCAATGCGATCCATTCCGGGAGTTTGGAGGCGATGAGCACCATAACAGCTTAAGTCACCATATCCCAAATCATCGGCAACTATCAAAATAACATTGGGGTGTTTATCCTTCTGTTCTTGTTGGGGCTGTAAGTTTGCAGTCATCGCAACCGTTGGCGAAAATGCACTTGCCATCAGGCCTAGAGTGTAACTGAATAATTTCATATCATAATAGTTTTAAGTGTTTTTCATTAAAGGCTTATACCGTATTCTTCTATCTTACGATAAAGCGTGGTCAGGCCTATTTTCAATAAACGCGAGGCTTCAGTCTTATTTCCTTTAGTATATTGCAGAACTTTAGTGATGTGATGTTTTTCCATAGCAGCCAGTTCAAATTCTGAATAATTTTTGCTAATAAGCTCTTCTTGCTGGCTGTTTTGTATTTCAATGGGAAGGTCTTGCAAAGTTAATTGTTTATCACAAATAATCATACTGCGCTCTATCACATTACGCAACTCACGAATATTCCCTCTCCAATCAGCTGCTTTCAAAGCTGTCAAGAACTCCGGAGTCATTCCTTCCACTTGTTTTCCCAGTTTATTTGAAAAAAGCCGGATAAAAGTTCTCGCTAAGATTTCGATATCTTCTTTACGTTCACGGAGAGGAGGAAGATGTATCTGAAAAACGGAAAGGCGATAATAAAGGTCTTCACGGAAATTGCCTTGTTCTATTTCTTTTTTTAAATCACGATTGGTGGCGGAGATAATACGAACATTTACTTTCGTGGGCTTCGTGTCTCCTATTTTTATATATTCTCCTGATTCAAGCACACGGAGTAATTTAGCTTGCAATTCAAATGCCATTTCACCTATTTCATCTAGAAAGATAGTGCCATTATTAGCAACTTCAAATAAACCTTTCTTATCTTTCATCGCTCCGGTAAATGAACCGGCTTTATGGCCGAATATCTCGCTTTCAAGCAAATCTTTACTAAAGGCGGAACAATTTATCGCCACAAAAGCATTCTCTTTACGAAGGCTATTACGATGGATAGCTTGCGCGAAGACTTCTTTTCCTGTTCCGGTTTCTCCGGTAAGCAATACTGTGACATCAGTCGCTGCCACTTTCTGGGCTAAAGCGACAGTTTGTTGCATGCAGTTCGACTTACCTTTAATGGTTTCAAAAGAATAGGTATGCGCTTCTTCCGGTTTTGCTTTTTCTCCTATATTCTTTTTAGCTTGCTCCATGGCGCGACTAACGACAGGAATAATCTTATTGTTATCGTCTCCCTTGGTGATATAGTCGAAAGCCCCGTTCTTAATCGCCTGCACTCCATCAGGAATGTTTCCGTGAGCTGTTAATAAAATGATTTCCAGCTCGGGATAGAGCTTTTTCATAGTAAGAACCAAATCGACTCCGTGACCATCAGGCAAAAAGACATCACACAATGCCACTTGAGGAGTGTGCAGTTTCAATTGTTTTAAAGTCGATTGGCAATCAGTTGCTTGAAAGACCTCATAGCCTTCTAGTTCCATCATCCGTGAAAGGAGTTTTCGTATCTGCGGTTCGTCGTCAATTATCAAAATACTATCCATTTCCATTTTATTTGTTTCACAAAGATAGAACAAAATAGCGTCTCACAAAAGATTATTAAAAAAAATGTCCGATGAACAATTTTATATATTCTTTCGTTAAATAAAACGGAAGCTACTTCTTTATACCTCTTCACCTGCCCTATTCTTATTAATTTAAACTCTATATAAACAATGAATAAAATAGAAATTAAAAACTTATATCTTATTTTCGGTTCGGAAAAACAAAAAGCCCTTCGGATGTTGAAAGAAGGAAAAAGTAAAAATGAAATATTAAAAACTACTGATTGCACCATCGCTGTAAAAGACGCAAATTTAGATATCCATGAAGGCGAGTTCTTTGTTATAATGGGATTGTCGGGCAGTGGAAAATCAACACTGCTTCGTTGCATCAATCGGTTGATAAAGCCCACGAAAGGACAAATCCTTATCAATGGCAAGAATATTACCACAATGTCTGATAAAGAATTGTTGGATATGCGGCGCCACGAGATTTCTATGGTGTTTCAAAACTTTGGCTTGCTTCCTCATCGCAGTGTGTTGAGCAACATAGCCTTCGGATTGGAGTTGCAAGGTGTTTCCAAACAGGAACGTGAAAAGCAAGCAATGAAAAGCATGGAAATCGTCGGACTGAAAGGTTACCAGAATCAAATGGTGGGACAATTGTCGGGAGGTATGCAGCAACGGGTGGGACTAGCACGTGCATTAGCAAATAATCCTGAAGTATTACTTATGGACGAAGCTTTTTCCGCACTCGACCCCTTAATCCGCGTGCAGATGCAGGATGAAATGCTAACCATACAGTCTAAGATGAAAAAAACGATTATTTTTATTACTCACGATTTGAATGAAGCCATTAAATTGGGAGACCGTATTGCTATCATGAAGGATGGGGAAATAGTGCAAGTGGGAACTTCTGAAGAAATCCTGACTGAACCTGCTAATGATTATGTAGCACGTTTTGTTGAAAATGTAGACCGAAGTAAGATTATCACGGCAGGAAGCATTATGATAACTCATCCGGCAGTCGCTCGTCTGCGTAAAGAAGGACCTGAAGTCTTGATTCGGAAAATGAAAGAAAGAGATATTACCGTACTTCCGGTGATAGATGAAAATGATAAATTGATTGGAGAAATCACATTGGAAGACACTGCTATTCTCCGGCATAAAGGGATAAAATCCATCCAAACTGCTGTACTGAGTGAAGTACATTCCGTTACAGAAGATACTAAAATAGAAGACTTACTTCCATTGATTACCAAAACCAATTCCCCCATCTATGTGGTTAATGAAGAACGTGAATTGAAAGGATTGGTTCCTCTCTCATCCATTGTAGTAGAGATGACCGGAAAAGATAAAAACGAAATTAACGAACTTATTCAAAACGCAATCGAATTATGATAAATATCGGAAAATATATAGAAATGGCAATCAATTGGTTGACCGAAAACTTTACACTTTTTTTTGATGCAATTAATGTCGGGATAGGCGGGTTCATTGACGGATTTCAAAATGTATTGATGTGGATTCCTTTTTATATAACTATTGTGCTGCTGACTCTTCTTGCTTGGTATAAATCGGGGAAAGGAGTAGGGGTGTTTACCGTCTTCGGGTTATTACTTATTTGGAGTATGGGATTTTGGAATGAAACGATGCAGACACTGGCATTGGTATTGTCGTCCACCATTATTGCTCTGATTATTGGGCTTCCTCTCGGAATTTGGAGTGCCAATAGTCAACGATGCGATAAAATTCTGCATCCTATTCTCGACTTGATGCAGACAATGCCTGCTTTTGTTTACCTGATTCCCGCTGTCCTCTTTTTTGGATTGGGCACTGTGCCTGGAGCATTTGCAACTATCATCTTTGCTACGCCTCCGGTGGTACGTTTAACTAGTTTGGGCATTAAGCAAGTCCCCAAAAACGTAGTCGAGGCATCCCGTTCTTTCGGAGCAACCCCCACACAGCTATTGTTCAAAGTACAATTGCCTTTAGCATTACCCACCATCATGACAGGTATCAATCAAACCATCCTGATGTCACTTTCGATGGTGGTAATTGCAGCCATGATTGCGGCTGGCGGTTTGGGAGAAATCGTATTGAAAGGCATCACACAAATGAAAATCGGTCTAGGATTTGAAGGGGGGATAGCAGTGGTTATTCTTGCCATTATTCTAGACCGCATTACACAAGGATTTGGAAAACAAAAGAAAGGAAAATAAACATGAAAAGAATCTTTTATTTTTTATCTTTCCTTTTGCTGCTCACATCGTGCAGCGGAAAGAAGGATAATAAAACAATCAGCATAGGATACATAAACTGGGATGATGGCATTGCCCTGACCCATTTGGTGGAAGTGATTTTGGAACAGCAGGGTTATCGGGTGATACTGAAGAATGCCGACCCTGCACCCATCTATGCTACCATGGCCCGCGGAAAAGTGGATTTGCTGATGGATGCGTGGTTGCCTGCCACACAAGCAGATTATATGAAACAGTATGGCAAGAATCTGGAAATCCTTGGCGAGATTTATCGGAATGCCCGCATCGGATTGGTAGTACCGGATTATGTATCCATGAATTCCATTGAGCAATTGAATGCCAACCGTGAGAAATTTAAAGGGGAGATTATCGGCATTGATGCAGGGGCAGGTATTATGCATGCCACCGATTTGGCGATAGAGAAGTATAAGCTCAACTATAAATTGTTAGAATCAAGCGGTCCTGCCATGACTGCCGTCCTGAAGCGTGCCATTGATGAGCACCAATGGATCGTAGTGACCGGATGGACTCCTCACTGGATGTTTACCCGTTTTAAACTTAAATTTCTGGAAGATCCGAAAGGTATTTTCGGAAAGGTGGAAATAATTACTGCCATTGCCCGAAAAGGCTTTGGCAAACAGCATCCGTTTGTGGCAGAGTTAATAGGTAATATACACATGACCACAGATGAAATCAGTAGTCTGTTGAATGATGTCTCGCAAAATGAATATAATGAGAAAGAAGGGGTAGAAAAGTGGGTAAAAGAACATCAAAGTTTGGTAGATTCCTGGATACCAAATTAATTCTTTTTCGGAGAGATACCAGATACCTTTATTTTAAATAATAGCAAGAATATTTTTTTATGCAATCTACATTAGAACGAATTGTTTTTATCTCTATCTTTGCATTATTATAAAATATGATATGAAACATGAATGCAACTAAATCGAGATTGATTTTTCATCTTATAGCTATCGTAACTGTAATTATCTGGGGAACGACTTTTGTTTCCACTAAGATTCTCATTCAAAATGGCTTGACTCCTTCAGAGATATTCTTTTACCGTTTTGTTTTGGCTTATATCTGTATGTGGAGCATCTCCCGCAAGAAGTTTTTTGCCAATAGTATTAAGGATGAGTTTTTATTACTTTTAGCCGGACTGTGTGGAGGAACTATATATTTTCTTACTGAAAATACAGCACTGGGTATCACACTTGCTTCCAATGTATCATTAATTGTTTGCACGTCACCCATCCTGACAGCTTTCTTATCATATCTTTTTAAAAGAAATGAATCCTTTACGCGACATTTATTTTATGGCTCATTTATGGCATTAATAGGAGTAGGACTGGTAGTTTTCAATGGTAGTTTTATTCTCAAGATAAATCCATTGGGAGATTTCCTATCATTAATAGCAGCTCTAATGTGGGCTTTCTACTGCCTTATTCTTAAACAGTTAGATAGTCGGTATTCTACAGCATTTATTACTCGAAAAGTCTTTTTTTATGGAATAATGACAATATTGCCTGTTTTTTTATTTCGTCCATTGCATTGGGATATTTCCTTGATGCTACAACCTGTCGTTTGGGGTAATCTATTCTTCTTGGGTATCATTGCTTCCATGTTTTGTTTTATCTCTTGGAATGCTTGTGTAAAAGAACTGGGTGCGGTACAAAGTACTAGCTACATTTATATCGTTCCACTGGTAACATTACTTACCTCAGCCATAATTATAAATGAGAAGATTACTGTAATAGCATTATCCGGTTGTTTCCTTATATTATGTGGCGTATATTTGGCAGAAAGAAAAATATCCTTTACATTTAGTACAAAATCCAAAGTATATGAATGAAATAGATAAAATGCGTAAAAGTGAATTGGCTGATATGGAAAAGCCAGAAATACAAGCTAGTTTTATCCATGCCAAAAAGTTATTGGCCAAGATGAGAACAATGACTATTTATGATGAAGATTTTCGTCAAATATTAGAAGAATTGGTGCCGAATATCCCTATTACTTCCATCATTTGTCCGCCTTTTTATTGTGACCATGGCACCGGTATCAAATTGGGAGAACATGTATTTGTCAATTCGAATTGTACTTTTTTGGATGGAGGATATATAACTATCGGTGCCCACACCCTTATCGGCTCCAACGTACAATTATATACTCCACACCATCCTATTGATTATATTGCAAGAAGAGAAACCAAAGAATATGCTTATCCTATAACAATCGGTGAAGACTGTTGGATAGGAGGAGGAGCTATTATCTGTCCGGGAGTAACTATTGGAAACCGATGCATTATTGGAGCCGGTAGTGTTGTTACAAAAGATATCCCGGATGATTCTATTGCCGTAGGTAATCCGGCTAAAGTTATTAAGAATTTAAATTGAGATTAAACAGAGAATGGTACCATAATCTATGATCCATTCTCTTTACTTTATTATCCGATATACACATTTACACATAAAAACAATCGATCGTTCCCACCTTCGGTTTCAAAATCAATTTTATCTTCACGAGCTAACCAGCCAATGGCGGCATTTAAATCTCTATCAGACAATCCGACCGCCTCCTTCAATTCAGAATAGCTCCATCGTTTATTATTATTTAGAAGCTGCCAAACTTTTCCGGCATTTAAGCCAATTAAATTCTTATTCATTTTGAACTTTCATTAAATAGGTTAATAATAGAATGCTTAGTTATTTGTCGTGAAAATAGCATTTTATCATGTAAAAAGCTAAATTTTATATATAAATTTCATTTAAATGACGTTATAATTTAACATTATTTTCTTTTAGATTTCATCATTTCTCATTTAGTAGTGTTATTGATAGAGATGATAAGTCCCTTTTACAAAAATCTTATCTGTCTTTATTAAGCAAAACAGAATTTTATTTGTTATTGCATAAAACAAAATAATCAATAATGAATAAAATAATACCAGTACTTGTAGCGGTAATAATTTGTTTTAGTGTGGGAGTCATGGCTTCATATTTCCAGGTTGATGCTATTCAAACATGGTATCCATTCTTAAATAAACCATCATTAACTCCTCCTAATTTTATATTTCCTATTGTGTGGAGCATACTTTATTTTTGTATGGGGATATCGATAGGACTAATATGGAATACTAAACATAGAAAAAGGAAAATATTGAGATGGCTTTTTAGTTTTCAACTATTACTTAATTTTACATGGAGTATTTACTTTTTCTACTTTCAAAATCCGTTTCTGGGATTTATAGATATACTACTTCTTGATATATTTGTCATATATTATATGATGAAAAGTTATTCAATAAAGAAGATGAGCTCCTTATTATTTATTCCTTATATATTGTGGCTACTACTTGCCACATATCTGAATGGATATATAATGCTATATAATTGATATGTATATATTATAAGAAAGGTTCCGACTTATCACAAGCCGGAACCATCATCATTCTACATACTAACTAAAAAATTATCTTATCACTTTTCCATCTTCACTGAAGTATCTAGTAGTTTCTTCCAAACTACTAGTCAAGATAATCACTTTATAGATTCTGCTTCCATCAGCACCATAGGATAAAAATGCCTGTTTTATCATGGCACCTTCACATGCCAAAGTATCCATGATCGTTTCGGGAACATCATTCATATAGATTTCAATAAAATCGGGAGATTTCTTTACAGTTTGTTCCTTCTTTGCCAGGACAGTTGGAAGGTTTCTTCTTCACATTGTTCTCTATCGGAGTAGCAGCAG
>ERZ791612.1472-NODE-1472-length-10220-cov-21.037678_pt1 | contig 10220 bp, 6 predicted proteins | sample MGYA00509963_ERZ791612 | MGnify/ENA primary metagenome ERZ791612 (study PRJEB30046, sample SAMN00791906) | human gut metagenome | study: EMG produced TPA metagenomics assembly of the A metagenome-wide association study of gut microbiota in type 2... | reverse complement strand
CACAAAAGGCTTCTCCGGCAACTATCCGCGCCCCGGCTCATACAATCTAACAACTATGTACCGGGAGGGATATCGTGTGCTGCTGACCTTACTGCAATTTTTCGCCACAAAATTTCTGTTTCTGGCGCTCCATCTGGAAAGCGGCTGCTTTCCGCGTCCGCTCACAGCCCGGGAAGAGGCCGCCGCTTTCAGCGCCCTGCACGCCGGGGATGCCGCCGCCCGGGAAAAGCTGATCCGCCACAATCTGCGGCTGGTGGCGCATATCGTAAAAAAATATTACGCCCTGCCGGGCGATCAAGAGGATCTTGTTTCCATCGGCACCATCGGACTGATGAAAGCGGTAGATACCTTTGATGCCACACGCAAGGCGCGGTTTTCCACTTATGCAAGCCGCTGCATTGAAAACGAGATCCGTATGCAGTTCCGGCGGGAGCGCAAGAGCGGGCAGACCGTTTCCCTGCAAGAGTCCTTGGAGGCAGACGGGGACTCTGCGCTGACCTTAGCAGACGTGATACAGGACGGCTTTTGCATGGAGGACAGCTGTGAGCGGCAGGAGGATGTCCGGCGGCTGCGGCAGCTGCTGGATACCCTGCCCGCCCGGGAGCGGCAGATCTTACTGCTGCGGTATGGGCTGGCCGGGCAGCCGCCCCTGACCCAGCTGGAGACCGCCGGGCTGCTGGGCATCAGCCGCAGCTACGTTTCCCGGCTGGAGACCCACGCGCTGGAACTGCTGCGGCAGGCGTGGGGCAAAAACGGCTAGTTTTCACTCCTGCAAAATTTTCAACTGCAACTCGTCCAGTTGTTCAAAAGTATATAGCCGGTTAAAAGCCTCCACCAGTTCCTTTTTGGAAAGGCGCGGCGGCAGCCCCAGCGCATTCAAGAGTCTAGCCTTGCACTCGGCGCTGCCGGGCTTGCCGGAAAGTCCCCACTCGTACAGGTCGGTGTAGGTGATCTGCCGTCCCGCCGGGCGCGCCGGCGCGGCACCGGCTTCCGCACCCAAGGCGTCCAGCAGAGCCTGCCGCACAAGGGCATCATCCACGCCCTCTACCCCCAGCAAGCCCTCCTTGCCGGGCTGCGCCTTGCGCTTTTCCTTGCCGTGGATGGCGGGCACATAGGCCTGCACCACGTTCTCTGCGCCCACCATATTGGTGATGTAGTTGCGGATGCGGAAGCCTGCCGCGTCCGAATCTGTAAGTAAGATCAGACCATTTTTCTGCGCCAACGCCCGGAACAGCTGCTGGCGCTGTTTGTCTTTATAAATGCCAAAACCATCCGTCAGCAGGATCATGGCATCGGTCAGGTGCGCCAGACGGACGGCATCGTATTTGCCCTCCACGATCAGCACCCGGTCGGTATGGATCATCTCGCTTTGCATCATCTTCCGCTCCCCGCCAGCGCCAGACGGCACAGTGCTGTTTCCAGCAGTGTCTGCGCCGCCACAGGCTGGCTTTTCAGGCTTTGGTCCAGCTCCAGCAGCACCTGCAGGCAGGCTTCCAGCTGGGGCAGGGTGTAGTGGGCGGCAGTCTCTGCCGAGCGCTTCAGCCGGTAGTCACTGCCCTTATAGCCAAAATCTTTGTGCACCGCACTGTAATTTTTCCGTTTTGCCGCCCCAAGTTTTACCCGGTACAGGTCCACATAGCTGCCGATCATCGCCGCCGTAATGGCGATGGGCTCCTGCTGCAGCCGCAGCAGGGTCTGTAACTTTTTGCAGGCTCCGGTGGCGTTTTTGGCGGTAATCATGCGGATCATCTCGAACACATCCGCTTCAAGGCTCACTGTGCCCATCTCTGCCACCATGGAAGCGCTCACGGTCTGGTAGCCGGACAGGGCACAGAGCTTGTCCACCTCGTTTTCCAGCAGAAAGGGGTCCTCGCCGCAGCGCTCCAGCAATGCGGTGGCTGCGCCGTCCGGCAGGGTTGCGCCCTGCGCCTTTGCGCGCTCCATCATCAGATTTTTCAGTTCAAAGGGGCGGGGCTTTGCCAGTTCTTCCGTGTAGCCAATGGCCTTGCACTGGGCTTGCAGCTTTTGCGCCTGCTTGCCCAGCTTGGTTTTTCCGCGTTCCAGTGGGAACACGCTGCCCAGCACCGCCACGGCGTTTTCCAAGCTGGAAAGGGTACTGCACAACTCGTCCAGGTCCTTGCTGCCGTAGGCTGCGGGGTCTATTTCCGGCAGCACCACCACGCGCCGGGTGCCAAAAAATGAGATGGTGCCCGCTGCCATGATAAGCTGTTCCAGCTCCGGGGCGGCACCGTCTAGGATTGTGGCGTCCTCGTCGCTGTCTGCCGACAGCACCCGCACCGCCGCCGCCACTGCCTGCCGCACCAGATACCGCTCACTGGAATAAAAATAGTAGACCGGGCAGCCCTTGTCGGCCAGCTGCCGGAGTTTTGCTTCCGTGGCCATGCAAATGCCCCTTTCCTGTTATAAAATGCTCCTTGTATTGTACCACACTCGGCCCGGATTGCAAAGCATTACCCTAGCCTTTCGCCGCCGGTGCGGCGCAGGCTGAGGGAGGACGTGTACTGCGTTTCCGGCGGCATCCAACTGTAACTGCGCAGCGCCAGCAGTTTTTGGTACCGCACTGTCTCCGGCTTTTTCGGCGTGGCGATCAGCCACTCTGTCTGCAACGACTGCGCCAGCTCTGCCTTTCCGCTCAGGGTCACAAACTGCCGGTTGCCGATGCTCAGCCGCACAAGACACCCTTCCCGGGTGCGCAGCAGTTCCACCGCCGCTGGGGTGCAGCGCAGCTTGCGGCTGGCATTGACCGGCAGACGTTCTGCCCGAATGCCCTGCTGCGCGGGCAGAGTACAAGCAGTTTTTGCGTTCATGCGCAGATCTGCCACCAGCTCCACGGTGCGCACGCCCCGCCGCGCCAGCTGGTTTTCCACCGCACGCTGGGCGGCGTTGCCGCCCCGGAACAGCACCACCGCTCGGTCGTTCTGGGCAATCACCACCGCAGGTGCCTGTGCGCTGCCCACAAGGTCGATGTGCACCACGTCCCGACTGAGCGCGTTGCCCAGCCCGATGCCCACCGCTGCCGTCAGCAAAATGCCCGGCAGCGCCACCCGCAGACGCACCCGCCAGCGGAAAGCCAGCACCCCAAGCCCGCACAGCAGCAGACAGACCAGCGCTGCGTAAGCGGTATCAAAGTAAATGGATGCCCCGGGCTTTGTGCTGAGCCAGACCGCCCAGCCGTTCAATAGCCCTGTGAGCAGGTCTGCCGCCCGGGAAAGCACCCCGTGCACCGGTGCCAGCCACGGCACCAGTCCCACAAAGGCTACTGCCAACCCCAACAGAAGCAGCGGCTGCACCATCCACAGCACCGCGATGCTGGAGACCACCGCCCACGCGCTGACGCTCAGGCCCCGCAGCACCAGCACCGGGAAGGTAGCCGCCGAGGCGCAGGCGGCAATGCAGGCACTCTCTACAAGACCCTGCACGCCCTTCGGCAATTTGCTGTACCACGGGCGTCTGACCGGCTTTTGCAGATTTTCCCCTGCTTTGACCCAGAAGCGCCTGTCGTGGGCGTCCCGCATCCGGCGGATGCAGGCGTTGCCTGCCACCGTGCCCACCACTGCCGCAAAAGAAAGTTCAAAGCCGATATCCCACACCGCGTAGCTGTTGACGGCGGTCATCAGGATGCCTGCCGCCGCCAGCGAGGTGAGGGCGTCCGGCGGTCCCCACACCCACACGCCCAAGGCGCTGACCCACACCGCCACGGCAGCGCGGCGCACCGAGGGTGTAAAGCCGGTCACGCCCATCAGCACCAGCGCCAGCAGGCTTTTGCCCACTGCACGCCGTCTGCGGCGGCGATAGCTCTGCTCCCAGCGATAGGGCAGCAAAACGCTCAGGATATCCCCGCACAGGATGGAAACGTGCATGCCGCTGACCACCAGCACATGGGAAAGCCCCGCGCCCCGGTAGGCGCTGCGCAGCTGTGCCGAAAGGCCGCTGCGGTCACCCACCGTCATAGCAGCCAGCACGCCGCCGGTGTCCCGGTGCATGGCACGGCGCAGGCTCTCGCTCAGTTTTTGCTGCAAGCGGTGGGTGCGGGCACGGAAGCTGCCGCTCTCGCCCAGCACGGTGAGCTGCGGCTTTTCGGCCAAGGGCTCTGCCTGCAAGGCGATGCCGTCCGCGTACTGCGCCGTCTGTTCTTCCATGTCCGGTTGTTGCAGCGCGAACCAGCCCTGCACCCGCTGCCCTGCCGCGCAGGCGGGCAGTTCTGCACAGGTGATGCGGAACCCCGCCGGGCTGCCGTTCACGCTTTCTACCCACAGGGTCGCGTCCACTGTGTCTGAAAAATAGTTACTGTCCGCGCGCTCCACCTCAGCAGTCAGCAGCACGGTGCGCCCGGCGTAATTTGCCCGGGCACGCTCCAGCCGGGCGCTCGTGGTATGCACCGCGCAAAGCCCCGCCAGTGCGCCCAGCAGCAGACAGAGCGCCAGCTTACGGCTGCCATCCGGGATGCAAAGCAGCAGCAAAAAGGCAACAAAAAATGCCGCAAACGGCATAAAAAGCTCCGTTTGCGGCAAAAAAGTCCATAGGAAACTAAGGCCCATCATTCCGGCGCAGAAAGCGCAGAGCGGGCGGCGCATCCCGGCTTAGTGGAAGAACAGGGGCAGCGGCTCAAGGAAGATGATATCCTTGCGCTCAGAAGCATCGCCCTCGGCCAGAACAGCGGCCTGACCCACGATGGTGCACTGGGTCTTTTCTGCCAGCGCGTCCAGTGCCTTCAGAGAGCCGCCGGTGGAGATGACATCGTCCACCACCAGCACCCGCTTGCCGTTCATCTTTTCCAGCTCCTTGCGGTCGATGACCAGCTTCTGCTTACCGGCAGTGGTAATGGACTGATCCTCCACCACCACGGGATCCGGCATATACAGCTTGACACCCTTGCGGGCGCAGATGTAGGGCTTGCCGCTCTGACGGCTCATCTCGTGTGCCAGCGGGATACCCTTGGCCTCGGCGGTGAGCAAGATATCAAAATCCGGGCACTTCTTCAGCAGCTCCGCAGCAGCGGCCACGGTCAGCTCGGCATCACCCAGCATGATAAATGCGGCAATGTCCATGTGGTCGTTCACCTTGCAGATGGTCAACTCACGGGTCAGGCCTGCAACGTGCAGGGTATAAGTTTCAGCCATAATCAAAATCTCCCTTTCGTATTGGAATCAGACAGGCAGTTTTTCGCCGCCCAGAACATGGAAATGCAGATGCTTCACGGTCTGGCCTGCGTCCTCGCCCACGTTGGAGATGATGCGGTAACCGTTTTCCAGCCCCTGCTCCTTGGCCAGCTTTGCGATGACGGCGAAGATGTGACCCAGCAGGGCACCATCCTCCTCGGTCAGCGCAGCGGCAGAGGAGATGTGCTTGCGGGGAACCACAAGGAAATGCACCTTTGCCTGCGGGTTGATGTCGTAGAATGCCACTACCTGGTCATCCTCGTACAGCTTTTTAGAGGGGATCTTACCCTCTGCGATCATGCAAAACAGACAATCTTCCATGGGGGAACACTCCTTCCTGCTTCTACAAAAGCCCGCCACCCGGCGCGCATCCGGCACCGGGCGGGGACATGGATCTTTTTTAGCCCAGAGCCTTCTTGACAATAGCGCTCACAGCAGCCAGTGCCTCGTCGATCTTGGTCTCGTCCTTCAGACCAGCCATTGCAAAGTCCGGCTTGCCGCCGCCCTTGCCGCCGGCGATAGCGGACAACTCCTTGACCAGCACACCGGCCTTCAGGCCCTTTTCCTGTGCCAGCTTATTCACGGTAACAGCCATGGTGATCTTATCCTCAGCCTTGCCCACCAGAACAGCCACCACGGGGTTCACGGCCTTGTCGCGGATGCTGTCGCACATACCGCGCAGGGTGTCGCCAGTAGTACCGGTAAAGTATGCGGAGGCGATCTTCACGCCGTCTGCCTCCTCGGCATTGTCGAACAGGCTGTCCACCTTGGAGGCGGCGATCTTGGCCTTCATCTCCTCCAGCTCGCGGCTCATGGCCTTGTTCTCGGCCATCACAGCCTCGGCGCGGGCGGGCAGAGCAGCCACGTTGTTGGCCTTCAGGGTGTTGGCCACATCATGCAGCATGGCCTCCTGCAGGTTTGCACGGATCAGCAGGTTGCGGCCGGTGACGGCCTCGATACGGCGGATACCGGCAGCCACAGAGGACTCGCTGACGATCTTGAAGCCGCCGATCTGGGCGGTGTTCTTGACATGGGTGCCGCCGCAGAACTCGGTAGACCAGCCCTCGATATCCACCACGCGGACCACCTTGCCGTACTTTTCGCCAAACAGAGCCATTGCGCCCAGCTTCTTGGCTTCCTCCACCGGCATCTCCTGCACGGTGACATTCATGGAGTCAAAGATCTTATCGTTAACGATCTTCTGCACCCGTGCCAGTTCCTCGGGGGTCACGGCGCTGAAGTGAGTGAAGTCGAAGTGGGTGATGGAGGCATCCTGATAGGAACCAGCCTGATGCACATGGTCGCCCAGCACCTCACGCAGGGCAGCCTGCAGCAGGTGGGTAGCGGTGTGGTTGCGGGCAATGGCCATGCGGTAGCCCTTGTCCACCTGTGCGGTCAGCACATCGCCCACCTTCACAATGCCGCTTTCCAGCACGCAGGTGTGGACGTAGTAGCCCTTGGGGGTCTTTTTCACGTCCAGCACACGCAGGCTGCACTCGGCACCGTTCAGCACGCCGTGGTCGGCAGCCTGACCGCCCATCTCAGCGTAGAAGGGGGTCTTATCCAGCACCACCAGCACGCCGTCCTTTGCCTCCTCGTCGGTGGCAATGGCATCGGTCAGGGTCTCTTCATCGCTCAGCGCCACAACAGTGCCCTTGTCGGTCAGGGTGTCGTAACCGGTAAAGACGGTGGGCTCAGCCTCCAGTGCGCCGAACAGATCCTCGCTCCAGCCGGAGATGTTCTTCTTCAGGCGCTCGGCGCGGGCGCGCTCCTTCTGCTTCTTCATCTCTGCGTGGAAGCCGTCCTCGTCGATCTCCAGACCCTGCTCGGCGGCGATCTCCTTGGTCAGATCCAGCGGGAAGCCGAAGGTATCGTTCAGCTTGAAGGCGTCCATGCCGCTCAGCAGCTTCTGGTGTGCCTTCTCCAGACGGTCGATCATGTTGTTCAGGATGTTCATGCCGGCATCGATGGTGCGGGCAAAGTTTGCCTCCTCGGTGCCGATGACCTTCTTGATATAAGCGTCATGCTCGCGCAGCTCGGGGTAGGCGGACTCGCTGGACTGGATGACGGTCTCCACCAGATCCACGAGGAAGGGGTGGTCGATGCCCAGCATCCGGCCATGGCGGGCGGCACGGCGCAGCAGACGGCGCAGCACATAGCCGCGGCCCTCGTTGGAGGGCAGGATGCCGTCAGACACCATAAAGGTGCAGCTGCGGATATGGTCGGTGATGACGCGGATGGAAATATCGGTCTTGGGGTCCTGCTTGTAGGTCTTGCCTGCAATGTGCTCCACATGGTGCAGCACACTCTGCACGGTATCCACCTCGAACAGGTTGCCCACGTTCTGCATCACGCAGGCCAGACGCTCCAAGCCCATGCCGGTATCAATGTTGGGGCGTGCCAGACGCTCGTAGTGACCCTTGCCGTCGGCGTCGAACTGGCTGAACACGAGGTTCCAGATCTCCATATAGCGGTCGCAGTCGCAGCCCACGCCGCAGGTCGGCTTGCCGCAGCCGTACTCGGGGCCGCGGTCAAAGTAGATCTCGGAGCAGGGGCCGCACGGGCCGGAGCCGTGCTCCCAGAAGTTGTCCTCCTTACCCAGACGCACCATGTGGTCCGGGGCGATGCCAACCTTCTTGGTCCAGATATCGTAGGCCTCATCGTCCTCCTCATACACAGAGATGTGCAGACGGTCCTTGGGGATAGCCATCCACTCATCGCTGGTCAGGAACTCCCAAGCCCAAGGAATGACCTCGTCCTTGAAGTAATCCTGGAAGGAGAAGTTGCCCAGCATCTCAAAGAAGGTGCCGTGGCGGGCAGTGATGCCCACGCGCTCGATATCCGGGGTGCGGATGCACTTCTGGCAGGTGGTCACGCGATGACGGGGCGGCTCCTCCTGTGCCAGGAACCACTTCTTCATGGGGGCCATGCCGCTGTTGATCAGCAGCAGGCTGGGGTCGTTCTTGGGTACCAGGGGGAAGCTGTCCAGACGCAGATGTCCCTTGCTTTCAAAGAAGCTCAGGTACTTTTCGCGCAGTTCATTCAAACCGGTCCATTGCATAGATCTTTCTCTCCTCAATTGTCTTTGGCGCTCAGGCGCCGTTTTTTATGCTGTTATGGCAGAGGGGCGGCACGGTGAAAAAACAAAAAACAGCCCTCATCCCAAAAGGGACGAAGGCTGCTTATGCATCAAACTCCGTGGTACCACCCAAATTGCAAAGGATAACGTATCCCTTGCCGCTTTCGGCGCATTAACGCTGCGCAGCGTCCGGTTTACATTCGCCGGAAGCTCCGGGGTGGCGCGAAATGATCCCGACCGGAGCGCCTTACAGCCGTGGGCGCTCTCTCTGGACGGTGGTGTGTGCATTTCTGACCCCATCATTGCCATCTGTCATAATTTTACATTCCGCAAAGCAGACATAGCGTCCCTTCGCGTACAGCTAAATTATAGCATACGCAAAACGTTTGTCAACGGTTTTGAGCAAAATTTACGGCACCCAGATGCGGTCTGCACGGGTTATCTCGCCGTTTTGGATGGTCACGGTCGTGTTTCCTGCATTCCACCCATAAGCATCTTCTTCATTGCTCATTGCATCACAAACCGTCCGATCTCCCTTTACGATCACTGGGTCGGCTTCAAAGTCTGCTGCACCGTCCGATAGTTCGATATCGTCTGCCATAACAAGTTGCTTAGCCACTCCAACTTCATAATAAGCGGGAAAATCATCCCATGTCAGAGTCCGGTAGTGGTCATCCTCTTTGCATAAGTCAATACCACCTTCTTCTATTCCACCGTTGATGGTCACATAGTTGTTTTCTCTCTCAACGCTTTCCACTGTTAGGGCTGTAATTTCTTCTGTCCCGTTTAGATGTGTTATAATGGTATCTCCTTCGCTCAATGCTTCAATATCTGCGGCTGTGTACCGGTCATAGTCGTATACAACAGCATTGTTGATGGTATTCTTGCGTTCACCGACCCATACTTTATCGCTTTCAAAGCTGATGTGATAAGTGCCATCCGAAAGTGGGTCACTCAGTAAAACACCTTGCATTGGGTGTACTTCCGTTTTTTGCGCCTCCGAAGATGTCGTGCTTGCCGTGGAAGCCGCTGTGCTTCCAGCCGTGGAACTGGACGCCCCACAGCCCACCATTGTTATTCCAATAGCCAAAAGCACAGTAAGTGTCACTATTTTATGGTTCCATCTCATACGAAAACCTTCTTTCTCTTGCTTGACGGAACGTTTCCGTTCCGCTACAATAAAAACGAATCAAGAACCCATTCTATTGCAACTGATTTTAAGATAGAGAGGAATTTCCCGTGAAAATTTTAAAAGTAAAATGTCTTGCCCCCACCCGGCTGGACAATTATCTGACCCAACAGTACCCCGCCCTGACCCCCGGCCGTCTGAACAAGGCGCTGCGGGAGAACAAGATCAAGCTGAACGGCAAAAAACAGCCGCTTTCCACCCGCGTGATGGCAGGCGACGAGATCAAGCTGTTCATTCTGGATGACGTTCTGGACGCCGACCGCCGGGTGGAAGGCCCCGCGTGGAAGAACGCCCGCACCCCGGCGCAGGTGGTGTATGACTGCCCGCAGATCTTGATCGTGAACAAGCCTGCCGGCGTTGCGGTGGACGGCCCGGAGGACGACACCCTGCTGAACCGTGCGCTGCTGTACCTGAACAAGCAGGGCGAGTACAAGGAGAACGACCTGTACACCCCCGCCTTGTGCCACCGGCTGGACACCGGCACCAGCGGCCTTGTGATCATTGCCAAGACCCCGGAGGCTGAGGAGCTGTTCCTTTCTGCCATCAAGAACCGTGAGGTGCAAAAGACCTACCTCTGCGTCACCTTTGGCCGTCCCATGCCGCCGGACGCCACCTTGGGCGGCTATCTGCTGAAGGACGCTGACCGCGGCATCGTGAAGATCGTGGAGGACAAGCAGCCCGGTGCCAAGGAGGTGGAGACCCGGTACGAGACCATCGCCGTCTCCGGCCGTCTGGCCCTGCTGAAGGTGCAGCTGATCACCGGCCGCACCCA
>ERZ791612.1465-NODE-1465-length-10259-cov-4.974324_pt1 | contig 10259 bp, 10 predicted proteins | sample MGYA00509963_ERZ791612 | MGnify/ENA primary metagenome ERZ791612 (study PRJEB30046, sample SAMN00791906) | human gut metagenome | study: EMG produced TPA metagenomics assembly of the A metagenome-wide association study of gut microbiota in type 2... | reverse complement strand
GTTGAGATAGCTGTCTGGTCCGCAAACGAGATTGGCATAGTGGTTCTGGATGCCGACCAGGCCGTCCTCCGCGACGTAATACCCGTCGCCGAGCAGGGTCTGCAGCACGCCGGGATAGCGAATGTCGCGCCCGTAGCGGTGCTTCCAGTCGGGCGTGAAGCCATAGGTGTTGCTGTCGCCGAAACAGAGGATCTCGATCACGCCGCGCACCTCACTTCAGGAAGCCGCTGATGATCTGCTCCTCGGCTTCCTTTTCGGTCAGGCCGAGGGTCATGAGCTTGTCGAGCTGCTCGCCGGCGATCTTGCCGATGGCGGCCTCGTGGATGAGGCTGGCCTCGACGCAGTTTGCCGTGATCTCCGGACGCGCGCCGACGGTGCCGCTGTCCATGATGATGGCGTCGCACTCCGAGTGACCAGCGCACTTGTTGTTGCCGCGGATGTTGGAGTTGAACATCTGGCTGGAGTGATCCTTGGCGACGGAGCGGGAGATGACGTTCGTGCTGGAATCATAGCCGTCGAGGTCAACGGAGAAGTTCGTCTCCGCGTGCTGATGGCCGTGCGTCATGATCTTTTCCTTGATGATGAGCGTGGCGCCGTCCGACAGGTGGGCCTGCGTGTCGCGGTATGTGGAGTCGATGCCCTTGATCTGGGTCGTCTCCATCTCCATGTAGGCGTTCTCGCCGAGGTCGACGATCGTCGTCGGGTTCATGACGTTCTCGCCGTTGCCGTCGCCCTCGCCGTAGTGCTTTTCGATGTAGCGCACCTTGGCGTTCTTGCCGACGAAGAAGCTGTGGATGCCGTCGTGGCGGGACTCCTGCGTGCCGCAGTTGTGGATGCCGCAGCCGGCGACGATGGTCACATCGCAGTCCTCGCCGATGTAAAAGTCATTGTAGACCATGTCCTTGAGGCCGGTCTGGGAAATGATGACCGGGATGTGCACGCTCTCGTTTTTCGTGCCGGGGGCGATGTAAATGTCGATGCCGGGCTTGTCTTCCTTCGTGACGATGTTGATGTGCGCGGTCGTGTTGCGGCCGGCGAGCTTGCCGTCGGCGCGGATGTTATAGGCACCCTCGGGGATGCCGTGGAGGTCGGCGACCTCTTCGAGCAGTTTTTTCTCAATTGCATCCATGGTGATTCCCTCCCTCAGACCTTGTCAGCCAGACGGCTGCACACGCTCGACGCCTGCATGAGCACGGGCATGATCTCATCCTTGCTGCCGATGGCGCGGATCTCGCCGTCGACGAGCACGACGATCTTGTCGGCCGTCTCGAGAATGCGCTCCTGGTGCGAAATGATGAGGATGCTGCCGTGGATCGCCTCGTGCATCTTCTCGAACACGCTGATGAGGTTCTGGAAGCTCCAGAGGTCGATGCCGGCCTCGGGCTCGTCGAAGATGGACATCTTCGTGCCGCGGGCGAGCATGGTCGCGATCTCGATGCGCTTGAGCTCGCCGCCGGAAAGGCTGGCGTTCACTTCGCGGTTGACATAATCCCGTGCGCACAGGCCGACCTCGGACAGATAGGTGCAGGCCTCGTTCGTCGAGAGCTTCTTGCCGGAGGCGATGCTGATGAGGTCAAAGACCGTGATGCCCTTGAAGCGCACCGGCTGCTGGAAAGCGAAGCTGATGCCGCGGCGGGCGCGCTCGGTGATGGACATGTGGGTGATGTCCTCCCCGTCGAGCAGGATCTGGCCGGAGGTCGGCTGCTCGATGCCGGCGATGAGTTTGGCCATGGTGGACTTGCCGCTGCCGTTCGGGCCGGTGATGACGACCATGCGTTCATCGACCGTGAGGCTCACGTCCTTGAGGATCTGGCGGACACCGGCGTCCGTTTCGGCCTCAAAGCAAAGGTGTTTGAGTTCAAGCATAGGTTTCATTCCCTCTTCTCTTTGTTTCAAAAATCTTCGTCGTCAAATTTATCTGACAGGTCTTTCTTAAAAGACAGTTTGGACTCTTTGTGCCGGATGAGGCGGCCGATGTTGCTGCGGTGCTTGACCACGAGCAGAATGACGCAAAACAGGCTCAGCAGTGCCGGCAGCTTGCCGCAGGCGGCGAGCACGCCGATGGGCGCGATGAGCGCGCCGCAGATGCTGCCGAGCGACACATAGCGCGTGGCCCAGACGATGCCGACAAAAATCAGCAGCGAGACAAGGCCGGTCGGAAAGCTCACGATCAGCAGCATCGTCTCGGCGCAGAGCACGCCCTTGCCGCCGCGAAAGCCGTAAAACACCGGGTAGATGTGGCCGAGCATGACGCAAAAGCCCGCGAACACCTGCCCCGTGGACGCCGCGCCCTGCGTGCCCATGATGAGCCCGCCGGCCACGACGGCGATGACGGTCTTGAGCACATCCGTGCCGATGACGATGGCGAGGCCGGGCGCGCCGAACGTGCGGAAGAAATTCGTCAGGCCGGCGTTGCCGCTGCCGTAATCGCGCACGTCACGGTGAAAGACGTATTTCGATGCGATGATCGCCCCGTTGAGCCCGCCGAGCAGGTAGGAGAAAACGGCGATGGCCGCGAGCAGGCCGGGGATCATTCCTGCTCCCCCTTCTGACGGATGACCATGCGGATGGGCGTGCCCTCCAGCCCGAACACGGCGCGGATCTGGTTTTCCAGATAGCGCTGGTAGGAAAAATGGAACAGCTCCCGGCTGTTGCAGAACACGACGAAGCACGGCGGCTTGACGCCCGTCTGCGTCATGTAATAGATCTTCAGGCGGCGGCCCTTGTCCGTCGGCGGCTGGACGCGCGCCTGCGCGTCGGCGAGGACGTTGTTGAGCATGCCGGTGGTGATGCGCATGGCGCTCTGGTCGTTGACAAAGTTGATGAGCTCGAACAGCCGCTCGGTGCGCTGGCCGGTCAGGGCCGAGATGAACAGCACCGGCGCGTAGGACATGAAGCTCAGGTCGCGCAGGACGTCCTTGCGCATTTTTTCCATGGTGCCGGTCTCTTTGTCAACCAGGTCCCACTTGTTCACGACGATGATGGACGCCTTGCCCGCCTCGTGCGCGAGGCCGGCAATCTTCGTGTCCTGCTCCGTGACGCCGTCGCGCGCGTCGATCATGATCAGGCACACATCCGCGCGCTCGATGGCGAGCTTGGCGCGCATGACGGAGAATTTCTCAATGCGGTCGTCCACGCGGGACTTGCGCCGGATGCCGGCGGTATCGACAAAGATATACTTGCCGTATTTGTTCTCAAAGCGGGTGTCGACGCTGTCGCGCGTCGTGCCGGCGACGTTGCTGACGATGACGCGCTTTTCGCCGAGGATGAGGTTCACGAGCGAGGACTTGCCGACGTTCGGCTTGCCGATGACGGCGACGCGGGTGTAGTCCGCGTCCGCATCGTCCGCATCCGCGGGCGGGAAATGCTCCAGGCAGGCGTCGAGCAGGTCGCCCGTGCCGTGGCCGTGCACGGCGGACACGGCGATCGGGTCGCCGAGGCCGAGGGAGTAAAACTCATAGATGCCGGGGTCGACCGCGCCGGTGGAGTCCATCTTGTTGACGGCCAGCACGACGGGCTTTTTCGAGCGCAGGAGCATATTGGCCACTTCCTGATCGGCGGCGGTGACGCCGGTGCCGATCTCGGTGACGAGCACGACGACGTCGGCCGCGTCGATGGCGAGCTGCGCCTGCTCGCGCATGAAGAGCAGGATCTCATTGTCGGTGCTCGGCTCGATGCCGCCGGTATCGACGATATCGAACGTGCGGCCGCACCACTCGCACTCGGCATAGAGCCGGTCGCGCGTGACGCCGGGCGTGTCCTCCACGATGGACAGGCGGCGGCCACAGAGCTTATTGAAGAGCATGGACTTGCCGACGTTCGGCCGGCCCACGATCGCAACCAGGGGTCTGGACATGATTATCCCTCCTTATGGGGATTGTATTTGTAGTATTCCGCGCCGTCGGTGCTGCCATTGCCCCGGTCGGGCAGGTGCACCTCCGGCAGGATGCCGAACATGGCGTCGCAGAGAGCGAAGCCGTCGGCGTCCACGGGGTAGATGGGCACGCCGAGCGCGGCGCTGGCCTGCTCGAGGGTAATGTCGTCGAGAAAGTCCAGCTCGTCGTGGCGCACCATGTTGTTCGAGATCAGCAGCCGCTCGCCGAGATCCTTCCCGCGCAGCTGCGCGATGAGGTCCTGCCCGGTGATGAGACCGGAGACATTGATGCTGCGGCCGAAGAAGTCATTTTCGATCGCGTAGACGTGTCCTTTTATTGTAGCATACTTTTCCTGCGCCGTACACAAAAGTTTTTCCAGAAACGGCGCCGCCGAAACACCCGCCGCCATGGAAAACGGCACGCCGTCCGGCGGATCGGACAGGCTCAGCGCCGAGCGAAACTCCGTCTGCTGCAGCCGCAGCATGCCGACGCCGTTTTCCAGCTGGGTGAATTCCTCGTAAAATTCCTCCGGCGGCAGCTCGCGCCCCGCTTTCAGATACAGCTCGTCGGCGCAGAAGAAGATGCGCGCGCCGAATTTTTTGACGCATTCGTCGCCGAAGGCGTTGACAAGGTCGAGCGTCTCGGCCGCGTGCTCGGGCGTGAACGGCGTGAGCGGGTAGAGCCCCTCGCGGAACTTCGTCAGCCCGACCGGCACGATCGACACGCTGTGCACCTTTGGATAGAGCGCCGCGAGGTCGTGCATCGTGCGCTGCAGCTGCGCGCCGTCGTTCAGGCCGGGGCAGCAGACGATCTGGCAGTTCATGGTGATGCCGCCGTCAGAAAAGCGCCGCATGATCTCGAGCGTTTTGCCCGCGCGGGGATTGCCGAGCAGGAACGAGCGCAGCTCCGGGTCCGTCGCGTGCACGGAGACATTGATGGGGCTGATGTGCAGGTGGATGATGCGCTGCACCTCGCGCTCGGACAGGTTCGTGAGCGTCATATAATTGCCCATGAGGAAGCTCAGGCGCGCGTCGTCGTCCTTGAAATACAGCGTCGGGCGCATACCCGGCGGCATCTGGTCGATGAAGCAGAACACGCAGTGGTTGGCGCACGAGTGGGCGTTGTCCATGAGGTAGGTCTCAAAGTCCAGCCCCAGCTCGCCGCCGAGGGGCTTCGACACGTGCACGGTGTGCTCCGTCCCGTCCGGGCGGCGCAGGCACACCGCCAGCTCCGGGTCATAGGCGTAATATTTATAGTCCAGCACATCGGTGATCGGGTTGCCGTTGATGGACACCAGCCGGTCGCCGGGATGGGCCGCGTGGCGCAGCGGGCTGTCGGGGTCGATGTGGCTGATCGTGCAGCGATGCATACGCCGCGCCTCCTTTGCTCGGGATTCCTTTGCTATGCGCCGGGAAACTCCGGCACATAGCAAAAGAAGAGGGGCAAGTGCTCCTCTTCTCAGCTTCTTTTAGTCGTCAACCTTGATGACGTCGCGTCCGTTGTACTTGCCGCAGGTCTTGCAGGCGTGATGGGGCATGACGAATGCGCCGCAGTTCGGGCACTTCACAATCGCGGGAGCGGTGAGCTTCCAGTGGGACGAACGACGCTTGTCACGTCTCTGTCGAGACACTTTTCCTTTCGGGACTGCCATGATGACACCTCCTCGTCAGTCGCTGTTATGAGCAGCTTCCTCTTCTTCGTCAGTTTTATTATCCAAAAGCTGCTCTAATACAGCCATTCTTGGATCGCGGGGTTTTTGACACCGGCACGGCCCGAGGTTCAGGTTCGCGCCGCAGCGGTCGCACAGTCCGGCACAGTCGGGCTTGCACAGGCACTTGGTATCCATGCTGAGGATGAAGCTGGTGGAGAGCACCTCGTCCACATCGAGCCAGTCTCCGTCGAGCGTAAACACCTCAGGATCGTCGTCCTGCGCATCCGCCGTGATGTCGGCGTGCAGGTCGAGGTCGACCGTGCGCGGAAACTCCGCGCCGCAGCGGTCGCACACACACAGCATCTGCGCGTGCAGTTTGCCCTGCAGCGTGAGGATGCCGGCCGTATTGACCACCTTGCCCTCGGCCGTGATCGGCGCGGTGTAGGCCCGGACGGAGGGAAAGTCGAGCAGGGCCGTGTCCAGCTCCTGCGCAAACGGAACACTGCCGCCGGGAATTTCTATGATTTCTCTCAGATTCAGCTTCATAGCGCACCTCGCACAATCGCTTTAGTATTATAGATGATATCCACCCCAATTGTCAACAGGAATTTGTGTTGACAATACGCTGAAAATCCGCGATAATCGTTGCGTGGAGATGGTGCGTGACATGAAAGAGATCCAGATACGCAAAAATGACGCCGGCCAGCGGCTCGACCGCTTCGTCGGCAAGGCCGTTCCCCTGCTGCCGGAATCGCTGCTGCAGAAATATATCCGCCTCAAGCGCATCAAGCGCAACGGCAAGGCCGCCAAGCGCGACGTGCGCCTCGTCGAGGGGGACGTGCTGCAATTATACATCAACGACGAGTTTTTTGAAAAGCCCACGGAGCACAACGCCTGGCTGAAGATCGCAACGCCGCGGCTCGACATCGTCTACGAGGACGAAAACATCCTGCTGGCGGACAAAAAGCCCGGCGTGCTGTGCCACAGTGCGGGCGAGTGGAGCTGGGACACGCTCATCTCGAACATCCAGGCCTACCTGCGCCAGACCGGCGAGTGGGACCCGAAGGCGGAAAACGCCTTCACCCCCGCGCTGTGCAACCGCATCGACCGCAACACCGGCGGCATCGTCATCGCGGCGAAAAATGCCGAGGCGCTGCGCATTTTGAACGACAAGATCCGCGGCCGCGAGATCGAAAAATCCTACCTCTGCGTCGTCTGCGGCCGGCCGAAGCCCGCCGTGGGCCGGCTGGAGGGGTATCTGTTCAAGGACGCGGTGAAAAACCAGGTCTACGTGACGAAAAAGCCGCAGCCCGGTGCCAAGACCGCCGTGACGGAATACCGCACGTTGTGCTCGGCCAGGGGGCTCTCGCTCGTCGAGTGCCGGCTGCTGACCGGCCGCACGCACCAGATCCGCGTGCACATGGCGCACATCGGTCACCCTCTGCTCGGCGACCTGGTCTACGGCCACAAGCGGCCGGAAAAGGGCCTGAGCGGCCAGTGCCTGCACGCGCGGGCGCTGCGCTTTCTCCACCCGCGCACCGGTGAACTCGTGACGTTCACCTGCCCCCTGCCGGACTATTTTCAGGACGTGCTGGCGCGCCTCGGCCCGCCGGTCGGCTAATCAGAAAGGAGCATTCCCATGCGCAGATCCGATCGAGAGATCACCGATTTTCAGGAGCTCATCACCGTCATGCGCGGGTGTGACGTCTGCCGCCTCGCCCTGCACGACGAGCCGTATCCCTACATCCTGCCGCTGAACTTCGGTCTGGAGGTAGACGGCGAGACTGTCCGCCTGTACTTCCACGGCGCAAACACGGGCACGAAGTACGACCTCATTGCCAAAAATCCGAATGTCGCGTTCGAGATGGACCGCGGGCACGCGCTCATCCTCGACGATGAGCACGGCAACTGCACCATGACGTACGAGAGCGTCATCGGTCAGGGCCGCATCTCGGTCGTGCCGGACGCGGACAAGGAGCGCGCGCTGCGCGTGCTCATGGCGCAGTATCGTGCGCCGGACTTTCCGTATTCGAAGGCCGTCATTCCCGCGACGACCGTCCTGTGCCTGACTGTCGAGCACATGACCGGCAAGCGCCGCGCGAAAAAGCACGGCTGAATGCACCGCACATAACGAGCAAAAGAGCCCCCGCTGGCAGTGCCTGCGGGGGCTGTTTTTGTGATCCTGCTGCAGATCAGCGGATGAAATTGGTGAACTTGCGCGCTTCCGTCTCCGGGCGCGGGACACCGGCGGCATCGCCGGCTGCAATGCACTGCAGCAGCCAGAGCAAATTGCGCGCAAGCTGGCGCATGGTCTGCAGGCCCTCCTCGTCCTGCGCGACGTCCTCCGGGCGCGCGCCGTGCACCATCGGCCAGTACTGAGAGGACACGACCGGCATATTCGAGATCATCGGGTATTTGACCAGCTGATCGAGCGCGGCCGTCGTGCCCGCGCGGCGCGCCGAGACGACACAGGCGCACGGCTTATTCGCCCAACTGCCGCCGGCATAGAACAGCCGGTCACAAAAAGCAGACATCGCGCCGGAAATCCCGGCATAGTGTACCGGGGAAGCGAGCACGAGCGCGTCCGCCGTCTCCATCGCGTCGATGGCATCGTTCACCAGCCCGCCGCGCACGCAGCGGCCGGTCGCATTGCATCCACCACAGGCGGTGCAGCCGCCCACCTGCTCGGCGCCAACGGTCAGGATCTGCGTTTCAGCGCCTGCCACCTGAAGCACCTGCTCCATCTCATGCAGCGCCATATAAGTGCAGCCACGCGGGTGCGGGCTGCCGTTGATCATGAGAATTTTCATCGTATCACCTCACGCGCAGGATAGCACAAATCGCCGCGCAGCGCAAGCGCGCACGCAATGCCCCAAAACGCCTTGCGCGGCAGCAAAACCTGCTGCCGCGCAAAGGAAAAGAAGGGACGTATGCCATGGAGTGGGGGGGAAAATGAAAGGAAGAAATGCGCATGGTGATACGGGAAACATGACGCGTCGGGCAGCCGGGCATACACAGCCGCCCGACGCGGAGAGGAACGGCTTCGCCGCTATGCGCCGCGGCGAAAGCCGGATCAGGCAGAGATCAGATGGCGCTCCAGCCGCCGTCCACGCACACGATCTGGCCGGTGGTGTAGCTGCAGGCCGGGGAGGCAAAGTAGGTGCACAGGCCGTCCATTTCGCCGGTCTCGCCGTGGCGCTCCATGGGGCAGCACTCGAGGTGCGCCTGATGGAAGAAGGGCGCGTCGATGTAGGCCGCGGTCATTTCCGTCGGGAAGTAGCCCGGGCAGATGCAGTTGACGGTGATGCCGTCGCGCGCCCAGGAGTTGCCGAGCGAGCGCGTCAGGTTGACGATGCCGCCCTTGGCCGCCGCATACGGTGCCGTGTCCACGCCCTTACGGCCGCAGACGCCGTGGATGGACGAGACCATGATGATGCGGCCGTACTGATTGGGCTTCATGGACTGGCGCACGACCTCGCGGCAGGTGAAGAACTGCCCATTGAGGTCGGTGTTGATGACGTTGAGCCAGTACTCGTCCGTGAGCGTGGCCGGGTCGCCGCCGCCCGGAATACCAGCGGCATTGACCAGAATGTCGATCTTGCCAAAATGCGCGACGACGTCGCTGACGCAGTCCGTGATGCTCTTGGAATCCTGCAGATCCATGTAATGCGGATAGACCTTGACGCCGTATTCCGCCTCGATCTCCCTGGCGTTTTCATCCAGACGATCGGTGCGGCGGGCGACGAGCGCGATGTCTGCGCCCGCGTTGGCCATTGCCTTGGCGAACTGAAGGCCGAGACCGGAGGAACCGCCGCAGCAGAACGCGACCTGGCCGGAAAGATCAAACAGATTGTTTTTCATAATAAAGCCTTCCTTTTATAAAAAATTCAGTATGGTTTAGAAGAACCAGCAGTTTTCGTAGGCGCTGAGCGTGGCATCGGCCATCGTGCCGCCCTTGTTGGCGTCGCCGACAAAGACGACCTTGTCGAACGCATCCTTGAGCTGCTGCTCGTAGCTCTTGTCGGGGCGATTACCGAGCGCCATGATGACGATATCGGCCGGGCGGGTGACGACCTCGCCGGTGTCGGTCTTTTTGAGCTCGACCGCGCCGTCGGTCACGCCGGCAATGGCGTGCTCGGTCAGGACCTCCACGCCGCTCTCGGCGAGCAGGGACAGCAGCTTGTAGCGCGCGGTGCGGTAGATCGTGACACCGACCTCCTTCTGCATCTCGACGACCGTGACCTTGTTGCTGTCGCACAGGAAGTGCGCGACCTCAAGGCCGACATGGCCGCCGCCGATGACGGCAATGTTCTTGCCCTCGAAGGAGACGCGGCCCATGAGCACGTCCTCAATATAGTAGACATTGCTGCGGTCCACACCGGGAATGTTCGGCACGATCTGATCGCCGCCGCAGGCGACGACGACGCCGTAGGGATCGAGCGCGCGCAGCGTCTCGACCGTGGCGGGTGTGTTCAGGCGCACCTCGATGTGGTACTCCTTCATCTCGGCCTTCATGGTCTCGATGAGCTCGGCCACCATACCCTTGCACGGCGCTTTCGAGGCCAGCACGGCGCTGCCGCCGAGATGGTCACGGCTCTCGAAAATGACCGGGTAATAACCGCGCTTTTTCAGCAGGAGCGCAGCCTGCATGCCGCCGGGGCCGCCGCCCACGACTACCACGGGGCGGCTGTTGCCGTTCTTCTGGAGGTCCTGCCAGCGGTAGCGGTACTCCC
>ERZ791612.1455-NODE-1455-length-10320-cov-2.206235_pt1 | contig 10320 bp, 10 predicted proteins | sample MGYA00509963_ERZ791612 | MGnify/ENA primary metagenome ERZ791612 (study PRJEB30046, sample SAMN00791906) | human gut metagenome | study: EMG produced TPA metagenomics assembly of the A metagenome-wide association study of gut microbiota in type 2... | reverse complement strand
GCAAATCATCCGGTTTTTTAATTTGAGGCATCGTTTCTTCCCAGTCTCTTTTGGTTGCTTGAGTCCGTTAATGACATTGTTTATGATATTAGGCATAGTCGACTTTTTCTTGAATCGCTTTCAGACTATATCCTTGATTTGAGGAAGGAAGCATCAAAGTTAAAGAAAATTTGGCAAATGGATAATATGTATGTCAAAACAAGGCATTGTTGATGAAACGGCGCCTTGTTTTTTAGCGGACTATACAAAAAGAGCCAGGCACAAGCCTGACTCTAAAAATATCAAAGAGATTGGGCATACAGGGTTCGAACCTGTAAATTATGGATTCAGAGTCCACTGCCTTACCAATTTGGCGAATGCCCAATAAATCAATCAACTTCTATAGTATATAAAAATGGCGAAAAAATGTCAATGGTAAATTGGAATTATTTGCAGATATTTGTATAATATAAATATCCAAGAAAGCGGTCGGCTGAAAAAAGCAGCAGCTTACTCCCAAAAATGTCTGCGACAGCCGGAAAATATTGAGAAAGGAGCAGCGAGACGTCTTTTGATCTTTTATGCGTCTTGCCTGGAGTAATGAAAAAGAAACAAAGTTTAGGAAAGTTTGATTTGACCACCATCATTGTCGGATCTTCAATCGGTACCGGTATTTTTGGACTTAGCAACGATTTGGCAAAGGCAGCGGCACCGGGACCAGCATTAATTGCGTGGCTGATTGTTGGTACCGGGACGGTTTGCCTGGTTGCTTCGCTGAATAATTTGGGACAAAAACAATCTGAATCAGGAATTTTCGGCTATGCCGGCAAATGTTTCGGGCCAATGGGAGAATTTGTGTCAGGATGGATCTATTGGATATCGGGATGGATGGGCAACGTTGCTTATGCAATGATGCTGATGAGCGCAATCGGTTTTTTTATGCCTGAATTGAAGGGGATGGGCAACTTCTTAAAAATCTTCAGCTCAATTTTAATCTTGTGGTTTTTGTCTTTTTTGGTAAGTCGCGGCATAAAATCCGCATCATTCATAAATGCGATCGCAACTTGTGCCAAAGTCATCCCTTTGGTCTTGTTTATCGTTGTAATGGCAGTCAGTTTCAAAGCAGGAATCCTGACAGCGGATTTTTGGGGGAAAGTCAATGACAGCGCTATTTCTGGTACATATCAGTCAACAAGTGTTTTTAAGCAGATTTCATCATCTTTAACGGTGATGGTGTGGGCGTTTTACGGACTTGAAGGGGCTTCGCTGCTTTCAAAAAGAGCCGAAAAGCCTTCTGATGCCAGAATTGCATCAATCATCGGAATGATCATCCTGATCGTAATTTATATGCTGATTTCTTTGCTGCCTTACGGCGTTTTGAGCCGCCATGAATTGGCATCTTGTCCGCAACCGGCGATGTCCTGCATCATGCAAAAAGTCGTCGGAACATGGGGAGTTATTGCAATCAACAGCGGGATCGTAATTTCTACTTTGAGTGCCTGGCTTGCCTGGACTCTTTTGCCGGGAGAAACACTGATGATTTTGGCGAAGGATGAAGTGCTGCCGAAGGTTTTTGGAAAGCAGAACGAACATGGTGCTCCTGAGAATGCGCTGATTTTTGGCGCTATTTTGCAGACGTTCTTTTTGATATCGCTGTATTTTACTAAAGATGAGTATGATTATGCTTATACGATTGCGACTTCAGCGATTTTTATCGTCTATCTTTTTGTCGGACTGGATCAAATTAAATACAGCTACGAGCACGAGGAATATGGGAACCTGTTGATCGGGATCGGTGTCATCGTGCCGCAGATCTGGGCACTTTTGATGTTTAGATATTGGCAGGCATTGGGACTGTTCGTACTGTATTTGCCAGGACTGGCACTTTATGCATATGCGAGAAAAGAATGCGGAAAACGCTTGGAAATAAAAGAAAAGGTCGTCATAGTTCTGAGCGTGCTTGCCGGCATTGAGATAATTTCAATGGCATTTTTCTAAAGCGAGGTAATCAAAATGTTTGATGGAATTAAAAAGTGGTTCGGACAACTGTCTGAGCCGGATCAAAAAGAAAAGGCAGTTTTGCAAAAATTCAGCGCAAAATATCAGGATTGCGATAAAGTAAGGCTTCATTTGATTTTTTACGGAAAAGTTCAAGGCGTGGGGTTCAGGTATAGTTCGACGATGCTCGCAAACGAACTCGGACTGACCGGATGGGTTAAAAATCTTGCAGACGGAACGGTCGAGATGCAGGTACAAGGATCGACGCGAGTAATTGATAAATTGGTTGAGGGACTCTCAGACAACCAATTTATTAGAATTGACAGAATTGATGATCAAAAGATCGGCATTAATAAGTCTGAAAGAAAATTCGAAATGGCTAATTAAAATCAACGAACAAAACGATGAAGGATGAAGCTGTTTGTTTTGCGCTAAATTATACATAGATTAATTCAAGGCCAGTCAGGCAAAAAATGACTAATTTTAAAAGAAAAACAGTTTCGAAGCGGCTTTTGAATGTCATAAAAAGTAACGTCTTGTTGGCAGTTGCTTTTCATGCAACATACAAAGATTTCGTGTTGCGTTTAATAAAAATTCAATCTTTGAATAGTCAAAAAAGAAACTCGATGATTCCAAGAAGAAAATTTTTAAAGATGCAAAAAGTCACACAAATATGAATAGATAGCGGGTTCCACGGATTGTTAAAAAAAGATTATAAGGCTTTAATGTAGCATTTTGTGACAATCATATGCTATACTGAGACCATACCATTTTTTAGAGAAGGGAAAGTTCGCTAATGAAAAAATTTGTTTCAATGCTATGTGCTTTTTTAGGGTTGTTCATGATAGGATTCACTGTCCAGCCGTCTTCGACTGCACAAGCATCTGAAAAGACTTACGTTATTGATACTGATGTTACCTTTCCCCCATTTGTCTATGCCAACGAAGACAATAAATACGTCGGGATTGACATGGATTTGATTCGTGCGATTGCGAAAGAGGAAGGCTTCAAGATTAAGATTCGTCCTGTCGGATTCAATGCTGCCGTTCAATCGGTCAGTTCCGGCCAGGCGGACGGCGTAATTGCCGGAATGTCGATTACGGACGAACGCAAAGCCAAATTTGATTTTTCTGATCCTTATTATTCATCGGGAATCGTCATGGGCGTCAAGCCTAACGGCGACGTTAAATCTTTAAAAGATTTGAAAGGCAAGAAAGTTGCCGTAAAAACCGGTACTTCCGGTGCTGATTATGCCAACTCAATCAAGGACAAATACGGATTCAAGGTCGTAACTTTTGATGATTCCGACAATATGTACAACGATGTCAAAAACGGCAATTCGGCTGGATGTTTTGAAGACAGCGCCGTTTTGGCCTATGGAGTCAAAACCGGTTTGGGACTTAAAATTGCAACCAAGTCGACAAATATTGGAGATTACGGATTTGCGGTCAAGAAAGGCCATAACAAAGAACTTATGAAAATGTTCAACGAAGGTTTGGCCAAACTTAAAAAGAACGGTGAATACGACAAGATCATCGAACGCTACACTGGCGAAAAGGCTACGCATGCCAAAAAGGAAAAAGCTGCAAACAGTCATACGATTATCGGATTGCTTAAAGAAAACGGCGGAGTAATCGTTTCTGGTTTGTTTGAAACAATCAAGCTTACGGTTGTTTCAATTATCTGTGCGACGCTGTTCGGAATTTTGATCGGTTTCTTAGGAGTTGTTCCGAATAAGATTGCTCAAGGAGTTTCGGGGACGGTTATTTATATTTTCCGCGGGTTGCCGTTGATTGTTTTGGCGTTGTTCATATATAACGGAATTCCAAGTTTAACCGGCAGCAAGATTCCGGCATTCGTTGCGGGCGTGATTACGTTGATGCTGAATGAAGGCGCATATATTGCGGCATTTGTCAAAGGCGGAATCGAAGCCGTTGATTCAGGACAGATGGAAGCTGCCAGGAGTCTTGGCCTTCCGTTTGGAAAAGCGATGCGTAAAGTTGTTTTGCCTCAAGGAATCAAAATCATGATACCTTCATTTATCAATCAATTTATCATTACCTTGAAGGATACTTCGATTCTTTCTGTTATCGGTTTGCTTGAACTGACGCAGACCGGCAAGATTATTATTGCACGTAACCTTGAAGGTTTCCGTGTTTGGACGATCGTTGCAGTAATCTACTTGGTTCTCATCACAGTGTTGACGCTGTTATCAAAGTGGGTAGAACGGAGGATTAAAGACTAATGGCAGAATTGAAAGTTAACGTTACAAATCTTGTTAAAAACTATGGATCAAATCATGTTTTAAAAGGAATCGATTTTAAAGTAGCAGACAATGAAGTCGTTGTTTTGATCGGGCCTTCCGGGTCGGGCAAAAGTACGCTTCTAAGATGTCTGAACAAACTTGAAGAACCTACTTCCGGAACGATCGTGATTGACGGTCAGGACATCAGTGATTCGAAGACCGATATCGATAAAGCTCGTGAAAACATCGGCATGGTTTTTCAGCATTTCAATTTGTTCAACAATTTGAGCGTCAGCAAAAATATTACGCTGGCACCTGTTGAACTTGGCAAAATGTCTGAAGAGGAAGCGGAAAAACAGGCACGGAATCTTCTTGAAACTGTTGGTTTGGAAGATAAGTTTGATGCAATGCCAGCCTCGCTTTCAGGCGGACAAAAGCAGCGCGTTGCAATTGCCCGTGCTTTGGCAATGAAACCTGATATCATGTTGTTTGATGAACCCACTTCAGCACTTGATCCTGAAATGGTCGGGGATGTGTTGAACGTAATGAAGAAATTGGCCAAAGAAGGAATGACGATGGTCGTTGTTACCCACGAAATGGGCTTTGCAAAAGAAGTCGCCGATCGAGTCGTTTTCATGGCTGATGGAAACGTTGTCGAAGAAGGAACGCCTGAAGAAGTCTTTGATCATCCGCAAAACGAACGGACGAAATCCTTTTTGGAAAAAGTCATCAATGTTTAATTATGTCTAGCTGCTTTTAGGATATTAGCGGCTTCATGAGCCGTTTCATAAAGAGGCGGCTCTTTTTCAAGTCAAGGAGGGTTTTTGAATGAATAAAGTTTTGCTTGTAATGCATGACTCATCCGGTTCGTTTTATCGGATGAATAAGACTGCTTTTGAGACAATGCCTGTTGCAGGACAGTACATCTACAATTCCGACGGCTTGGCATACGTTGTTGAAGAAGTCTGCCTGTTTGCCGGGTACGTTTCGGAAAAAGGTGCGATTGCAATTTTAGTAGTTCATCCTGCACCGAGCGATTCCCCGGAAGCTGAAATTTTCGGACTTAACATTGAAGAAGATCTCGATGATTAGAATTTTAATGTTAAAGGAAAACTAATCTTAATAAGAAAGCGCTGCACAAGAGATTGGATATTGAAAAATTTTTGAGTAAGAGTGATAATTGGAAGTATCTAGCGAGGAGTGATATTTTTTGATTTACAAGGATATGCCGGCTTCTTGGCGAAGAACTTTTTTGACTCTTTGGCTAGGGTGTTTCATCACTGGACTTGGTTTTTCGATGACAATGCCGTTTATGGCTCTTTACATTGAAAGTTTCGGCCATTACAGCCGGACGCAAATCAATTTTTATTCCGGATTGGCATTTTCGGTTACTTATTTTGCTCAGGCCGTTGTTTCTCCTTATTGGGGCAATCTGGCAGATCGAAAAGGACGCAAGCTGATGTGTCTGCGTGCTTCCGGCGTGATGACGTTTACCGTTTTTTTGACCGGGCTTGCAACCAACGTCTACATGATTATCTTTTTGAGACTTTTGCAAGGAGCTTTTTCTGGTTACATCAACAACTCGACGGCCTTTATGGCCGGTGAAGCGCCAAAGGGACATTCTGGGGCCATCATGTCGCAAATGATGACTGCCAGCGTGACCGGCAACTTGCTTGGTCCAATGTTTGGAGGCGCGATTGCTGGTATTTTCGGATATCGTGCCCCGTTTATGATATTTGGCGTCTTGATGGGAATCGTCTTTTTGATGGCTTTGACGACAAAAGAGCACTTTACGCCGATTCCTGCTAAAGAAATGAAGCCGATGAAGGAAGTTTTTGCAGGTTTGAAAAATCGCCGCCTGATTTTCTTCATGTTTGCAACTACGCTGTTGGTTCAAATGTCATTGATGTCAATTTCTCCAATCATAAGCTTATTGGTCAAACAATTAATGCATGGCGTCGGCAATGTTTCGTTTGTCAGCGGCATCGTTGCTGCAATGCCAGGGTTTGGCACTTTGCTTGTTGCATCGAGATTAGGAAACAAGATGGATGAGGTCGGACCGCTAAAAATTTTGATGCTTGGTTTGATTTTGGCAACTTGTTTGTTTATTCCGATGTATTTTGCATCGAGTCCGGTTTCGCTCGGAGGTTTACGCTTTGCTTTAGGCATGGCGAATGCCGCAATGCTTCCGGCCGTTCAGACCGTTTTGACGACCTCGGTTCCGCACGAGGCGTTTGGCAGAATATTCAGCTGGAATCAGTCGTTTCAAGCGGCAGGAGGGATGTTTGGACCAATGATCGGTTCTGCGGTTTCAAGCATATTCAGTTATCAGAGCGTCTTTTTGGCAACGGCAATTTTTGTTTTCATCGATTTTTGGATCGTATTCTCAGTGAGAAAAATGGCTTGAAATTAAGCGGCCATTTTGAGATTCAGCATGTTTTTTAAGAGAGAAGGGCAGACATGGCAAGCAATTCAGATTCTATTTTCAATCTTCTTTCGTATTTGAAGCGACATCCCGAGGAACGATATATTGTCAAATCGCATTGTACGAACGTGGTTCAGATTTTTGTCAAAGATACCGTCAAAGTTTCCGATGCGGATATTTATTTTCCGGACAATAAGCTGATGGTCAATCGTTTGGAAGACAGTTTTTTAGAACAGCATGGAAGCCTGCTTGATTATTATTGGAATCAGCTTGGCAAAAAAAGCATCGGCTTTCACGAAATTTGGGCAACGACTTCACACTTAAAACAGCGGGCTGCGTATTTTGTAGAGCTGTCATATGAATAGAATAAGATTGATAAGCGTTTTTTCGACTTCGATCGTTGACGTTTCAATCTGAAAAGAGGCTGGGAAAAACTATGCCTCAAATTGAAAAACCGGATGATTTGCAAGCAATCGCAAGTCTGATTCGGTTTTTTTGTATGCATGACAATCGCCTTCCGTGATGGAAATAGCCGAAAAGAGGCCGGTGGCAAATTTGAATGAGATTTTGACTAGATTAGTTGAGCAGCACTGTATTTAAAAAACGCCTGACAAAAGCAGTCGCAAATCGACCGTCTTCGTTCGGTATTTCATTTAACTCAAGAGAAAAACGGGACTTTTTTTCCAGCCTTTTCTTTTGATAAACGCATTTCGAATCAACTCGGATGCGCAGTTTTTACAATGTGAATTTTTGATGCCGCAAGCACTGGATTTTGAAAAAAGAATGAAACGTTTTGCATGTCGTACTATAATATAAATAGACACGATTCCAAGAAATGAGGTGATAAGATTCATGGCTACGATTCATTTTTATTTGGTTCGTCACGGACAAACGAGATTAAATCGCTCAAGAAGACTCCAAGGAACAACCAACTCTCCGTTGACCAAAAAAGGCAAGCGAATGGCGAAGCGACTTGGCAAGGAGTTGCAAAATATTCGATTTACGGCCGTTTATACGAGCGATCTTAAGCGAACGCATGAAACTGCCGAATTGATCCTTTCGGAAAACAAGCGAGGATGTCCGCCCGTATACCGTGATCCGGACTTGCGTGAACTGAGCTTTGGAAAATTTGAAGAAGCAAACAACATGGCGGTAATTCCGACTGCGCTCAGAACGCTTGGATTGCGCAAGATTTTGCGTGCTTTTGCAAATGATGAGCATGTGGCAGAGCTGACCGAGCTGTTCAGAACAATGGACGGCGAAGAAGAAATCGAAACCTCGGTTCATTTGGAAAAACGTTTCAGGCGTGCGCTTGAAACGATTGCGCAAGAATATCCTGATCAGGATGCGAATATTTTGATCGTTACGCATGGCCTGATTCTTTCCAACTTCATTGAAAGTTTGAAAGGCGAGGTGCCGTTATTTTTGGTCGATAATTCGCGAGCCAGCCTGATAGATTACAAAAACGGCAATTTCGAAATTAAATATGTAAACCAGATTAAGCAAGAGAGTGAAAAGATTGATTAATGAAAAAACAACGTCCTTGATTCATAAATTGGCTGAGGAAGGCATCGTTCCTGGCGTCTCGTATGCTATGATCAAGGACGGATACGTTCAAAGCGAAGTTTTTGGAATGGAACAGGTGGTTCCGTTCAAAAAGAAATTGACGTATGGCAGGCTGTATGACGTTGCATCTTTGACAAAAGTCATCGGGACGACGACTTTGATTTTGCATTTGCAGGAGATTGGCAAGTTAACGGTTGATGATCGGGTATGTGACTATCTTGAAAAATTCAGTGACAAAAGAGTCACCCTCAGGCATTTATTGACTCATACGTCGGCGCTTACCGGATATATCAAAAATCGCAATGAGCTTTCTGCAACCGAGCTGATGGATGCTTTATATACGTTAAAAGTCGGCGACTGGTTCGAAAAGAAAGTCGTCTATGCAGATATCGGTCCGATTCTTTTGGGGCAGATTATTGAAAAAATATACGGGATGCCGGTCCAGGATGCGATTGAACAAGAAGTTCTCAAACCGCTCGGATTGAAAGAAAGTACTTTCATCCCTTCAAGCGACAAATGCGTACCGACGGAATACACTGAAAAACGCGGATTGATTCAAGGCGTCGTTCATGATCCGAAGGCGTTTATTCTTGGCAAGCATTGCGGATCTGCCGGATTGTTTATGAGTCTCAATGATTTGGTGCGTTTTTCGAACTGGATGCTTGAAAATGATCCGCACAAGCCGGTCGTATCTGATGCAACAATCAGGAGCCTGTTCCAAGATCATACTCCAAACGGACATCTTGGCCGCTCTTTAGGATGGGATCTGCGTTTTTCTTATGATGGAACACCTTGTCTTTACCATACCGGCTTTACCGGAACGTTTATTTTGATTGACAAGAAACGTCAATCAGCATTGATTGTTTTGACCAACCGCGTGCATCCGACTTCGGACAATCAAAAATTTCTTGATTGTCGCGATAAGATCATCGAGTGTTATTTAAAAGAAAATCAATAAAAGCAGATGAAAATGTTTACAAATATTTTGTGCAAAAACAGGAAAACCATGATATAATATGTATATACATTTTTTAGAGGTGATTTTGATGACGGAACCAATGTTTTTAAAGCCCGTCTTTCAGGAAAAAATCTGGGGCGGCGATCGTTTAAATACTGTTTACGGATACGACATTCCAAGTGATCATACGGGTGAATGCTGGGCAATTTCAGCACACAAGCATGGTCCTGCAACGGTCATTAACGGACCATACAAAGGGATGACTCTTGACGAAGTTTGGAATAAGCATCGCGAAGCATTCGGGAATGCTGAAGGTGACGTTTTTCCGCTTTTGACAAAGATTTTGGATGCCAAAAAAGATCTTTCCGTTCAAGTCCATCCTGACGATGCTTATGCCGAAGAACACGAACACGAACTCGGCAAAACGGAATGCTGGTATATTTTGGCTGCTGATGAAGGGGCGCAGATGTACTATGGTCATCATGCGAATAGTCGTGAAGAATTAGCTGAAATGATTGAGAATCATGAATGGGACAAGCTTTTACGCAAAGTTCCCGTTAAGCCTGGTGATTTTTTGTACGTTCCTTCTGGTACGATTCATGCAATCGGCGCCGGCATCATGGTGCTTGAAACGCAGCAAAGCTCTGACACGACATACCGTCTTTATGATTTTGATCGCGTTGATGCAACAACGGGGCAAAAGCGCGAACTTCACATTAAGCAATCAATCGATGTTACGAACGTTCCGCATGTGGATTCAAAAATTGACCGCAAGGAATATAAAGTTGGCGATGCTGAGGTTACGCGTTTTGTTTCGACTGACTTCTTCGCCGTCTACAGATGGGTTCTTAGGGGTGGCAGCGCAACGTTCAAGCGCGAAGAAGCACCTTATACGCTCGTATCCGTTTTGGACGGCAAAGGCAAGCTGACGGTTGACGGCAAGGATTATGAAATTGAAAAAGGCGTTCACTTCGTTCTTCCATTTGATGTTAAGGAATGGACCGTTTCAGGCAACGTCATGATTATCGCTTCTGAACCTGGTCAAAAAGCTTAATTTAAATATTTGAATTTGAAGAGGCTTGAAAAACTATGCCTCAAATTGAAAAACCGGATGATTTGCAATCAATTGCAAATCTATTCCGGTTTTTT
>ERZ791612.1435-NODE-1435-length-10391-cov-2.916022_pt1 | contig 10391 bp, 6 predicted proteins | sample MGYA00509963_ERZ791612 | MGnify/ENA primary metagenome ERZ791612 (study PRJEB30046, sample SAMN00791906) | human gut metagenome | study: EMG produced TPA metagenomics assembly of the A metagenome-wide association study of gut microbiota in type 2... | reverse complement strand
GGGTCATGGTCCGTTCGCCGTGATACTTGCCGTCTTCGTATCCCTGGACGATGTCGTTCCCTGCCAGCCGGCTTACGGCTTCGTAAGCCCAGTGGTTGGCCGGTACATCCGGGAAGTCCTTGGACAGGCTGGGGTTCAGCACTCCCAGCAGGGCATCCAGCCGGTTCTGCAGGTTGGTCACCTGTTTGGCCAGGGCCACGTTGGTGGCTTCCGCCTTTTCCAGCCGCTTGCTGCTCTTGCCCAGCTTGAAGGAGACGCCGCCGCCCACCATGTTTTCTCCGTTGCCGAAGCTGGTGGAAACATTCAGCATCACCCGGTCAGTAGGCCGGTAGAACACGCCCAGGGCCCCGGCGGTTTCGCTGCGGTAGCTGCCCATGGCCGCTGCCACGCTGACCTTGGAATCTTCATCGAAGTCCATGGGGTGCAGGTTGGCCATAGCCGCTGCGCTGGCCCCTACCTTGTCGATCCGGTTATCCAGGTTGTCCACCCGGTTTTCTACCCGGTCCATGCGGTTTTCTACCCCGTCCATCCGGTTTTCCACGGTGGTCACACGCTGGTTGGTGGCATTGAGCTGTCCGCCGTTCACCGCATCGGTGCTGCCTTCAGCAATGGTCCCGTCCGCCACCTTGGTGATCTTCTGGCCGTTGGCTTTGATGCCGTTTTCGTCAATGTAGGTCTTGTCGCCGACCTTGTAGGACTTGGCCGTTACATCGCCGGTCACAGTGGCGCTGCCGCCTACAGAGAGATCCTTTTCCATGGAGACAGCATCCTTGAAGGTTACCATCCCGTCGAAGGTGGCAGTGCTGGTTACATGGAGGGTATCGGTGGTGGTGCCGCCAGTAATGTTGGCCCCGTTGTTCACCACCAGTTTATCGGTGGTGGTGGTACCCTTCACATCCAGATTCTTTTTCATGGTGACGTCATCCTTGAAGGTGGACTTGCCAGCCACTTCCAGGGTGCCATCCAGCTGGGTGTTGCCCATCACGTGCAGGTCCTTGTTCACATCCACATAATCCGCCGTTGCCTTGCCGGTTTCCAGGGTGTTCCCGGAAATGGTGGTCTGGGTGATGGATCCTTCTCCAATAGCCGCTGCATGATCGGTATTTTCAAAGGTAGTCCCGGTATCCGTGATGGTCACCGTGCTCTTGCCCACCATATCCTTGATGCTGGTGGTTGCGGTGTTTTCAATTTCTGCCGCACTGTTGGACAGTTTTTCTTCCGCCTTGTTCACCAGGTTCTTGGCCTCGTTGGTGATGGTCCCCTGTTTGGCGGTGCTAGTGATATTCTCGGTCTCTTGGTTCACGCTGGTGCTGGAAGACTTATCGCTGGTCTTCACGGTGGTATTCACATACCCGGTTTCCGCATCCTTCAGGATGTCGATGATGTTCCCGCTGACCATCTGCTGTTTAGAAGCAGAAGCTGTTTCCGTTACGGTATTGCTCTTGCTGCCGTCCTTCACGACTGTGGTAATCTTGTCAGTTTCCAGCTTGCTGCTGACATTGTCGCCCACTTTGTTCAGGATGCTGCTGGAGGCAAGGTTTTCAATATCCGCTGCCTTGTTGCTGAGTTTTTCCGCTGCGGTGTTGGTGATGTTTTTGGCATCATTGGCAATCGTACCATTCTTAGCCGTGTTGGTGATATCTTTTGCCGTCTGGGTGATGCCAGTGCTGTTGGTGCCATCGGTTACGGCGCTGCTGATGAGCGGGTTAGCTGCATCATCCAGGCTCTTGATGACGTCGATGACGCTGCTGCCGCTTACCAGGGCATCTTCCGTCTTGGAGGCCGTCTTGGTGGTAGCGCTGTACCGGGTATCGCTGGCTTTGATCAGCTGTTCCGATTTGTCCACGGTGCTGTTGGTGTTGTTGGCCTTGGTCCCGTCAGTGATGGAGGAGGCCAGGCTCTTAGCATCCTGGTTCACAACCGTGGTGTTGGTGCCGTCCGTTACGGAGGAGGCAGCTTGGTCCGCCTTCTGCAGGCTGTTGGAGGTATTGGTCCCATCCGTAATGTTGGTGTTGGTCTGGCCGGCAATGGTGTCGATGGTGGTCTTCTTGTCCCCATCGGTGAGCTGGGATTTTTCTTCTGCTGCGCCCCGGAGATAGGAAGCTTTCTTGCCATCGGCCTGGCTCATTTCTTCCGTGGTCTGGTAGGACAGCTGGGTGGAAGTGTTGGAGCCGGCATCGTTGGAGACTTTATTAACGATGGAGCTGGAAGCATCGGTTTCCACATCCAGAGCCTTGTTGGTGATCTTGTTCCGGGCTTCGTTGGTAATGTTTTCCGCCGTCAGGCTGCTGTCGCCGGTCACCGTGGTGGTCTGGTTTCCGCCCACCGTAGTGCTCAGGTTGGCTTTGTAGTCTTCCGTTACATCGCCGGTCACAGTTTCGGTCAAGGTCCCGCCTACCGTATGGGTTTCATTGCCGCCCACCGTAGTGGTCAGGTTTCCGCCCACCTTGTTTTCCATGTCGCCGGTCACATTGTTCAGCATCTTGCCGCCTACGGTATTGGTCATATCGCCGGTGGCGGTGTTCACCAGATCTTTGGCGATGTTGGAAATGGTCCCCTGTTTCGCCGTATTGGTGATATTCTGGGTTCCCTGTTCCACAGAAGTGGTGTTGGTCCCGTCCGTCACCGTACTGGTGATGCTGTCCATGGCCTGGTCGACTTTGGAATAAGCCGTATCAGAAGCTTTGATTTCCTGGAGGATCTGATCGATTTTCTGCCGGAAAGTGGAGGTCTGTCCGTTGGCGTCATTGGTAATCACATCGCTGGATTCTGTTGCATCCATCTTTTCCACATTTCTGTTGATTCCATTGGAAGCCGTTTCGGTCTTGCCTTTTTCCGTCAAGGTAGAGGTACTGGTATAGGTTTTTCCATCCGTGATATCCACTTTGCTGTTGACAGAAGTCACATTCCCGCCATGGATTTCGGTATAGTTGTTTTCATCCAGTTTGCTGGACAGGGTCTTGGCATTGAATTCGCCATTAACCGTCAGATTCTTATCCACCGTCAGATTTCCGCCGATGGTAGCATCGCCCGTAGTGGTCAGCGTGCCTGCCTTTACCGCTCCGGTAGTCTTGATGGTTCCGGCGCCTGCATCCAGGTCGCCCCCGGTCAGGGTCAGGCTGTGCCCTGTCATACCTTTGGCTACCGTAAGGCTGTCACCGCTCAGTACTCCGCTGGCTGTAATATTCTGGCCGGAAATATTCCCGGTCCCTGCCACGATATCTCCGCCGCTGGTATTCAGTTTGCCGCCGGCTGTCAGGATATCGCCGCCTACGGTCTTGATGTTGCCGGATCCAGTGTTGATTTCGCCGCCAGAGGTAGCTACCTTGCCCCCATTGGTACGGACTTCCCCGCCCTGGGTATTCACGTTGCCGCCGCCGGTCTGGATGAATCCACCGTTGGTCTTGATATTGCCATTGCTGATGGTGGCCTTTCCATCGGTCAGGGTAGTGCCCTGTACCGTCCCGGTAGAAGTCACATTGCCCTTGGTATCTACAGTGAAAGCCCCGTTGGCCCCTTTGATGCTGCCGTCTGCGTTAAGCCCCGCCTTGGCTTTGTCTGCCGTATCTCCTCCGGCATAGAACCCGTTGGCATCCTGGACGGTGCTGTTCAGGCCCACTTTAATGCCATTTTCGCTGAGGGTAATCTGGTTTGCTTTGCCTTCATTCATAACCAGGGTAGTCGCTGCTTCTTTGGAAGTGCTGACAGTCCCATCCGAATTCACCTTGGCGGCGTTCTTTTGCAGCACATTGTTGTCACTCAGGCTCAGTCCGCCATTGACCGCTTTTGCCAGTTCGGTATCCGCTGCCACACGGCCTGCCAATTCATTGGCATCCGCCTGGCTCAGGGCGTTGAATCCATCCGCCATGTTCTTGTTGATGGTATTGAACCCATCCGCCATATTCTGGTTAACCTGTTCAATGACCTTGTCTTGGGCCGCATCAGCCCCGATCCGGGCGGCGGTTTCTTTGGCCAGAGCAGCGTCCAGGTTGGTGACGTTTTCACCAATAGTGTTGGCCGCTTTCACAACGGCCCCATCCTGTACGGCCGCATCGGCCTTGCTTACATAATTGTCGGAAGTCTGTTTCTCCAGATATTCCTTCACATTGGTGATCCGGGTATCCAGAGCCGCATCGGCGGTTTCACGGGCGGTCGTTTCCGTATTCAGGTCAGTCTGCAGCTGTTTCGTCGTTTCGTGGATCGCATTGGCTTCGTTCGTAATCCGTTCATTCAGTTCGTTATCAGTGGTTTTACGGTCAGCCGTTTCCGTATTCAGGTCAGTTTGCAGCTGATTCGTTGTTTTGTGGATTTCGTTGGCTTCGTTCGTAATCCGTTCGTTCAGTTCATTATCCTTGGCTTCTCGGGCCGCCGCTTCATTTTGGTAAGCCGTAGCCAGGGTGGCAATCCCTTGGGACGCATTTTCATTGACTTGCTGAATCACCTTGTCCTGGGCTGCATCGGCGCCAAGGCGGGCAGCCGTTTCTTTGGCCAGGGCAGCATCCAGTTTGGTCACATTGTCGCCGATGGTGTTGGCGGCTTTCACAACAGCCCCATCCTGTACGGCGGCATCGTTCTTGCTAACATAGGTATCCGCAGCTTCCTTCTGCAGATATTCCTTCACAGCGGTGATCCGGTCATCATTGGCCTTGACTTGTTTATCCAGGCTGACCAGGTTATTTCCTACCGTATTGTTTTGTTTGATATAGGTACCGTCTTTGGTAGTTTCGTCGGTCACACCATCTGCAGCCACCTTACCTGTTACAGTCACATCGCCAGTAGAGGTGATGTCACCAGTAGAAAGGCTTCCTGAAGTCAATTTCCCACGGATTTTCATATCTTTGACGGTCTGGTTTTCTTTAGTACCTATAATCAGATTCCCTGCCTGGGTAACATGCAGAGCCGTGCTGGTCTTCTGGTCCGTTAATTTTTGATCCAGTTCAGCCGTTTTGCGATACGTATATTGATTGGCTGCCTTAATCTGTTTATCCGTTACTTCTTTGGTATAAACTTCTTGCGCCGTAGTAGAACCAGTGCCAGCCGGTTCAACCGTCGTGGTGCCATCCGCTGCAAAGGACGTCCCTCCCATAGAGACAATGCTGAAAAATACGGCCAGAGCCGCAGCGGTCTGTGCCACTTTCTTCCGTCCCACGGCACGGCGTCCGTCTTTGGACTGGCCTTTGGCCAGTTCGGAAACCACCATGTACATGCCCCGTGTTTTGTTCCAGATCACTTTATAAATCCTGTTCATAAAGCCACACCCCTTTTCTTGAACTCTCCTGTTTTTTAATTTTCATGCATCTTTTGGTGGGTTTCCCATGCGCGCTTTGGTCTCCCCGTTACCTTCAGTTTACCAAAATCCCTGAAATTTCCAATTATCTCTTGGTATACTCTTTTGAATTTCCGGAGTATACTTTTGTATAAGAACGTTCGTCCGTATATACAATACGATTTACTTCACTCTTCACTTTTCTTGAATCATTCTCATTTTAGTTATTTGGAACTTTATACAGGAATCCAGTGTATTGCTTTGGAAAGGAAGCCCTGCGTCCAGAACTTCTTCCCTTTTGTTCTGCTAAAGCATATCATGGATTCCGAAACTTTTTTTTCGAAAATCACGAAAAGGTCATTTTTTGTCCTGAAAATATTTTTCTGATTTTTCTTTTTCTTTGTTCTTGATTCAAAGACATTTTAATCTCCTTTTCATGCAAAAAAACCGCCCTTTCAGGGCGGAGATTTTCCAAGACTGTCCGGACTGGGTATAATAGAGGTGAGTAAATCGGTACAGACCCATGGAAAGGAAGTGAACAGCATGCTGCATATTGCCATTTGTGATGATCAGCAGGACCAGATCCAGAAGATTCGGGAAGCTGCAGAGAAATACTTCCAGAACCGCAAAGAAAATATGAGCTGCCAGACCTTTGAAAACGCTTTTGCCTTTGTGGAAGCGGTGGACAAGGGGGCCCTGTTCGATATTGTGCTGCTGGATGTGTGCATGCCCGGGATTTTGGGCACCGATGTGGCCCGGGAGCTCCGGGACCACCACAGCCGGGCGGAAATCATTTTTCTCACCACCAGCGACGAATTTGCCGTGGAAGCTTTTGAGGTGAAAGCCACGGATTATCTCCTGAAGCCCTTTACCCAGGCCCAGTTCGCCAAGGCCATGGACCGGGCCATTGCCTACATCCGCCAGCGGAACAGTGCCAAGATGATCTTCCGGCTGGTGGGCGGAGGGATCCGGGTGGAAGAAATCGCCCAGATCCTGTTCCTGGAAAGCCACGGCCATGTGCTGGAGGTATACCTGGCTGACGGCAGTACCCTGGAAACCCGGAAATCCGGTCAGGACATGAAGGCGGATCTGGACAAGATCGCCCCGGGCCAGTTCGTATCCCCCAACAAAGGCTATCTGGTGAACCTGGGCGCCATCCACCTGATCAAAACCGATTACGTAGAGATCCAAGGCCATCAGATTCCCTTGGGAAAGCGGAAGTACCGGGAGTTCCAGGAGCAGTATTTCCAGTATATGTTTGGGACGAAGTAAAAAAGGGGCTGTGAATCGCAGCCCCCTAATCCCCTACTCCCTTCGCCCCCATATCCACCTGGAGATAGGTGAGGAACCAGCCGTCTTTTTGCTGGCAGAGGACGCTGGCTCCGTATTTGTCCCGGAACCGGGCCAGGGATTTCATGCCGATGCCGTGGCCTTTTACTTTGGTCACCGGCAGGCCCTCTTCGTCCAAGGCCACCGGAGCATCGAACAGGTTCTTCGCCAAAATGTTCAGCATGTCCCCCTGACGCCGGGCCAGTACGGTGATGTTCCGCCGGTCTTCCGGCTGCTTCCTGCTGGCGATCAGGGCGTTTTCCACCAGATTGGACAGCACAATGGACAGATCCCCGCTGCAGTTCAGATCCTGGGGCAGGTCCACGGACACGGTGATGGGGATCCCTTCTTCCCGGGCCCGGGACAAATACACCGTAAGAGCCGCATTGATCAGGGGATTCTGGCAATACTGGAGAAGTTTGGTGCTGTTGAATTCTTCTCCCAGTTCTTCAATATAAGTGAGCACTCCCACCCGGTCCTTTTGCCGGACCAGATCCAGCAGCTGGTCAATATGGTCCCGTTTTTCCCGGTAGATGGCTTCCAGCCGTTGCCGGGATTCTTTTGACATCTTTACATAGTTGGCTGCGGACACCACCTGCTGCTGGAGCTGGTGCTTTTCCTCATAGGCGCTGATCTCATCATACACTTCCTGCTGGCCCCGGCGGATGGCAACCATCATCAGGAGCACTACGATCAGCAGCAGGATCCGGGCACCCATCAGATCGAAATACCGTTCCTGGGAATCATACAGGCTTACATACAGAGTATCCACCGCCAGCAGCATGGGGATGATGGTGGTGCTCCGCCAATACCGGCGGGCGGCCGCTTCCTGGAAATGGCTGAAGGTACGGGTAAAGAACCGGAGGAGGAAGGGGAAGGTAAGCAGACATTCTCCCCCATAGAACAGGATCTGCCAGAAATACATGGATGCAAAGTCACTTTCCGGCCAGAAATACAGGAAAAAGTGACGGAGAAAGGTATAAAAGCAGCTGGAAAACAGGATCCGGAAGGAAAGGATGAACAGATGGCCCACCCAGTACTTCCGGGTGACCCAGAAGCTCAACAGGAACTGGGGGATCCACACAAGGTACCCTATGGCCCAGTAGGCGGCAGAGACAGAAGAGAACAGTCCGGACCGGACCATCCACACTGTCAGGGCCGTTTCCGCCACTGCCAGGACCACCCAGGCCCGGCAGAAAGGCTTTTTCTTTTCTTCTTCCAGAAATCCCCAGAAAGGCAGGATCTCCAGCAGATAGAAGGGCTGGAGCACCAGGATATAGACCAGGGCCACGGCCGTGGTTTCCAGGATGGGAGTCACTTGTCCGCCACCTCTTTCCGCAGCTTCAGCAGGTGTTTTTCCGCTTCTTCAAATTCCCCGTTTTCCGCCAGTTCCGCCAGCATCCGCAGCTGATGCCGGCTGTCATGACGGAGGATGGCCAGTTCCTGCTGTTCTTTCCGCAGGGAAACGGCGTAACTGTTGATGTCATTGAGCCGTCCCTGGAGCTGGAGATTCTGTTCCTTCAGGTGGAACATTTTCTGGACCTGCTCCAGCCCGCCCCGGATGGTCAGGACCAGGAACAAAGCCACCAGCACCAGCATCCCCAGGGTGATCAGGGTATAGATCTGGAGTCCCGGCTGGAACAGATCCTGGGGGGTCAGGATGAAATACCCCTGATTGGCATGGTAGTAGCACAGCAGCAGAGGCACAGGCCCCAGGTAAGGCCAGAAGGCGGACCGGGGAGACGTGAGCTGTTCCGGAGTGAACAGCCGCCCGATGATCTTCAGGGCCAGAGGCATCCCCAGAAGGAACAGGACCAGATAGATGATGAAATAAGGCAGTACCCGGCCAATGTGCCAGGACTCGGGCAGGAACAGCTTGAAGGCTTCCAGGGACAGGGTGTGGACAAAGATCATATAAATGGCCTGGAGCCCCAGCACAAACAGATGCCGGAACCAGAACGGCCGGATGGTGAACACCAGGAGCAGCAAATGGGGCAGATAGCAGAACAGGTACAGGAACTGGAACATGCCGCTTTCCAGCTTCAGCGCTCCCCGGCTGAAAAGAGCCGCCAGGAGCAGGAATTCCAGGAAAAAGATCCACAGATGTCCCAGGAGCAGCACCTTCCGCCGGTGGGGACCGGCCACGGACCGGAAGGGATAGTACCGGAGATAAGCCGGAGGCAGCAGGGAAAAACAGAACAGGAATACAGTGGCAAAAGCATAACCCATGGCAGAAATCACCTCCGGAATTCATTAATTGTAATTATGACGAAAAGAGAAAAAGATGTCAAACACAAAAAAAGCCCGCCAACAAAGTGACGGGCCGGTCTGGTCTATGGAGCTACTGATAGGATTCGAACCTACGACCCTCTCATTACGAATGAGATGCTCTACCAGCTGAGCTACAGTAGCATTGAACAGGGAAATTATATCATATCCCCGGGGATTGTTCAAGAGGCTGTTGCACAGGCAACAGCCATTGACCATTGACCGCTTTTACAACTGGATCAGTCGGAAATCACACTGGTTCATATCCAGCATCCGGGCCGCCAGCCGCCGTCCCCGTTCCAGGTCGGCGGTAAAGCACACTTCCGCCCGGCCCAGGCCATCCGTCCGTGCCAGCCCCCGTTTTTCCAGGTTTTCCAGAGCATCCTGGGCGGTCCGTTCCGCCGGATCCAGGATGGTCACTTCCGGACCGAATTCCTCTTCGATTTCCTTCCGGACAAAGGGATAATGGGTGCAGGACAGAAGTACCGTATCCACATGATGTTCCCGGAGCTTGTCCGCATATTCGTGGATGGCCGCCTTCAGTTCCGGCGTGCCGAATTTCTCTCCTTCGATCAGCGGCACGAACTTGGGACACCCCTGTCCGAATACCTGGATTTCCGGGCAGATCCGCTGGATTTCCCGTTTGTGGGCCCCGGTGGATACGGTGAAATCCGTGGCAAAAAAGCCCACCCGGTTGTTCTTCGTCACTCCCGGGACCATCCGGGCGCCTTTGGCCATGCCGATCACGTCAAAGGAATGGTCCCCCTTGATCACGTCCAGTCCCAGCACCGTAATGGTATTGCAGGCCACCACCAGCTGTTTGATGTGCCGTTTGTCCAGCCAGTCGGTCATCTCTCCCACAAAACGGGTGATTTCTTCCCGGGACCGGTTGCCATAAGGGGTCCGGGCTGTATCTCCGATGAAGATGAAATCTTCGTGGGGCAGCTTGGCCTGGAGCCATTTCAGGACGGTGAGCCCGCCTACGCCGGAATCGATTACGCCAATGGGTTGCTTTGCCTGCATCATGATACTTTACCTCCCAAACTCAAACAAAAAAGGCCTGAACAGACAGTCCCATGGGGAAGGACTGCCGATCCAGGCCTTACAGACGGTCAGAAACAGGGGAAACTGTTCCCAGATCCATAAGGATTTATCCAGTTGTCTTATACTTTCTTCATAACATGTTTAGTATAGCATATTCCCGTCAGCAGTGCAACAGAATTTTGTGAATTTTTCGTCCTGTCATTGACCCCTGCCGGCTTTTTGTGATACCCTAAAATCAATTCATTGCAAAGGAGCTTTCCTCTATGGACAAACACTATCCTTCTGATTCCATTTTTGTCACCGGGGTGGCCAAAGTATCCCGGGAAGATGTGATCAATACCCTGTACGGCACCTTCACCCTGAGCCTGGTGATCCAGCGGAACACCGGCCTGATCCTCCACTGCAGCGCCAACATGATCATGGCGGACATGAGAGCACCGGTACAGGCCGTTTCGGCAACTGGCTCGAGAACCTGAACGACTGG
>ERZ791612.1427-NODE-1427-length-10455-cov-2.372115_pt1 | contig 10455 bp, 9 predicted proteins | sample MGYA00509963_ERZ791612 | MGnify/ENA primary metagenome ERZ791612 (study PRJEB30046, sample SAMN00791906) | human gut metagenome | study: EMG produced TPA metagenomics assembly of the A metagenome-wide association study of gut microbiota in type 2... | reverse complement strand
TTACACCGAGCCGCTTATTCTTATTGATTTTAATTTTAAGAGTAAGCGGCTCTTTTGCGTTCTCTGATATGGTTACATAGCCGCCTTGACAAAGCGGCTAAATAAATGCGAAAGGAGGACGCACCTATGTCAAATTGCAAAGTGATTGCTCTGACTAATCAGAAAGGCGGTGTCGGAAAAACAACAACGGCGGTCAATCTGGGTGTGGGTCTGGCAAAACAGGGCAAGAAAGTCCTGCTCATTGATGCCGATGCACAGGCTAATCTCACAATGGCTCTGGGTTACAACAGACCTGATGATATTCCAATAACCCTCTCTACCGTAATGCAAAGCATCATAGACGATAAATCTTTTGATGCTTCTGGAGGTATCCTGCACCACGGCGAGGGCATTGACCTGCTCCCGTCCAACATTGAGCTGTCAGGCTTTGAAGTCAGGCTTATCAATGCGATGAGCCGTGAGCGTGTTCTGAAAACCTATGTGAATGAGGTCAGGAAGAATTACGATTATGTGCTTATCGACTGTATGCCCTCTCTCGGAATGATAACTATCAATGCTCTGGCGGCGGCTGACAGCGTGATTATCCCGACACAGCCCCACTATCTCTCGGCTAAAGGTCTGGAGCTTTTGCTTCGCTCCGTATCAATGGTCAAGCGGCAAATCAACCCAAAGCTGCGGATAGACGGTATCTTAATGACTATGGTAATGCCCCGTACCAACATTTCTAAGGAAATTACAGCAACGGTCAAAAGTGCATACGGTCAGAAAATCAAGGTATTTGATACCGAGATACCTCATTCTATCCGTGCGGTGGAAGCTACCGCAGAGGGCAAAAGTATTTTTGCCTACGACAAAAGCGGCAAAGTTGCCGCAGCCTACGAGCAGATCGGAAAGGAGGTGGCAGAGATTGGCGAGAAGCAGAGAAACCAAAATCGAGCTGACCGCATACGATGATCTTTTTCAGACGGACGAAAGCCGTGAGGAAGCAAAGCTCTCTAAGATAAGGGATATTCCCATATCGGAGATTGACGAGTTTCCAGACCACCCGTTCAAGGTTTTAATGGACGAGGATATGGAACAGCTTGTCGAGAGTATCAAGCGAAACGGTGTAATGACCCCTGCGACAGTTCGCTTAAAAGAGGACGGACGGTATGAGCTTATCAGCGGTCACAGGCGAAAAAAGGCTTGTGAACTTGCGGGGCTTGAAACGCTGAAATGCGAGGTCAAAGAGCTTACCCGTGACGAAGCCATTATTGTTATGGTGGAAAGTAATCTCCAACGCTCCGTTATTCTACCAAGTGAAAAAGCCTTTGCGTATAAAATGCGGTTAGAAGCTATGAAACGACAGGCAGGCAGACCCGCAAAAGAAAATTATTCCCCAGTGGGTAATAATTCTGAGTTCGCTACTTCAAGTGATGAACTTGCCGAAAAAGTCGGTGAAAGCAAAAATCAAATCTTCCGCTATATCCGTCTAACGGAGCTTGTACCCGAAATCCTGCAAATGGTAGATGAAAGGCAGATTGCTTTTCGTCCTGCGGTTGAAATTTCCTATCTGACCGAGGAACAGCAATACACCCTGCTTGAAGCAATGGAGTACAACGATGCTACCCCGTCATTGGCACAGGCTATCAAAATGAAGAAGTATAACCAAGACGGCAAGCTCACTTCCGAGGTTATCCAGTCCATTATGGAGGAAGAAAAGCCCAACCAGAAGGAAAAACCTGCTTTCCGTGACGAGAGGATAACCAAGCTCATTCCCAAGACTGTTCCCAGAGGGCAGGAAACGGATTTTGTTGTCAAGGCGTTGGAGTTTTATAACCGACACTTGCAGCGGAACAAGGCTCACGAGAGATAGCCACACACCGAGGGCGAGGTCTGCCTTTTTGAGTGGATAGCCATTATTTTGGCTTCCCCCTCTCCACACCTCACCCCCTAACTACTGCCAGTAACTATCCGAGAAAAGAAATACTTTAAGCTGTCCATAACGGGCAGCTTTTTTCGGTCAGTAAGGCAAAATATTCAATCTAAATTACAGGAGGTAACTATGAAAATCCCTAAATTGTTCAAAAAGGCTGCGGCTTTTGTAATGGCTGCGGTCACGGCATTATCCATAATGCCTGCGACGGCGTTTGCTGCGGGTGACATCGGGACGATTTCCTTTTCCCACACCTATGACAGCAACGGTAATGCGATGAGGTACAATTCCAGTGCGAATATCGGCGGCTATACCGCAGGCGGAACGGGAAATTATAAGTACCGTATGTTTGTGGACGGTGAGAATGCGTTTTGTATTCAGCCGGGAGTACCGCTGAAAACAGGAAACACCTTGAAAAAGGCTTCCTCTGATACTTGGAACGCCCTTTCAGCCAACCAGAAAAAGGCGGTTGGGCTTGCTCTGCTCTATGGGTATCAGGGCAACCGAAATAATCTGTCAGGAAGTGATGATGAAAAATGGCTTGCCACGCAGACTCTCGTATGGGAGTTTGTCACAGGCTGCCGTGAAGCCACAGGCTCATATAACCAGACAAGCACCACCGTTTACAGCCTGCACTTCGGTTCAAATTATGCCAACAGCGGAGCAAGGGCAGTGTATGACCAGATTGTTGCAATGCTGCGTGAGCATAACACCATTCCGAGCTTTATGTCGGGCGGTAAGAATGACATCACAAAGGAGCTTGCCTACAAGGACGGAAAGTACAGCATCACATTGACGGACAGCAACGGCGTCCTTTCCGATTACAGCTTTTCAAGCTCTGACAGCAATGTGAGTGTATCGAAGTCTGGAAATAAGCTGACAATCAGCTCCACCGTAGCTATCAGCGGTTCTGTCCGCATTACGGCAAAGAGGAACAATGTGCCGACTGTCAGCAGCAGTGCAAAGCTCATTGCCTATGGCGACCCGAACTTGCAGGATTTGGTAACAGGTGTGGAGAATGCTGATACCGTGTCTGCATATATCAATATCGAAACGCCGACAGGCACGATTGCCCTCAAAAAGACTTCTGAGGACGGAGTTGTGGAGGGCATCTCTTTTACAATCAAAGGTGATAACTTCAATAAAACAGTTAAGACAGGAAAGGACGGCTCTGTCTCCGTGGAGGGATTATTCCCTGGCACTTATACGGTCACAGAACAGTCTGTTGACCGTTATGAGCCGCAGAAAACCCAGACCGTCACACTTATCGGAGGAAAAACCTCTACTGTGACCTTCAGCAATACTTTGAAGCGTGGCAGTCTGGAAATCGTCAAGACTTCCGAGGACAATCTGGTGGAGGGAATGAAATTCCACCTTTATGGCACATCTTTAAGCGGCTTGCCTGTTGACGAGTATGCCGTGACTGATAAAAACGGACTGGCTAAGTTTGAAAATGTCCTTATCAGTGGCGATACCCCGTATGTGGTTGAGGAAGTAGATACCGCAGTCCGCTATGTCGTTCCTGCTTCCCAGACAGCTCCGATTGAATGGAACAAGGTCACAAAACGCAGCTTCGACAATGTGTTGAAGAAATTCCAAGTGACTGTGACAAAGACCGATGCAGAAACAGGTTCTCCGCAGGGCGACGCTTCCCTTGCAGGTGCGGTGTATGGCATTTACAAGGGCGAAGAACTCATTGACACTTATACCACCGATGCAAACGGTCAGTTTACGACCAAGTATTATATCTGTGATAATGATTGGACTGTCCGTGAAATCAGCCCGTCCGAGGGGTATCTTCTGGATACCGCAATCCACAAGGTAGGTGCAGAACCAGAGCTATACACGGTAGAGCTGAACAGTACCGCAAACGATGTGAATGAACAGGTCATCAAAGGCAATATCGCAATCATCAAGCATACGGATAACGGGGAAACCCAGATTGAAACACCCGAAGAAGGTGCGGTATTTGAAGTGTTCCTCAAATCCGCAGGCAGCTATGAAAATGCAAAGGAAACCGAGCGTGATGTGCTGACATGTGACGAGAACGGTTTTGCCCAGACAAAGGATATGCCGTATGGCATTTATACCGTCCGCCAGACCTCTGGTTGGGAGGGGCGTGAACTGATGAAAGACTTTGATGTGTTTATCAGCAAGGACGGTCAGACCTACCGCTACCTTATCAACAACGCTAACTTTGAGAGCTATATCAAAATCGTAAAGAAAGATGCAGAAACAGGCAATACAATCCCGTATGCAGGTGCAGGCTTCCAGATTTACGACCCGAATGGAAATCTTGTGACTATGACTTTCACTTATCCCGAAGTGACGACCATTGACACCTTCTATACTACGGCAGACGGCGACCTTATCACACCGCAGACATTGGAATACGGCAAAGACTATTCCCTTGTGGAAGTACAAGCCCCGTATGGGTATGTCTTAAATTCCGAGCCTGTTTATTTTGATGTGGTGCAGGAAAATTCCGAGGAAGAAAGCGGCATTACCGTTATTGAGGTAGTACGTTCCAATATGGCACAGAAAGGCACAATTACCGTAGAAAAGTCTGGCGAGGTATTCAGCTCCGTGGCAGGCGATAAGGGATTGTATCAGCCGATTTTCTCTGTCAGCGGTCTTGAGGGTGCAGTCTATGAAATTACCGCAGCCGAGGATATTGTCACTTTGGACGGAACGGTCAGAGCAAACAAGGGCGAGGTTGTGGATACCGTTACGACAGGAAAGGACGGTACAGCAAAATCCAAAGAATTGTATCTCGGAAAATATGAGGTTAAGGAAATCACAGCTCCGTATGGAATGGTGCTGAATGAGGAAGTCCGTTCTGTTGAGCTTGTGTATGCAGGACAGAATGTTGATGTAACGGAAACGGCTACTTCTTTCTATAATGAAAGACAGCGTGTTGAAATCGACCTCATCAAGAGCCTTGCCATTGATGAAGCCTACGGCATTGGCAAGAATGGAGAAATCTTTGATGTGACCTTTGGCTTGTATGCGGCGGAGGAACTCACAGCCGCTGATGGAAAGACCATTCCTGCGGACGGTCTGATTGAGGTCGTTTCCCTTGATGAAAGCGGTCACGGGAAAGCTATCAGCGACCTGCCGATGGGCAGCTATTATGTGCAGGAAATCTCGACCAACTCCGCATATATTGTCAGCGATGCAAAATACCCTGTTATTTTTGAATACGCAGGACAGGATATCGAAACTGTCCGCATTATAGCCAACGAGGGCGAAGCTATCACAAATGACATTATTTACGGCTCTGTAAGCGGTAAGAAATCTGATGAGGATGGAAAAACTCTGGGCAGTGCAGTTATCGGTATCTTTAAGACAGGAACTACCGAGTTTACAAAGGAAAATGCGATTGCAGCTACCACATCAAAAGATGATGGTAGTTTTTCTTTTGCCAAAGTACCGTATGGAACTTGGATAATCCGTGAAATCGAAAGCCCGAAGGGATATGTACTCTCCGAGGAAGAAATCGCCGTGACTATCGGCAAGGTGGACGAAGTTGTGGAAATCGAACTTGTCAACTACTTCATTAAGGGCAATATCGTTTTGACAAAGGTTGATGAGGATTATCCCGACAACAAGCTGTCTGGTGCGGTATTTGAGGTTTACTCCGATACCAATGGCGATGGGAAACTGGATAAAGCCGATACGCTGCTTGGCGAAATGAAAGAACTTGACGGCGGCGTTTACCAGATGAGTGAACTCCGCTACGGCAAATATCTGGTAAAGGAAACCAAAGCTCCGACAGGCTTTGTGCTTGATGAAAATGTGTATTCCGTATCCGTTGAGGAGAACGGCAAGACCTACACCGTGGAAAATAAGGCGGGTGTAGGATTTATCAATGCAGCACAGAAAGGCTCTCTTAAAATCGTAAAGACTTCCTCTGACGGTAAGGTGGAGGGCTTCTCTTTCCGTGTGACAGGCGTGGACTATGACCAGACCTTTAAGACAGATAAGAACGGGGAAATCGTGATTGAGGGCTTGCGGATTGGCGGCTATACCGTATCCGAAGTAAGCGACAAGGCTTCCGCAGGATATATCCTTCCTGCCGATAAACAGGTAACGGTAAAGGTGAATGCTACGGCTATCGTGCAGATGCACAATGAGTTCAGGGATACCCCGAAAACAGGCGATGACTTCAATCTGGGCTTATGGGTAAGCCTTGCAGCTCTGTCTGTTGTCGGTGCGGGCGTTCTCGGATTTGTCGGCTATAAGAACAGAAAGAAGAAAAAGGAGGACTAATTGATGGACGCTAAAACCATTATCGCAATCGTGCTTGTCGTGTTCATTGTGGGTGCGGCGGTATGGTTGAATATCCGTAACAGAAAGAAAAAGTAAGTGGTCTGGGCGGCTGAAAGATGCCGCCCTTTCCTTTATGGAGGTAAAGATGAGAAACCTAAAAACCATTGAAAAGAAAGTCAGGGCTGTTCTGGAAAAGAATGAAGATGCCAGAAATGACGATATGGTGCTATATCTTGCACTTTGTAATGCCTGTCTGAAGGATGCAGGGGCAATGCCGCTTGCAGAGATAATGACGCAGCACAAATATCTCGGTCTGCCGAGCTTTGAGAGCGTCAGCAGGACACGCCGCAAGCTGCAGGCACGGTATCCAGAGCTTGCAGGGAGCCGCCCTGTTCAGAAAATGAGAGCCACGGGCGAGAAAGCCTATCGGCATTATGCCAAAGAATAGAGAGGTGCTTATGGACGAAGAAAAACGCTCCAATCAGAACTATGAAATCATTGAGAGCTGTACTATCGGGAGTACAGAGCTTGTCATCGGTCACAATCCCAACGCACCCAACCCTTATGTGTGATGGTACTGCAAGGGCGGCTCAAATTATTTCTGGGGTTATTACACGAATGAGCTTGATGCTGCACGGCAAAAGCTGAATGAACGATACCAGTCAGAGTGCTGTATGCCCTATAATCAGCCTTCCCAGAAGCAGAAAAACGGTGATGACCGTGAGCGATAAAATAAAATATGACTGCACGACCTGTCCTTATCCCCGATATAAGGACGGGTCAGTTATTTTCTGCGATGTCTGTATCCGCAAGATTTTAGACGAGCAGAAAGAGAAAAAGGAAAGAAAGGAGCAGCCGAATGAGTAAAGAAATAAAGACAAGACCTTTGACCTAGACAGAACAGAAATACACCTATGCCCAAAGTATGCAGCTTGAGGGGCAGACAGGTACTATCGGACATCTGCGTGGTGACTTTGCCACGACGGGATATGGCTTTTACACTACTTGGTTTGATACCAGACCCCGATGGAAATCTGACGAATTTAAGGCAGACCTTGATACGGTCATCAATGCTTTACGGGAGGATAAAGGACTTTTGCATAACCGCTATGATATGAGTTCGTTCGCAAGGAATTGCCCCGAAAGTGCTATTAAGGGCAACTATTGTACTGAGTACGGTTTCCGTGTAGATACGGAGAAACACGCTTTTCTGCTTCGATGCAATCCCACCAAAGGCGACTATAATTTTTACTGCTATTGTTATGTGAAGGAATGGCTTGATAAGCATATCCAGAAAGCGGAACAAGGTATCCGCTTTATAGACCCTCAATATAAAGAACTGTTCCGTATTCCAGACGGCGGAAAGGTCATTGTCACAACCTCTTGGGGAGAGAAACGGGAGTATCCCTGCCGCTTCATTGATGAATACCATACCGAAGTCGGCAGCAATCTGTACCACATCTGCGAGTTTGCCGAGCGTATGCAGAAAAACGGGGCGACCTATGAGACGAAACCTGCGGAACAAACGCCGCAGAAAACACCGAAGCACAAGGATTTAGAACGATAAGGAGGATTTAGAATATGGCTGTTAATCAGAAAGCCGTCAAGGTCTTGAATAAGGTCTTGGAAGCAGGTTTTACCGATGAAAAGGCGATTGCCGCTATGACTATGGACGATATTCTTTCTATGCAGGGCATCACGGTTGGGGATATTACCCTCATCAATGACCTGCAAAAGAGCATTAAATCGAACAAGGTCATTTCTTTTCTTGGCGGTGGTGCGGAGTGAGTAAACAGGAATATTTGAAACAGAAACGATAAGGAGGTGTAGGTTGAATGGCTGCGAAGTATCAGCTAATCACAGAGCTGTATCGGCGTACAGGCGTTGCGGTTGCAAAAAATCCGCAGGCGTGGCAGGGCTTTCTGTCCTCTGCCTGCCGCAACTATAAATGCCGTTTTGACGAACAGCTTTTAATATACGCCCAACGCCCCGATGCTGTCGCCGTTGCGAAGCTCGAAACTTGGAACAGGCAGTTCAAGCGTTGGGTCAATAAGGACAGCAAGGGTATTGCCGTATTTGACCCGAAAGGTCGCAGGAATACGCTGAAATACTATTTTGATATGTCCGACACCCACGAGGGCTATTATGGCAGCCGCCCTGTTCCGATATGGCAGATGGATGAGCGATACGAGCAGGCTGTTATGGAAAGGCTCTCGGACAGGTTTGGAGATGTGGAAAGCACTGACCTTGCTTCAGCCTTAATGGAAACGGCAAAGAACGCCGTGGAGGACAATCTGCAAGACTATTTTTCTCAGTTAAAGGACTGCACGAAAGACAGCTTTTTGGAAGAACTGGATGACTTTAATATAGAAGTCATTTACAGGCGGCTGGCAGAAAACAGCGTTGCTTTTATGCTGATCAGCCGCTGCGGTCTGGATACGAATGAGTTTTTTGACCGTGATGATTTTGCGGATATTGTAAATTTCAATACCCCTGCAACGATAAACGCCATCGGCGTTGCCACGAGCGATATTGCGGAAATGGCGTTACGGGAAATCTCACAGTCTATCCGAAATGTGCAAATGGCGGAAAAAGACCAGAATCGCACCTTTGCACAAAGAACGCAGGCTCAGTATGATAAAGGCAGACAACAACCCGAAAGGAGCGAATACAATGAGCGAAATCACTTACAGCAGACAGGGGGATTATCTTATTCCCGACCTAACATTACCGACAGAGCCAGAGCTTCCGCTTGGCAGGTACGCTTTGATGCACAGGAATTATCTGGAGAAGTACAAGCGAGTGACCTATCTCAACCTGCTGACATCGGGCAGGCTGAACGGGCATCTGCACGAGGTAGAGCAGACAGCACTCCAGAGGTTGGAGCTTCTGACGAAGCAGCTATCAGCCGAGCAGGGCGTGACAGAGGAACTGAAAGAGAAAGCACCGATGCAGTGGGTCGGACTGATGAACAACATCCGCAGCCAAGCGGAAGAAGTGATACTGACCGAACTGATTTACAAGTAAGCGTTGCCAAAGAGGAAGAGGTTAGGGTCAATCTTCCAACCGTAGATGAACAAATCGAAATGATAGCAAAAGCAGAGGACGAAAAAGCCTCTGCTTTTGCTATTTCCAAAGAAGATATTGACTCCGTGCTTCAGAAAGGCAGTGGCGTTGCGGACGGAAAATACCGCATCTACCGACAATTCCAAAAGGGCGAGGACAGACAGAAAAATATTGAGTTCCTTAAAAATGAGTATGGAACGGGCGGCGGTACGCACATCTTCCCCGATGGTTTCAGCGGTCACTCTTGGCATGACAGCAAAGGTCTTGCCATTGACCGAAACGGCACTTATACTAATCACGACCTTGTGTTGAAATGGTCACAGGTTGAAAAGCGTCTGCGTGAGCTGATTAAGGATAACCGCTATCTCAATCCAAAAGAAAGAGACCATTATGCCGATTATCTGGAGAGCGTGTCAGCTCCCCAATATGAGGTTGACACCCATAGGAAAATAACAAGGCAGCGTTTTATCGACGCCCACCGTGACCTGCCGTCTGCCGACAAACGGGATACCCTTGCTTTGCGGCTATCTGACTTTATCTGTGACTTGGACAGGTACGAAAAAGGCTTGTTATCCGTTGTGGGACGAAACGACCTTGCTGATATTACCGCTGAGCAAATGGAACAGCACCTGTCCGACCCCTCAACCGTTCAACAGCTCATAGACTTTCTTGCACAGGTACAATGGAAAACGACCTCAGTTTTCAGCCGCAGTAATGGGTGGAAGTTTACCGAGGAATTAAGGGAGCTGCACCCACTTTGCTACCTCTACAATGAGGGCGATGTGGTGTATATCGGTGCTGATAAATATGAGATTGCAACACTTACCGAGGAAAAGGTCTACCTGCAAAATGCCGAGTTTCCTATCTTGGGGCAGGAATACAGCCGAGCCGACTTTGAAGAAAAACTAACGGAAAATCCTGCAAACGACCATTTGAAAGTGGTCGTAACCGAGAAACAGAGGACAGAAACACCGTCCGAGAAAAAGCAGGACGGAATACAGTTTTCTATCGGTTTTTCCGAACACCCTGCCTTTTATGACAGACAGCTTAATGACCGCTATACGGATTTGAGCTTTGCTCTGGGGAATAAGCTGCTTGGTATTTTGGACGAGAAACAGCACCGTGAGCGTGAGGGCGATAAAAATATCGGGTGCTCAACGCACCAAGCCAATAACCATTAGACTTCTCGCTAACAGCAGCCT
>ERZ791612.1422-NODE-1422-length-10466-cov-2.986841_pt1 | contig 10466 bp, 9 predicted proteins | sample MGYA00509963_ERZ791612 | MGnify/ENA primary metagenome ERZ791612 (study PRJEB30046, sample SAMN00791906) | human gut metagenome | study: EMG produced TPA metagenomics assembly of the A metagenome-wide association study of gut microbiota in type 2... | reverse complement strand
TGACCAGTGCCGCTGTGAGCGAATGGTGCGTGCCTTCTGCAAAGAGATTCTTGTACTTTTTCAGTACCAAGGTGCAGCTAACCTGCTCGGAGAAAGGAAAAGGTAAAATCAGTATCCCGTTCAATAACGAAGAAGAATTGGAACGTATCATCGGCATTCTTGATACGCTGAAGAAATAAATGAGGAAAAAAGGAAGAATATATCAGTTAGCCATTGCCCTGCTGCTCTGTTTTTTACAGATGGCAGGGATTGCTATGTATGGTCAGGACCGTCCACGTGCCGCTTCCAAGCGTGCGCAGCGGCATCAGACAGATACACTCAACACCGTGGTGAACCGGGACAGCCTCACTGTTGCCGACAGTCTTGCAGCCGAAAACAAGCGGAAGATGCTGGAAATGACTGCCAGCCCCGACCTGAAGGAACAGCCCGTGCCTACAGACAGTCTGCAAAAGGCCATCGACCCCAAAAGGTGGGTACCTAATCCCACAAAAGCCACCTGGCTTGCCCTCGTCATTCCCGGCGGTGGACAAATTTACAACCGCAAGTATTGGAAACTGCCCATCTTCTATGGAGGATTTGCCGGTTGTGCCTATGCCCTTACGTGGAACAGCAAGATGTATAAGGACTATTCGGCCGCCTACAAGGATGCCGTAAATGGTAATTTCAACAGATTACCGACCTGCTGCCTCCCAACTATAACTATACCGAAAGCCAGCTGACGGAGACACTACGGAAGCGTAAGGATACCTTCCGACGATACCGCGACTTGAGCATCTTCGCCTTTATCGGTGTATACCTGCTGTCTGTTGTCGACGCATACGTAGACGCAGAGCTGTCCAACTTTGACATCACCCCCGACCTCAGCATGAAAGTGGAACCTGCCATAATCAACAGCCAGATGACTGGTTCCTCTAATAAGAACGTCGGCGTGCAATGCAGTTTCCGATTCTAAAAACGAAAATTAAAGCATAAATTATTACCTAATGACACACAAGGCCATATATATGAAAAGAATTATTCTCGGTTCCTCGCTTCTGTTTTGCGCCCTCTTCACCGCTCCGGCCATGCATGCGCAAGAAAGCGTGGAAGTGCTTATCCGCGAAAACGGCACGGAACGCCAGGAATCCATCGAGCTGCCCAAAAGCATGACCTATCCGCTGGACAGCCTGCTCAATGACTGGAAAGCCAAGAATTACATAGACTTGGGAAAAGACTGCAGCACCTCTACCGTAAACCCGATGTTCAGTGACTCTGTATACATAGACCGGTTGTCGCGCATGCCGACCGTCATGGAAATGCCATACAACGAGATTGTGCGCAAGTTCATCGACATGTATGCCGGACGTCTGCGCAACCAGGTTGCCTTCATGCTGAGCGCCTGCAACTTCTATATGCCCATCTTCGAAGAAGCGCTGGATGCCTACGGCCTGCCGCTCGAGCTGAAATACCTGCCCATCATAGAATCCGCTCTCAACCCTTCTGCCGTATCCCGCGCGGGAGCCTGCGGACTATGGCAGTTTATGCTCGCCACCGGAAAGATATACGGACTGGAAAGCAACAGCCTCGTAGACGAACGCCGTGACCCGATAAAGGCGACCTGGGCGGCAGCACGCTACCTGAAGGACATGTATGACATTTACAAAGACTGGAACCTGGTGATTGCCGCCTACAACTGCGGTCCGGGCAACGTAAACAAAGCCCTGGCCCGCGCCGGCGGAGGGACGACCTTCTGGGACATCTACGAATACCTGCCCCGCGAAACCCGCGGGTACGTACCGGCCTTCGTCGGAGCCTCCTATGCCTATGCCTACCACCAGCAGCACGGTATCCAGAGCGAAAACCCGCCCATGCCGCTGGCGACCGATACGATCCGCGTGACCCGCCTGCTCCACTTGGGACAAGTGGCCTCGACACTCGACATTCCGATCGAAACTTTGCGGACACTCAATCCGCAATACAAAATGGACATCATCCCGGCTACGATCAAAAGCTACACGCTGGTACTCCCCCAGCATTACCTCTGCCAGTACATCGCCAGCGAAGAGGAGATTCACCGGAAAGACTCCACCTATCTGAAAGAGTACATCAATCCGGCCAACATCGAAAAGAAGAAACTCGCGGACGCCACCCCCGCATACACCACCTACACGGTCAAGCGAGGCGATACGCTGGGTGCAATCGCCCGTCGTTACAGAACCACTACGGCACAAATCATGAAGCTGAACAAGCTGAAAAACGCCAACAAGTTGCGGGAAGGCCAACGGCTCAGGATCCCGGTCCGCCGATAATCTTCTCCGATGAACGTCCCGACCGATACCATCGTCGCTCCCGCCACCGCTTCGGGCGGAGCCATCGCCGTCATCCGATTGAGCGGTCCCGAAGCCATCGCCTGCTGCGACCGTATCTTCCGGGGACGCAAGCCGCTGGCCGAAGCCGCCGGGCACACCCTGCATTACGGCGAAGTCATAGACGGGGACAGAATGATCGACGACGTAGTCGCGGCCATCTATCGTGCACCGCACTCCTACACGGGCGAAGATGCCGTCGAGCTATCGTGTCACGGTTCGCACTACATCGTCTCCGAAATCATCGCACTCCTGCTTCGCTCCGGCGCTCGTATGGCGCAACCGGGCGAATTTACCATTCGGGCCTTCCTCGCAGGCCGGATGGACCTCGCGCAGGCCGAAGCCGTCGCCGATCTGATCGCCTCCGATTCCCGGGCTTCGCACGCCATGGCCTCGACCCAGATGCGGGGCGGATATTCGGCGGCACTGGGTGCGTTGCGCGACGAACTGCTGCAACTGGCCTCGCTCCTCGAACTCGAACTCGACTTTTCGGAAGAAGACGTTCAATTCGCCGACCGTGCACGCCTGCGGGAGATGATGCACCGCATCGAAAGCGAAATCACCCGCCTGACGGACTCGTTCAGACTCGGCAACACCATCAAAAAAGGGGTGGCTGTCGCTATTGTCGGAGAACCCAACGTCGGCAAAAGCACCCTTCTGAACCGTCTGCTGGGCGAAGAGCGGGCCCTGGTATCCGACATCGCAGGCACCACACGCGACACGATCGAAGAGACGCTCAATATTGACGGCGTTCTGTTCCGCTTCATCGACACCGCCGGGCTGCACGATACCGCCGACCGCCTGGAACAGATGGGCATCGACCGCACGCAGGAGATGATCCGCCGCGCACAAATCGTACTTCAGGTCGTCGATGCGACCTGCCCGATACCTCCCGCCATACAGATTACGTCCGAACAGACTCGCTTGCTCATCGTCAATAAATGCGACAGCCCGGATGCACGTATCACCGAATCGAAGGTATCCTCCGGCTGCGGGATCGAATATAGAGTATCGTCGGCAAACCCCGACACTCTTTTCATCTCGGCAAAAACCGGCGAAGGAATCGAACGGCTCCTTGCCAGACTCCGCGCGACTTTCGACACCGGAAGCATCTACGACGGCGATCCCGTCATCTCGAACAGCCGCCATCTGGAGGCCCTGCGCCAAGCCCTCGACGCCCTGCACCGAGCCCTCACGGCCCTCGATGACGATCGTTCGGCCGACCTCTTAAGCGAAGACATCCGCCAGGTCATCCACCACCTGGGCACCATCACAGGCGAAATCACCAACGACGATATTCTCAGCCAAATATTCTCGAAATTCTGCATCGGCAAGTGATGGCTTAGAATCTGCCATAACCAACTATAACCATTCAGAACAAAGTCGCTGTATTTCAGCGACTTTTCTATTTTAACACTTTCCAATCCGTATTTGGAAGTAACGGTTTTTATCCATATTTTTCTATCATATTTCTACCGCGACACAAATTCACGGTTAGCCCGAATGTCACAGTGACGCATTAGTTGACGTGTGTTGACAATGGTTTACATGTGTAGACAAAAAGGGAAATTAAAAAACAAAGAAAATGATATAGAAATATGGAAGTAAAGAGAATTTGTCAATGGTGCGGAAAACCATTCATTGCACAGAAAACAACGACCTGTTATTGTAGCCCTCAATGCTCGAAGCGAGGTTACAAACATCGTATCAAGGAGCGCAAAATGGAACTGCGCCATATTCAGGAAATGCAGGAGTTGCGCTCCAGTTTGGAGAAACAAGAATATTTCACTTTTTCGCAGGCTGCCCGATTGATGGGTGTGAGTCGTCAGTACATTTATAAATTAGTCAAAGAGGATAAACTTAGAGCATCCCGAATTAGCGGAAGAATGGCTTTGGTAAGGCGTGCAGACATAGAGTTAATGCTCAAAAGCAAACCTTACGAACGACTGGTTGCGAAAAACGACTTCAACATCTCCGAGTATTACACAGCCGAAGAGATTGCGGAAAAATATAAGGTCAACGCCAAATGGGTGTGGACTTACACTCGGCAACATAAAGTGCCGAAAGTGAGAATCCGCCAGTTCAACTATTACAGCAAGAAACATATCGATGCTGCCTTTGCCAAATACGAGGTAGATTCCGACCTTACTGAATGGTACACACCGGAAGAGATTCAGGAGAAGTACGGTATGACACGTGTCGCCATCCGTTCGCAAGTGTATCGGAACAACATTCCCTCCAAGAAAGAGCATGGGCAGATATTCTACTCAAAGCTCCACTTCGACCTCTCGAAGAGTTCCGAACAGGAGAGCAAGGCGGAATACTACACCGTCAAGGAGGCGATGGAGAAATTCAAACTCTCTCGTGATTCGGTTTACGGTATTCTGCAATTCCATCAGATCAACCGGGAGAAGAACGGACGGTTCGTCAGATTCCTGAAAGTGGAGTTTGACCGGGTAATGGGTGCCCGCAAATAGTCTAATTTATGGCTATCCGTAAATTATTCAAAAATTAATCCCTGCTGTAGGTAATCTGCATGACTACATTATAGAGTTTCGCCGACGAATTAATAATAACCATAAAAATATAACATTATGCATGAATGCAAGACCGTGACATTAAGGACACGTCCGCTAAAAGGCAGGATGATGTCTTTCTATCTGGATTATTATCCGGGGTATCGAGACAAAGAGACAATGAAAGTTATCCGTCATGAATCGCTTGGTATTTATATCTATGCCAATCCGAGGAACAAACGTGAACAGAATTTCAACGAGGTAATGACCGAGAAAGCCGAAGCCATCCGTTGCCGCAGGTTCGAGTCGGTAGTCAATGAACGGTATGACTTCTTTGACAAGTACAAACTCAAGGCAGACTTTCTGGAGTATTATCGCAAGCAGCTCCGTAAGCATGACCAGAAATGGGAGTTTGTCTATCTGCATTTCAATAACTTCGTACATGGCAAATGCACCTTTGAAGAGATTGACATCGACCTCTGTAACAAGTTTCGGGAATATCTGCTGAATGCCAAGAAGCTAAGGCGTAACGGACGTATCACACGGAACTCCGCATCAGGATATTGGTCTACTTTCAGAGGTTTCCTGAAAATACTCTACCGTAATGGGATGATAAAGACCAATGTCAATGACTTCTTGGAAAAGATAGAGACAGAAGATGTAATGAAAGAGGCCCTGTCTGTTGAGGAACTGTACAAATTGGCCGAGACACCTTGTAAGAAGCCTATTCTGAAAACGGCATCGCTGTTTTCCTGTATGACCAGCTTGCGCATCAGTGACATTCTCTCGCTATGTTGGGAAGACATCGTGGACTATTCTGCCGGAGGAAAATGCGTACACATCATTACGCAAAAGAACAAGGCGGAAGACATCATTCCCATCAGTGAAGAAGCTTTGGGATTGATTGGCTATAGTTCTGAAAAGAAAGGTTTGGTATTCAAGGGGCTTATGCGTAGCTGGACGCAAATACCGATGAAAGAGTGGATTCGTTCTGCCGGAATTACCAAGAACATAACATTTCACTCGTATCGTAGAACATTTGCAACGCTACAAGCAGCTGCCGGAACGGACATCCGCACCATACAGAGCATCATGGCGCACAAGAGTATCACCACCACGCAAAGGTATATCAAAGTCGTGGATGCCAACAAACGTGAAGCCAGCAAGAAAATTACCCTGACACGGCAAGACTGACAGCTGCTTTGTCCTCGATTTCTGCGGTCAGAGTATGATTTTAGGTGAAAAATCATACTCTGACCGTGATATTTAGCATGATACGTGGTAACTATCATTCTTTTTATTGCAACTATCTGGAATATCGATTATATCTTTAGCGCAAAACGATTCCAAACACTTGCAGACCATGACGAATAAAAAACAAATTCAGACTAAAAAGATAAGTTTTATCCTCGCACTGTCCGTTATCATTTATGCGGCTATAGACACTTATCTTTTCCTTTGCCATGACATCAATATCATGCGCATAACGACTCCTGTCATCCTTGGACTGGTAATAGCTATCATATTATGCGGACTCCTGCACAAATTTTTCTATAAATGGCTGACAAAAAATCCTATCAACTTCTCTTTTGGCGAGCCATCTACCCCTATTGTAAAATCAGAGAACATCATAGAATCTATGGATGCTACTGAAACGCAGCCCATCAAGCAACCGATGGATTTGCCTGAACAAGAGTCTTCTCCATCCCAACAGTCGAATCAAGATACTGTAAACTCTGATTGTCCGCAAGATTCTCATTTGAATAAATATGATTCCATATTGGTGGAACTCAAAAAGAAAGAGATTGAAAGGCAAGTGGAAATCATGGATGCGATTCGGGAATATGTAACCGTCAAAACTGCCCCCTATCTCTCCAAAGAGGATATTGCCACCCTCATTGCCAATATAGAGTATATGGCTTACGATCAACCTGAGTCATATAAACCGATTCGTTCCAATATAGACAATCCGCTGAGGTCGCCGGGGCTTCGCCATTTGGCATGGAATGTCGGTGAACGCTTGAGAGTGCCCTTAGCGAAAAGAGCCATTTTTATCAAGAAATCATTTCCATACGAACTCGTAAACGCGACCCTTGAATATCTTAAACTTAATTTACGGGATAATGTCTCAAGCCAGATTCCCATTGATGTACCAGATAAAGGCGACTATCGCTTCCATTTAGATGTAGATAATGATGACTCGCAATAAAAAAAGTATGCAGACGAAATAATTAATCCGGTCTGTATTGTTCTGCAAGGTTTCATTGAGTTGGTTCGCAGCATGTTAAACGATTAAAACAATCATAATATGGAAAAAGACCAACTGACATTCAACGACCTGCCGACTGTGGTAGGCGAACTATGCGACAGAATCGCAAGTATGGAAAACCTGCTTACGGAGAAACTTTCCAAGCAGTACGAAACCAAAGAGAATACGCACGTCCCCATGACCGTACAGGAGGCTTGCAACTATCTTAAAATGCCGTTGTCGACCTTTTATTACAAGGTCAAGAAGGACGATATTCCGGTTATAAAACAAGGAAAGCATCTCTACATCTACCGAGACGAACTGGATAGATGGCTGGAATCTTCCCGGAAGAATCCGGCTCCGCAAAGTTTCGAGGAAGAGAATGAATCCTTGCTCGCCTCCCATCGCCGTAAACCGAACCCTAAAAACTGGTAGCGATGGAAAAGACAGACACTATTATTCTTTCTCCGGAAGAATTGGCCGCTTACATGGCGGAGTCTACAATAAGCGTAACAAGTACATACGAACACTCCCCGGTGGTTCTGATGGTGGACGATACTGTTATCGGAACATTGGGAAACTTCAGTGCTTCCATCGGGAAAGCCAAAAGCAAGAAAACTTTCAACGTTTCAGCCATTGTCGCATCGGCATTGAGTGGCAGCAGCGTTCTTCATTATCGGTCTACATTTCCCGAAAATAAGCGGAAGATTCTATACATAGACACAGAGCAGGGGCGGTATCATTGCCAGCTGGTATTGAAACGCATCTTACGTTTGGCCGACTTACCGGAATACAAGAATCCGGATAATCTGATTATGCTGGCTCTGCGCAAGTTTTCCCCTAAACTACGTCTGGCGATAGTCGAACAGGCCATTGGCACAATACCGGATTTGGGATTGGTCATCATAGATGGCATTCGTGATTTCCTTTACGACATCAATTCCTCCAGCGAATCCACCGACATCATCTCCAAATTCATGCAGTGGACGGATGACAGGCAAATCCATATCCATACCGTCTTGCATCAGAACAAGAATGATGAGCATGCCCGTGGTCACATCGGCACGGAACTCAACAACAAAGCGGAAACCATCATGCAGGTCGAAGTGGACAAAGAGGACAAGACTGTAAGCGTGGTCGAAGCCGTCCATATCCGTGACCGCGAGTTTGAACCTTTCGCTTTCCGCATAAACGAGGAAGCCATGCCCGAACCGGTAGGGTCCTATCTGCCCAAAGAGAAGAAGACCGGACGACCAATCAAAGGACCGTTCGATCCGGACAAGGAGATTCCAAAAAATGTACATCGTCCAGCATTGGATGCCGTTTTTGCCAATGGCAACATCAGCAATTACGATGATTATATAGAACGCTTGAAAGAGGGTTACGGATTGCAGGGTATAAAACTCGGTTATAACAAGGCGGTAAAGGTCGCAACATTGCTCAGCGACAAACAAATGGTTATAAAAGAAGGGAAAGATTATGCATTCAATCCAGAATACCATTATTGAGTTCAACTTTACTTTATTGTTGGGGCATATATATAAGAATAAAGCAAAGTCGGAGGAAGACATCATGTGAGATATTCATATTCTCCCCTCTTTTAGAGACTCGTATCATCCTATGTTTCCTATCCGAGTGCCAGTTCACTATACGCATCCGATATGGCTTGTCGTGAAGCATCAACAGGTAACTGTTGCGAGATATGCCAAGGTATAACCTCACTGCGTTACGGTTGTACATTGGCGCTCTCGCCTGCTCAGTTCCCTCGCCGGTGCGGTACTCGCAAGCTCGCACCTATTCAACCATTATAACAACGATTCAAATGAAAGAAGATATTGAAAATACATCGGACTCCTCGAAAGAAACCAGAAGTGTCTTCATCGGAGCAAAAGTCACTCCTACTCAGAAGGAGCATATAAAATCACTGGCCGGACAATGCGGCATGACTGTAAGTGACTACATATTATCACGTGCGTATAACTTCAAGCCCAAAGCGAGGCTCACGAAAGAAGAGGCGGCACTGTTGCAGAATCTGGACGATTGTCGGTCTGACCTCGTAAAACACACCTCTGCACTACACGGAATGTCCACAAAGCAGCGCATGGTAATGTTCAATCAGATTCCGTTCATGGTCGGCTGGCTCAAGGAGCTTGGCAATGTAGCCGAAAGCGTCCGCCAGTTCCTGAATGCAGTAAAAGAGAAGAATAAAATTCCGTCTAACCCAAAATCCAAAGAAGAATGATTGCGAAAGCCAAAGCCATATCGCACGGAATAAACGATATCCGCTACACTACCGGCGAATCACAGCACAAGAAACATCCGGAAAAAATCTATCGGGTATTGGACAATCTGTTGCCCTCCGAACCGGACGCTATGGGGATATGGAACTCCATGCAGTTGACCCTATCCCAACACCGGCCGATAAAGAACTCCGTTATCAGAATCGAGCTGAGTCCATCGCCCGAACATACCCAATTCTATGACATCGAAGATTGGCAAAATCTTTGGCAGGAATTCGCCGAGGAGTTCGACAAACAAGTGATTACCGGCAAGGATGGACAAGTCCGTTCCTGTCCGACCAATTTGGTGGGTAGCAAATACTCGGTTTGGCTTCATACGGAATCTAAAGGCGAAGTTCCCCACCTTCATGCAGCGGTTTGCCGTTTGGATGAAAACGGTAATATCAACAACGACCACAACATTCATCTTCGGGCGCAACGTGCAGCCGAGCGAGTGGCAAAGAAACGTGGCTGGACAACAGCGGCACAAATCAGAAATCGAAACATTCCACAAGTGAACCGGGACTGTATGGAGGTGTTGAAAGCAATGCCATCGTGGTCATGGGATGAGTACAAGAATGCTCTTATACGGAAAGGTTATACCGTCCATGAAAGAGAGGACAAGAAAGGTATTCTTCGTGGATATGCCCTCATGAATGGAAACACCAAATACAAGGCTTCAGAATTGGGAATCGGCAGAAACCTGATGGTCTCGAAACTTCCTGCGACATGGGAGAAACTGCATCATCAGCCAGCTACTGCCATTAGAAACAATACACCCCAAGCCGTTCAACAGGCAGCGATACAGAAGGTTGCCCCTATTGACTATACCCAATATCTCACATATAGTCAGGAGATGATTTCCTATACCCTCAGCCATGAAGGTAAGGATTACAAATTTTATATCCCGGAAAAAGTACTTGATTGTTTCAATGACGAATTTGATTACAGGTTTATTGCCAACTGTCAAGAACTTACCGATATGGCTGTAGCTATATTTGTCGGACTGATAGATACCCCCAATGTAACAACCGGAGGAGGTGGCGGTGGCTCACAAAGCGACCTTCCGTGGAGAGAT
>ERZ791612.1407-NODE-1407-length-10541-cov-3.642762_pt1 | contig 10541 bp, 5 predicted proteins | sample MGYA00509963_ERZ791612 | MGnify/ENA primary metagenome ERZ791612 (study PRJEB30046, sample SAMN00791906) | human gut metagenome | study: EMG produced TPA metagenomics assembly of the A metagenome-wide association study of gut microbiota in type 2... | reverse complement strand
GGGTAATCTAACTATACAAAGCTCTTGAATACCTTATGTTATTTATGCGTGAAGTTCCAGTATAAACCGGCATCCCTTGGTGTAGCTTGTGTCCAATGTCAGACTGCCATTCATTTTGGTGGCGATGAGTGAGCAGATAGGTAATCCCAAGCCATCACCTGTAGTCAGGTCTTTGACCTGGGTGAAAGGTTTGAAGAGATTTTCCTGTTGTTCTGCCGGGATACCTGTTCCCGTATCGGTTATGATGAACTGATGGGTGTGCGCGCCACGTTTCTTGAAGTCGAGGCTGATACGTCCTTGCTCCGTATAGAAAGCGGCATTTTTCAGCAAGTAGAGCAGGATACGTTCCAGCTGTTCTTTATTCGTTTTTACTTGGAGTTTGGGGGCGTTTACAGAAGGGGTGACGTCCGGCTTCATAAATTCTTTAGCCTTCTCCATGACGCTTTCGCAGAAAGTACCCGCATTGACTTCTCCCATTTCATAAGGTTCGGTCAGTGAGTTCTCCAAAGAGGAAAGCTCTTGAATATTGTCGCTGAATTGCTTTAAGGCTGCTACTTGTGCCTGCATCTGCTCTGCATACCTTGGTGCTTGGGCGGAAAGCTCTTTGGCGGAAGTCCCTAAAGTGTTCAGAGTCGGCTCCATTTGTGAGGATATATTCCGGATGAACTTTGTTTTCAGCTCGTTGTGCTCATTGGCTATGACCACGCTCTTTTTGAGTTTGCGGTTGCCGGTGATAAATTTCAGCAGTAAGATGGCAAGTACAATGATTGTGGCTACAAGGATAGCTACAAGCGTACAAAGTCCTATGATGATGTATTGCTTGGCGGATAGTGTGCTGTCTTTGTCCTGTATGGTCTGGAGGCTTTCGTCATATTTTCGTTTCAGGACATTCAGCTCATCCTGGGCAGTCAGGGCTTTTACAGAGTCGGTCCATACAATATAGCTTTCGTACGTACGTTCCATCAACGGGGCATTGTTGGCTTTGCGGGCGATGCCGATAAGAGTCTTGTAGCAGTCGCTCACTTTATCGTAGTCCTTCTTTTCCTTGTATTGGCTGATGAGTTTGCGGAAACAGGCGTTTCCTTGTGTATTCTGATTGAAAGTATAGTAATAGTTGGCTTTCGTATAGAGCAGCACTTCCATTAAAGAATCATTTTTGGCGAGACTGGCAATCTCTTCCAATTTGTCCAGCTGGTTTTTTGCCTGTGCAGGATTCTTCAGTGAAATGTACATCTGCAACCGTTCCTTGCTGATGGGAAAGCGTAAGTCATAAAAGACTTTGTTTTGCTTCTGTTCGCCTGTCCAAATGAGTTGTTCCATATTACGGCATAATTCGAAACCTTCTTTGTAGAAGTTTTCTCTGACATATAGAGCATTGGCTTGAATACCACATTCTATAGCTTGTGGATAGTTCTCTCGCACGGCAAATGCTTCATACGCTTTCTTAAACAGATAACGGGCTTTGATGTAATCTTTCTGCTTCAGGCTGCTTAAAGCCTGTTCTTTTAGTTCTGTGGCTTTATCCTGAGGTGCTTGTGCATAAACTGACAGATAAAAACAAAATGTGATTAAAAGAGTTACAATGGACGTTTTCATACTATTGCTTTTATTATTTACTACAAATGTAAAACAAATATATGAATAAAAAAGATATAGCCAGTAAAAAAAATATCGCTGTTTATACGAAGCTAAGCGGGAACAATATGTAGAATACTTAAAAAATCATTTGTCGAATGTATAAATAGTTCTGTGGCGATACTCTTCCCCCGGCATGAGCAGGCAGGACGGAAAATGCGGATGCGAAGGGGTATCCGGAAAGTATTGTGTCTCCAGACATACACCGATATCCGGTGTGGGAGCGAGATAGCCGGCGGTATATAATAAGACACCGGGTAAGTCAGTCCTGACAGTCAGCCTTCTGCCGGAGAAAGGGTCGGATAATACGGCGGCTGTCAATAACGTGTCGGACGACTCTTCTTTCAGGATATAGCAATGATTGTATCCCTTGTTCCAGTGCAACTGCTCGTTATCGTCGTAAAGATGTGCTCCGATGCTGCGACTGGTGCTGAAATCAAACGGACTGTCTTTGACATCCTGTGCCTGTCCGGTAGGAATAAATTGTGAGGTTGTCTCTAATATTCGTGCAGCAGGTATCATGAGCTCATGCTCCGTTATTTTTCGTTTGTCGCCGGACAGGTTGAAGTAAGCATGATTGGTGAGATTCAGATAAGTAGGGCGGTCTGTGGTTCCGTGATAGCTGATTGTCAGTTCGTTGGTTTCCGTGAATTGATATTCCACTTCCGCCTGTACATTTCCCGGATATCCTCCTTCCATGTCCGGAGAGTGGAGAAGGAAACGGATGCCGGAATCTGTCCGTTTCCATTGCCATATCTTCTTGTGAAAGCCGGATAGTCCGCCGTGATTGGTGTTCTCTCCGTCGTTTTTCTCCAGCAGATAGGTAGTGCCTTCGATAGAAAAGGATGCCTGATGAATGCGGTTGGCAAACCGGCCGACAGTGGCTCCCATATAATAGGTGTCTTTGAGATATCCTTCTGCATGGTCATATCCCAGCAGAATGTTTTCAAAGACGTCGTATCGGTTCGGCATATTGGCCGAAACCCAGGTGGCTCCCAGGTTTGTAAGCTCGATGGAGGCTCCGGTAGCGTTGGTCAACCGGAACAGATAGATGGAATCTCCCGATGGAGTACATCCCCAATGTGTAATTGTAAACTGCATGATCTGCTTATTTTATATGAATCTTTTGCTTTGCAAAGGAAAGCAAAATCAAAGAATCAGAAAATAGAGAAAATCAGTTTAAAGATGGACAATTATAAGAATTGTGTCTGTGTTTTTCTATCGAAAGGAAATGGGGATGTGCTCTCTCAACGGAATGCCGGAAGGTGTGTTAAAAATCGGTAGTATCTTAAATCTCCTCCTTCGGGAAGGGAATTAATGATACTATTGACTTATTAGTCAGTCTCAATTTGTTTCAAAAAGTTTCAGACGCTTGAAACTTTTAGTTTCAAAGGTTGAAACCATTGGTTTCATTACTTGAAACTAAAGGTTTCAAGGCATGAAACCAAAAGTTTCGCCCCATGAAACAATCAGGAGAAATACTCGATTAGGATGATTTGACCGCCCGATCCGATTAACTCAACCGTATCAGTTGTTTCAATTGACCTGTTCTTTTAGGAAGCATTAAATCATTTATTAGTCAATAATGGATGATCTCTCAGTCATTAATAGCTGATTTCTCAATTATTAATGGCTGAGAGATCAAACGTTAACAGTTGAGAAATCAGCTATTAACATCCTGTAAGTCAAAAGATAACATTGTAGAAATGAGACAGATCAGGATAAGACAGAGTGAGAGCAACCGTTTGCTCTCATACCTGCCACCACAGTTGCTACCACACCGAAAACCACGATGAATAAAAGGATACAGACCATTTGTTAGAGCATGAGAGCAAAACGGCTATCAAATCACTGTGGAGAGCCTGACCGATATGTAGGCTCCTCAGCTTTCATTGCTGCTATTACAGCCGATTCCTTTGGCCGTAAATGCTCTTGGGGGATCTGATTATTCAGATAGCATGCCACAGAACAAAAGATTATTTCTCCAGTTCTACCTCATAGCTGGCTCCATCCTTACAGAGGAAGCGAAGCACCGTTTGTTTTTTATCCTCGGATACCACCTTGCAGTAAGGGGTCTCCACTACCTTCCACCTGCCTTTCAGAGTCACCGTCACAGGAATCTCACCGCTTTCATTGTCAATCCACGGGCGGGAATAGATGCTGCGCTCCATACGTTTTCCGTCTTTATCGAAAGCCTCATCACTCGGACCACGATACAATGCCAAATCCGGTTGAGCTACAGTCAATAATACTTTATCAGCAGATTCCTTACGGACCATCACTAAGCAGGACGTATCCGTACGCTGCAATAATCCACCGGGAAGCAGTGACTGGGGAGTTTCAAAAAGCACATAAGAAGTTATCTTATCCGAAGTCGATTCAAGGATATGTGCATTCCGGTCTTGCTGTAATACGCTGTAGGCAGGCTTCTTTGCAAAGGCAGTCATCGTCTTCCGGTCGGTTCCCGGCAGAATGGCATATTCGTAGCTTCCCGCTTTCGGTGCTTTCCCATGGTCGATAATCAATGATACCCAGTCTCCTTTCGTTTCTTTGCCTGTATCCTGCATACGGGAGTATTGCGGAAAGTTTTTCTCGAATCTTGCAGCAACCGGCACATAATATCCGGTACCCAGATGATCCATCCATACTTTTCCTTCACCCGCATTATTCTTCCAATAGTCATGTGCCGCTTTATCTGTCACCGCCAGTTGAAAGATGGTCGTCTCCGTTGGATAATCCATGTTTGTATTCTCGATATCCGAGCCCAGACAAACGATCATTCCATCGATGAAATGGAAGGATTTTCGTGCACGATGCGTTCCGTTATACTTATCGTGTTCGTGCAGTTTCATTCCGAAGTTACCATTCATCTTTCCTTGTGACAGGCCGCCGGCAAAGGCTTCATCCGAATAAAGCATCTCTTCCATTCCGGAGAATGTATCTACATTCAGCACGTTGGCTTTGAGCAGGTCCAGCGGGAGATGGATGGAAGTCACTCCCGGAATACGGTTCCAGTCGAAACCTTCCTGCTGCCATCCGCTGGTGGTGGGAGTCACTGTCTGTCCCGGAGGTGCTGTCAGTATCTGGAGACTTCCATGTGCCAGATAACGTCCATAGAGGTTGTGTCCCAGATAATGTTCGGCTGCCCAAAGGTAGCGTGAATGTCCGCGTGCCACAGCCGACCAGTTTTCACGCCGTTGCACAGATACACAGCCATAGCCTAGCGAGAGATTACCCTGTGGATCGGGTTCGGCACGAAAACCGTTCTCTACCAGTCGTTTGGCAATCTTACGCTCCTGAGCGTTCGAAACTTTCGGCATATATTCCGGTGCCTGTTCCGCAGAAGAGGAATCGGAAGATACGAGACGCAGGTAGGCGGATGCCATCTCTTTATCAAAATCGCCCTTTCCATCGGGAGTTCCGGCAATTGCCATTATCGCATAGTGCATGGGAACTAATTTCCCCTTTCCATCGGGATGGCGCCCGGACATAGACAAGGGAAAGTTCAGTTTATTGCAGTAGAAACGCATGGCAAGCAGGACATCTTTGACCGTCCGGTGTGCCAATTCGGAAACGGCAAGGCTTGTCCGACTGAAAAGATATATCATATTTGTTGCCCCGTCCAGTCCTCCAACGGCATAGGCAGGATAGTTATTACGGTGATGGAAAGCTCCTCCGTCCACTTTGAAAGAACCGGCCAGTCCCGGTGCAGGACGGCAACCGTAGTCAATCCATCGGGAGAAGGATTTCAAGTATTGCAGCTTCTCCGGTGTGTCTTCCATCATCAGAATGCTTGCGATACGCCCGGTGGTTTGTGTATTGAAAGAATCCATGTCGATTCCGTTGCCTTCCGGCTTGGGATATACTTCGTTGGTGATGGCATACCAACGCAACGTACGCTCCGCTTCGAGCAGTTTTCCTTCTTCCCGCAATACATCTTTCATCAGGAAATAAGCCGGATAAAGTCCGCGCACGCTATATCCGTAATGATGAATATTGCCCCAGCAACTACCGTAAGCCACTCCCTGATCGGTGATATGGTCGTACATCGCAAGAAATTTCCGCCTCATCTCCTTGCGGATCGGTGATCCTGCCTCACTGTTATTGTAAGCCACGGCAATCCGTTTCATTAAGTCAAAATAGGCACGCATCTCTATTCCCATCTTGGTCAGCATATCCTTGTCCCAGTCCGGAATCATCCGTTCGTAGGCTTCGGAAGCACGCACCATGAAAACGGGCACTCCGGACACTTGCCCGTCCTTATAGGTTATCTGATAGAGGTCGTATTTCTTACGGATGGTTTCGGCTTCTTTCTCCGTCACCTTCCCTTTGGTATAGATCATGTCACGGAAACGCTTTTCCAGCAGTTTCATTTCCTGCCGCTGCTTGTCGCTTACGGGAGTCAGTTCGATGTCCGGTTTCAGCAGGGAGTGTTTGTAGAGTACCAGCCAGTGATTGGTAGTGCCGGCATTGACAAAGGGGACTTGCAGATCGGCTGTCTGCTGGCGGGCATCCACCTTTGTCGCAGTGATCAGATGATCGATGAAAAGGCGTCCTTTTGCATCGGGAGCCACGATGCGGAGCTCGTTCATTCCTTCTTCCGGCGTGCCTTGCATATCGCGTTCATAGCAGACCCATGCCGCACGCCAACCTTTGAAATTGATGCCGAAAGGAAAAGAAGCGCACTTACGGCCGTCTTTCAGAAATTCAAACTCGATAGCAGCGTCCTGAGGCTGCTCATTGTATATCCATACGATGAAAGCGGAAAGATACAGGTCTTTCCCTGTCGGGTCCTTCTTTTCAAACTTCAGGTCTTTCCGGAGTTCCAGTCTCCCGTTCGGTTCGAAGGTCCATTCCAACGAATGTTTCCCGTCTTTATAATGTGCACCGGATATGCCTAACTGAGACTGAACACCGGTTATACAGGCAGGTAACTGCGGCTCTTCAAAAGAGAACATCCGCTCATCCGTAACTATCTGCGCATTGAGGAATGCCGGACAGAGAAAAGACAATATCAGCATTGTCACTGACAGAGTAAAAGATTGCTTTATCATAGAATATATCGTTTTAGGTCCGATGGTAAATCGGTTTATCATTAGCCGGTATTTACAGAGAAGATCACCTGTTCATCTCCCGAATGCAAAGAAACCCCTCTTTTGTTGGAAAGAGGGGTTCAAATCGTACAAAATAGTTCAAATTATGTGCTATATCTTATAGATAATGACCGATATGCTCTCTGCCGGTCCTGCTTTTAAGGGTGAAGTTCTTTAAAAGCCGCATTCTCTTCCTGCACGTGCTGAATGGTTTGTTTCAGCTCTGCAATCGGCAAATCATATCCATACCAGCCGGTATAACAATCTACTACATACCATTTTCCATCGGGCAGCAATTCGAACTCCACACGTAAGTCGATCTCCGATTCTTCGTATCCCGCCTCAAATACCTTATGCGCCGGTTCGTTCAGCGTAAACTTAGATACATAAACACCGCCCTCTTCCTGAGTGATACGTTCTTCTTTCAGCGTTTCACTGTCCAGCAACGGCCACTTTTCCTTCGTAAAAGGGAACGTTTTCTCAGTTTCCCCGTCATCCGCCAATAAAGTAACCGGCGTTTTCAACGGAAACTTGACACGAGTATACTGAAACGCCGCACTGGAAGTAAACTTATCCAGAAACGACTTGAAATCTTCTCCTGTCTGTGCTGCTTCACTTTCTACTTTCGCCCTGGAGCTATTGCCACAGGAAATAAATGAAATACCTGCCAGCAATGACATGACCATCAAACAGCATGCAAACTTCTTAGCTCTCATAACACGATATAAATTAAGAGTTTAAAATAACGCTGCAAAGATAATGACAAGTTCAATATCTTGATACGAATCGGGAAGAAAATAGTTAAACTACTACAAATAATAAACTTACCACACCTCATTATTCCGGTATTAAAATACCTTTGTCATAAATCGAAATACTAACTTAAATAAAAACACACCATGAGACCCCCCTACTGTTTTCTCCTGATAGGTCTTTTGCTTTTATGCAGTACACAGACTATCGCTTTCGCCCAATCCGGCACTTATCAGACAATTCCCGAATCTTTGCGAGGTTACTGGCAATTTAAAGCAGACAATGTGTCTGACTGGAACGGTCCGCTCATCGGAGAAAATTTCGTAGAGAACTATTATGTCGTTTTTTATGCCGAACAGATAAAACAGGAAGCTGACGGCAGCTACTTCTTCCATTTACGCAATCAGAAAGGAGATACGACGGAATTCCGTATCACACCTACCGGCAATGACGCCGCCACCATCTGGTACAAAGGCTGGAAAGAGCCGAAGAACTGTATCCGCAAGCAAGTCCCCGACTACACGGAACCGCTCACTCCCCTTACATTGCCCGACCGTGTTTATCAGAAATGGGTGAAAGGATTATCCGGAAAAGTAATCTACGAATTCACCCGTGACGGAAAACTGCTCTATGACGGAAAAACATGGGATATCTTATCGGCCGGATATTTTCTCAATAAAGAATATCGGCTGCTCGTCAAAAGCGGAGAATCATACAAACTGCTTTACCTCAGCTTCCCCCTGCCGAAAACAATGAACGTAGCCGCTGAACTGCAAAATGAAAAAGTCTCTCCCATCGCCTCACGCCCTGAAATATATGCTTTCGCCGGATGTTGGATAAATCAAGCGACCGGAGACTGGCGCATCGGATTCTTCGAAGACTTTGCTGTCTACCAATGTCAATTTTGGGATTATGAGTCGATAAGCATCCAAAAGAATCGAACCACCATCATCCTGAAAAATGGAACGGAACAACTGAAAGTGCGTTTAACTCGTAAAGATGAAACATCCTGCACCCTGTCTGTCGGAAAAGAAAAGGCACAGACATATGTTCTTTGTAACGACAAGTATCTACCCGATTATCCGGTAGCTGACACCACTCCTTTCGTCGACAATGGTTATCAAACGGATAGCGTGACTCTCATCGGATACCTGCGTAACCTGCCTTCGACACGTCCTTTCGAAGTTTCCGTGCCGGATATGATCACCGATAGAGAAGAAAAATATACCACCGCCATCGACTCACTGGGAAGATTTACCCTTCGTTTCCCTGTATTGAACAGCCACAACGTGTTCATCGATTGGGGACGTACCACTATCTGGACATCCGTAGAGCCGGGAGAGAGCTATTTCCTCTATGTGGACTTCGCTGACAAAAAGAAATTAGTGATGGGAGAAAAGGCACGTATCCTCAACGAACTGCTGAGCCACGAAGGGCTCAGTGAATATATCGGCTACGACGAAGGGAAAAAGATGGGTAATATGGAATATTTGCAAAAGACGCAGGATATCATCCGTCATAAATCAGAATATCGCGCAAAGATGCTCAATGATCATCCGCTTCTCTCGCACAAATTCCGCTATTACACAGAACAGGAAATCCGCTACAACGCTGCACGCGACCTGATGCAACGCCGCTTTTCGGTAGACCGTAACAAGCAGGAGCATCTGCAACCGGAATTTATGAGTTATGTAGACTCGGCACTATATCCCCGTCCGGTAGAGCCTTATACGCTTCTCAGAGATTATGGTTCTTTCCTGCGGGATTACGTCGGATACATAACGGACATTGCTCCCGCTTCTTCAAACAGATTGACCGTAACTCCTCAAAAGATGGAAATGCTCTATCTTAAATTTGAAAGGGACGGAAAGATTCAGCTATCACAAGAAGAAAAAGACGCATTACACGCCTTCAGTAACTTCGAAAAAGAAATTGAAAAAATGAAAGCTGCGAATACTGCTGACTCGCTGACAATGGCTGCCTACAACAAAAAGATGGAACCGAGCATCAAAACAATACAGAGCCTCGTAGGCAGAGACGAAATTTTCAATGACTATATGATGGGAAACTTGCTCGCTAATTCCATCAATCGTACCCTTGCTATCATTGACTCCCTGCAAATGGACGAAAAATTAAAGGAGATACTAAAGGCAAATTGCTATTATGAGATGTTGCAGCAGACTCACAAAGAATTGCCGGACAGCCTCATCAATAAATTCAAAGCAGAAGTTTCTAATCCTTCCCTACAGGCTTATGTATTAAACCAACAAGGGATATACGAAGAAATATCCCATAAGGCCATCGAATATCCCGAAAGCCTGATGCCTAACGAACCTCTGGCAGAGATCACAGACGGAGAACAATTATTCCGCAAAATCATTGAGCCTTATAAAGGGAAAGTGGTTTATCTGGATGTATGGGGCACCTGGTGCGGTCCGTGCAAGGACATGATGCAATATGCAGGAAGCGCCAAGAAACTGTTTGAGGGAAAAGACGTGATATTCTTATATCTCTGCAACCATTCCTCAGACAAATCGTGGAAAAACATTATCAAGGAATATGGACTGACCGGCAAAATTGCCGTCCACTATAACTTGCCCGATGAGCAGCAAAGGGCTATTGAGAAGTTCCTGCAGGTTCGCTCCTTCCCCACCTATATGTTGATAGACAAGGAAGGAAACATCGTAAACCGTGACGCCCCCAGACCCAACAGGGAAAATGATCTTCTCAATGCAGTCTATAAGTTATTAGAGAAATAAACGACTCATTTCTTCCGCAAATACTCGTATCCGAAACGGCAAAAGAGACATTTCCGTTTATCACAATACTCTTTGCGGAGCTGTATCAATGCCTGGCTATCTGCCGCCGAACCGACCGGTAGCCCGGCATCTCCCCACGACCGGATAATATGATTATTCTCCGCTTTCAACTCTTCCAGAAAACGTCCGGCACGATCGCACATACGCTCATCGGTTCTATGCAGACCATAAGCATATAAGAAAGGAACAACGGTATTAATCACAATCAAGTCCTGTGACCTCTCTCCCATCGATTTCTCTT
>ERZ791612.1397-NODE-1397-length-10573-cov-6.445332_pt1 | contig 10573 bp, 7 predicted proteins | sample MGYA00509963_ERZ791612 | MGnify/ENA primary metagenome ERZ791612 (study PRJEB30046, sample SAMN00791906) | human gut metagenome | study: EMG produced TPA metagenomics assembly of the A metagenome-wide association study of gut microbiota in type 2... | reverse complement strand
GCAAGCCCACGAACAAAGGATTTTCTCCCAAATGCGCATCTGTCATGTGCACCGGCGGCTTTCGGACCTTAGTCAACAATATCCTAATATCCCACCGTAATGATCAATGTCCCAGATATCTTTTCACATATTTTCCCGTATAGGAAACCGGGCTTTCTGCTACTTCTTCAGGAGTTCCTTTGGCAATGACGGTTCCCCCCTTATCACCACCTTCAGGGCCGATATCAATGATATAATCTGCGGTTTTGATCACATCCAGGTTATGTTCAATAACTACAACCGTATTTCCACCCTCAGATAAACGACGAAGGATCTCGATCAGCTTGTGGACATCAGCAAAATGCAGTCCCGTGGTAGGCTCATCCAGGATATAAATGGTCTTTCCGGTGCTGCGCTTGGAAAGCTCCGTAGCCAGCTTAATACGCTGGGCTTCACCACCGGAAAGTTCCGTAGACGGCTGACCCAGACGGACATAACCAAGACCTACATCGTATAATGTCTGGATCTTTCTGGTAATGGAAGGCACATTTTCAAAGAATTTCAAGGCATCTTCCACGGTCATATCCAGGACATCATAAATGCTCTTTCCCTTGTATTTTACCTCCAGTGTTTCACGGTTATAACGCTTTCCGCCGCAGACTTCACATGGCACATATACATCCGGAAGGAAGTGCATCTCGATCTTAATGATACCATCGCCGGAGCAGGCTTCGCACCGGCCGCCTTTTACGTTAAAGCTGAATCTTCCCTTGTTATAGCCTTTTGCCTTTGCGTCTGCTGTAGAAGCGAACAGGTCACGGATCAGGTCAAATACACCGGTATATGTAGCCGGATTGGAACGTGGAGTACGTCCAATTGGAGACTGATCAATGGCAATGATCTTATCTAACTGCTCCACTCCTTCAATGCATTTATGCTTTCCAGGAATGGTCCTTGCACGGTTTAACTTCTTTGCAAGGGATTTATATAGGATCTCGTTTACAAGAGAGCTTTTACCGGAACCGGATACACCGGTAACGCAGGTCATCACTCCCAGTGGGAAGGAAACATCGATCTTTTTCAGGTTATTCTCTTCTGCACCACGCACTGTGATCCAGCCGGTTGGTGTTCTCCGCTGATCAGGAACCGGGATCTGCAGGCGGCCGCTGAGATAGGCACCTGTTATGGAATCCGGGTTCTTCATGATCTCTTCTGCAGTTCCCACTGCAACAATCTGTCCACCATGTTCCCCGGCTCCCGGTCCGATATCCACAATGCAGTCCGCTGCACGCATGGTATCTTCATCGTGTTCTACTACCAGAACGCTGTTTCCCAGATCACGCAGATGCAGTAAAGTTTTCAGCAATTTATCATTATCTCTCTGGTGAAGTCCGATACTCGGCTCATCCAGAATATAAGCCACTCCCACCAGACCAGAACCGATCTGAGTCGCCAGGCGAATCCTCTGGGCTTCACCGCCGGAAAGTGTGCCCGTAGCACGGGAAAGTGAAAGATAATCCAGCCCCACATCAATAAGGAAGCTGATGCGTGCCCTGATCTCTTTTAAAATAGAGGCACCAATGGTCTGCTGCATAGGTGTCAGTGTCAGCTTATCCATAAATTCCTTAAATTTCACAATGGACATGTTGGTGGCCTGGTAAATGTTCAGACCGCCTACTGTAACTGCCAGAGACTCCTTTTTCAGTCGCTGTCCCTTACATGCCGGACATGGAGTGATCCTCATATAAGTTTCATATTCTGCCTTGGAGTTTTCTGAAAATGTCTCTTTATATCGTCGGTTTACATTTTCAATAAGCCCTTCAAAAGCCACATCGTAAATGCCCTCGCCCCTCTGGCTCTTATAACGGACTTTTACCTCACGACCGCCGGTGCCGTAGATGATGATATCATGGATCTCCTTTGGATAATCCTGAAATGGGGTATCCAGGCTGAAATGATATTCTTCTGCCAAGGCATCTAAAATAGCTCTGGTAAAGCTTCCCTTGTCTGTACAGGACTGCCACCCCATAACCACGATAGCCCCCTGGGAGATAGAAAGAGATTTATCCGGGATCATCAGATCCTCATCAAATTCCATCTTATAGCCTAAACCAAAGCACTCCGGGCATGCGCCAAAGGGGTTATTGAAGGAAAAGCTCCTGGGTTCTACTTCATCAATACTGATACCACAGTCCGGACAGGAAAAGCTCTGGCTGAAATTCACCGGTTCCCCGCCGATCACATCTACAGTCATCAGGCCGTTGCTTAAGGACATAACCGTTTCAATAGAGTCTGTCAGACGGTTTTCAATCCCCTCTTTTACTACCAGACGGTCTACAATGATATCAATATTGTGCTTAATATTTTTCTCTAATTTGATTTCCTCTGAAAGCTCGTACAGATTCCCGTCAATACGAACACGCATGTAGCCGCTTTTTCTGGCCTGTTCCAGTACTTTAACATGTTCGCCCTTTCTTCCCCGGACAACCGGAGCTAAAAGCTGTATCCTGGTCCGCTCTGGCATAGCCATGATCTGGTCTACCATCTGGTCGATGGTCTGTTTGTGGATCTCCCTGCCACACTTTGGACAGTGTGGGATACCGATACGGGCATAGAGAAGACGCATATAGTCATAGATCTCCGTCACAGTTCCTACCGTAGAACGTGGATTCCGGTTGGTGGACTTCTGGTCAATGGAAATAGCCGGTGAAAGACCTTCTATGCTTTCTACTTCCGGTTTTTCCATCTGTCCTAAGAACTGCCTTGCATAGGAAGACAGAGACTCCATATAACGTCTCTGGCCCTCTGCGTAAATAGTATCAAAAGCCAGAGATGACTTGCCGGAACCGGAAAGTCCGGTGAGGACCACCAATTCATCTCTTGGGATATCTACGGATATATTTTTAAGATTGTGCTCATTTGCGCCGCGTATTTTTATATACTGCTTTGGCATGCTATGACTCCTTTTTCTAGTAATGTTCTCTCGGAATCTTTCTGTGCCTGATTTTGCGAAAAGATTCCGAAAGCACATAAATGTTTCTCAAAATCAATAACGTGATCCATCCGCTACTCACATTTTACAAGCAGCAGATGATGAAAAGCGCAGGGCAAATTTCTCCCTGCGCTTTTTAGTATACCACATTCATATTTATTTATCAAACATTTGTTCGATAAAGTTTTTTAATACAGCCGGCGTTTTTTCATATAAACTGGCTTTATTTACACGCTCCCACCGGGTATGGATGTCTTTTCCCCATGGCCCAAAGAGCATGGATGGGATCTTTAATCTTGCCATTGCTTCTATATCCATAGCATAGGCACTGCCCCATAATGGTGTCTGGGCTGCATAGGCAGCCAGTTCTTCCTTGTCCATTCCACCGCAGTAGCTTAAGTCAGAGATACCACAGAAATATTCATGGCATTTCAGGGAAACTCCTTCTTTTTCCGCTGCTTTTTTCATCTCTTCAAAAAGCAGTTTTCCTTCTTCCCCACTGTCTACAGCAGGATAAAATGGAGGCGCAAAGCCAAGAAGCATGACCGGGCCGGAGATTTTCGACTGGTTTAACAGCTGTTCCATAAAATCAAGAGTGGCAGACGGGAAATTGGTCTCGCCTTTATCTAGGCGGGCTTTCTGGGCTTTATAAGTTTCTGAAAACCAGGTAGTAAAGGCTTCTCCCTGTTCTTTGCGGCAGTATGCCAGCAACTCACTGACTGTAAGAACTTCTGCTTCTGCAGCGGCTGCTGCGCCGGGACACTTGAAGGGGCTGCAGTTTACTGCTTTCCACTTTTCTTCCATTCCCCGGGCATATTCTTCAAAGCTTTCTCTTCCCAGCGCTTTCAGCCGTTTTATCACTTCATCCGGTGTTTTCTCAAAACCAAGCATGCTCATGTATCCGCCAGCCCTGAAAGGCACAGACACATCATAGCCTTCTTTCCGGTCACGGAGACAGAACCAGGTTGGCGGCGGGCAGATCTCCGCAGTGCTTTTTTCCGCAAATTCCGGTGCCAGCTCTGTTTTCATGAAAAAGCTGCTTAAAACGCCCAGGGAGCTGACACCATGGAAGCAGTTTAATACATGGGCTTTTACGCCCTGGACCAGAACAGCAGGCATTGTTTTTCCAACAGAACCTGTATAAATGGTCTTTGCCCCATTTTCCATAGAAGCCGGTTCCAGATCGATAAGTGCAGTATATTCCAGGTCAAAGCGTTCTTTTACCTCATTTAAAAATGGCACAGCACCACGCATTCCGGCGGAGTAACCTTCTTCATCTGGTACAGTTACAAACAGGAGGTTGCCGGATATTCCAGAGGCATCCCCCAGTTCAGAGGCAACCTCCGCTTCAGAAACGGCCACACTACGAGCTTTCCCCTCTGCCTCAGCCAATATTTTCCCATACCAATCCAATAACACCAGCCCAACAGAAAGCCCGCCTTTCATATCCGCGGTCCCTCTGCCAAACATCCAGTCACCAGAAAGGAAATCTTCTTTTACCTCATCGGGCATACCAGGCAGAACATTTCCAGATTTTACCAGATTTTCCCATTTTTCCACATCATAGGCCAGAGCTCGCTCATTTCCATACTCTTCTGTGTCCACTACGTCATAATGACCTGTAAGGATAATGGTCTTACGGGATCTGCCATTTCCTTTTACCAGACCCCAGGGCACAGACCGGCCTAAGCTGTCCTCTGGCAGCAGATATTTTCCTGTCTGCTCTGGATGCTCCTTAAAATAAGGCTGCTTTGCCAGTTCCTCTGCAATATAGTCTGCACAGTTTTTTTCCATCTCTGTATTGGAAGTGCTGGGGATTTTTACCATTTCCCTTACATACCGTTCAATTAATCCTCTCATCGTTCCTCACGGAAATATGCCAGTCCCAGACTTGCCGGCGGCTGATATTCCCTTTTCTTTCTCAGACTTGTAAATACCAGTACGATAATGGTTACTACATAAGGCAGTGCCTTAAAGATCTCCTGGGCGCCGCGGTCCAGTCCCGGAATATAAAGATACAGTATATAAAGGCCGCCAAAGAGGATCGAGCCCCAGATAGCATTTACAGGCTTCCAGAGAGCAAAGATAACAAGGGCGATAGCCAGCCAGCCTCTGTCACCAAAACCATTATTAGTCCAGGTTCCTCCGGAATATTCCATAACAAAGTATAAACCGCCAAGACCGCTGATGCCGCCACCAATACAGGTTGCCAGATATTTATATACAGTAACATTGATGCCAGCCGCATCTGCTGTAGCCGGGCTTTCACCTACTGCCCGCAGGTTCAGTCCTTTTCTGGTCTTTCCAAGGAAAAATGCCAACACCAGTGCCAGGATGATGGCCAGATAAGTTAAAAATCCATATGAAAACAGCATCTGTCCCACTGCACCAAAGCCGGAAAGTACCGGGATCTGTTTCTTAAAAGCCGCACCAGTCACTGCAACAGAGATCTGTCCAACACCCCCTGCCAGCTTGGAAAGAGAACCGCCAAAGAAATTGCCGAAGCCAACACCGAAAGTAGTAAGTGCCAGACCGGTTACATTCTGGTTGGCACGTAAGGTAATGGTCAGCACACTGTAGACCAAGCCGCCTAAGGCCGCACATAAAAATGCGCACAGGAAAGAAATAAGAACTCCCACAGCTCCATTTGGCGCAGCGCTGCTGTTTTCATAAAGGAAAGCACCGATCAGTCCGGCGATGCCTCCCATATACATCATTCCGGGAATACCCAGATTCAGGTTTCCGGATTTTTCTGTTAATATCTCACCTAAAGCACCATAAAGGATACCGATTCCCTGTCCAATGGCCTTCTGCATAAAAATGATCAATAATCCCATATATCCACCTCCTATTTTCCCCTCTTTTTCCTGCTCCTGAATCCCACTTTGTAGTTAATAAAGAACTCGCAGCCCAGGATAAAGAACAAGATAATACCGGTGATGATATCTGAGGCATTTTCGTTTAAGTTAAACTGGGACGCGATCTGTCCTGCACCTTTTTGCATGAACACCAGAAAGAAGGATACCAGGATCATCACAAAGGTATTGAATTTGCTCAGCCAGGAAACAATGATGGCTGTAAAGCCTCTGCCGCCTGCTGTACTGGTGGAAATGGTGTGGCTTGCGCCGCCAACAATGATAAAGCCTGCAATACCGCAGATAGCACCGGACAGTGCCATGGTGCGCAGGATAACACGTTTTACATTGATTCCTGCATAGCGGGCTGTATTTTCACTTTCACCTACAACTGCGATCTCATATCCCTGTTTGCTGTATTTTAAGTAAATGAACATAGCAACAGTCAGAGCCAGTACGATCACCAGGTTCCAGCCATAGTCCAGACCAAAAAGCTTTGGGATCCAGCCGCCCTTTGTAGTGGAGTTAATAGTTCCTACAGAGTTGGATCCCTTTGGATTTTCCCAGAAAATAATACAATAGGTAATGACCTGGGTTGCAACATAGTTCATCATCAGGGTAAACAGTGTCTCATTTGTATTCCAGTAAGCCTTGAAAAATGCCGGAATCACGCCCCAGATCATAGCTGCTGCTGCACTGCCAAGGAACATTAAGGGAAATAATATTACAGGAGGAAGGGAATTTCCCAGATAGATCATCATAGCAGCTGAGGTAACACCGCCGATAAGTACCTGGCCTTCTGCACCAATGTTCCAGAAACGCATTTTAAATGCCGGGGTAATACCAACTGCGATACACAAAAGCACCAGTGTATCACGGATAGTCATCCACGCACGGCGCTTAGTGCCAATAGCGCCGTCAAAAATGCCCTTATATACTTCAATCGGATTTAAACCGGTAAGAGCCACGATCACACCTGCACAAACTACCAGTGATAACAGCACTGCAATCATGCGGATCAGCCAGCTCTTCCATGTTTCAATGCCGTCCCGCTTGGAAATATGCATCAGAGGCTCTTTATTCGTAACTCCACTTATTTCCTTACTCATCCTGTCCGCCTCCTGTCTTTGTCATCATAAGTCCTATTTCTTCTTTTGTAGCTGTTCTTCCGTCTACGATCCCGCTTACTTTTCCACCGCAAAGCACCAGAATGCGGTCGCAAAGCTCCAGGAGCACGTCCAGGTCTTCACCTACGAAGATAACCGCCGCTCCCTGCTTTTTCTGTTCATTTAATAAATGATAGATCGTATAGGAAGAGTTGATATCCAGACCGCGCACCGGATATGCTACCATAAGTACACGGGGATCTGATGATATCTCACGTCCTACCAGTACCTTCTGTACATTTCCACCGGAAAGACGTCCAACAGGTGTAGAGACACCGGGAGTAACGATCTCCAGCTCTTTGATCAGCTGCTCAGCCATTGCTTTTGGCGTTTTCCTGTCTGTAAAGAAAGGCATACCCTTTTTATAGCCCCGAAGCATCATATTGTCAGTCATGCCCATGGCTGCCACCAGACCCATTCCCAGACGGTCCTCAGGAACAAAGGAAAGCTTAATGCCCAGTTTGCGGATAGCCGCCGGACTCATGCCGGATAGAGTCTCTTCTCCACCTTCCGGAGGATAATACCGGATGGTTCCGTCCTCCATTGGCTGAAGCCCTGCAATGGCCTCCAGCAGCTCTTTCTGGCCGCTTCCTGCAATTCCTGCAATTCCTAAAATCTCGCCGCTGTAGGCTGTAAATCCTGCGTCATCCAGAGTCTTTACACCCTCTTTATCCACACAGGTCACATGTTCCATTACCAGACGTTTCTGTGGATTCACCGTTTCAGGACGTTCGATATTTAAAGCAACCTTCTTGCCTACCATCATCTCTGTAAGAGAAGCTTCTGTGGCGTCTTTTGTCGGGACAGTACCAATATAAGCGCCTTTTCGCAGAACGGAAACACGGTCAGAAAGGGATAAAACCTCATGAAGCTTATGGGTGATGATGATAATGGAATGACCAGCTTCACGCATATTGCGAAGGACAGTAAACAGCTTTTCCGTTTCCTGTGGTGTCAGAACCGCTGTAGGCTCGTCCAGGATCAGGATATCCACACCGCGGTAAAGCAGTTTGACAATTTCTACTGTCTGTTTCTGCGACACGGACATAGTGTATATTTTCTGGTTTGGATCCAGATCAAAGCCATAGCGGCTGGTCAGTTCATTGATCTTTGCCGTAACACTTTTCATATCCAGTATTTCTTTTCCGGAAAGTCCTAAAATAATATTTTCTGCCGCAGTCAGCACATCTACCAGCTTAAAATGCTGATGGATCATACCGATTCCTAAAGCAAAGGAGTCCTTTGGCGAACGGATAGTCACCTCTTTTCCATTTACCAGGATCTGTCCTTCGTCCGGATAATAAATACCGGATATCATGTTCATAAGAGTGGTCTTTCCACTTCCATTTTCTCCCAGAATGGATAATATCTCTCCCTTCTTTACGGACAGGCATACTTTGTCGTTGGCTGTTACTTTGCCAAACCGTTTTGTAATGTTCTTCAGCTCAATGGCATATGATTCGCTCACCAGGCAAAACCTCCTTTTTCGCGCGTTCAATGATATTTTTACGATTCAAGAAAGCGGAGCCAGACAAATGGTGACTCCGCTTTCTAAAGCTTTCATTTACTCGAAAGAGCAATATTATTTGTTGACCTATTAGTTGTCAATGTTTTTGATACCGTCGATAAAAATATCAAATGCCGGTGCAGAAGCAAATTCAGACTCATGGAAATATCCGTCAGAAATGTACTCAATGTCACTTCCGTCTTTCTTATAGCTATCCAGTGTCTCACCATTTACAGTCCATGTAGAAGTATCAAATACATGAAGCTCGCCGCTTGCTAACTTAGCTTCTACTTCTTCTACCTTTTCCTTTGTTCCAGGAGCAACTGCCTTGTCATTTAACTCAGTTATAAGAACTGCGCCATCAGAGAAGCCCTTGCACCAGTCAGCAGGGATCTCAGTTCCATCCAGTACAGACTGTACAGCATAGGTCATATAAATGCCCCAGTTGTTGCTTGCAGAAGTAAGTGCCTGGTCAGGAGCAGTTGCGATCATGGAAATATTATAGCCTACACAAGGAACTCCCGCTGCCTCGCAGGCGGTTGGGGCACCAGTGGTATCTGCATGCTGGCTGATCAGTACACAGCCATCAGAGATCAGGGCGTCTGCTGCTTCTTTTTCCAGGTCAAAGCTTGCCCAGCTGTTGGTGTATTTAACTTCCATAGTAGCGGATGGGCAAACAGAACGTGCACCTAAGAAGAAAGAGGTGTAGCCGCTGATAACCTCAGCATATGGATAAGCACCTACATAACCGATCTTGCAGGCATCTTCTTTTACAGTACCATCTTCGATCATCTGATTTAACTTAAGGCCTGCAACTACACCAGATACATAGCGTGCTTCGTAAATAGATGTGAAGAAGTTATGCATATTGGAAAGTCCACTGCCTGCTGCCTGGAAACCGGTTGCGTGGCAGAACTGGACCTCCGGATATTCTTTTGCAGCTTCTATTACATATGATTCATGGCCAAAACTGTTTGCAAATACGATCTGGCATCCCTGATCCGCCAAGTCCATTGCTGCGTCCTTTGCTGTCTCATCTTCCGGAATATTCCATTTTACGATCAGCTGGTCATCATTTAATCCTAATGCTTCCTGCATTTCTTTTGCGCCCTTGTAATGAGCGGCTGTATAACCTTCGTTTTCATCACCGATGAAAATAAAGCCAACCTTTAAGTCTTCTTTAGTTACGCCTTTACCAGTGGCTGCCTCTGAGCCTTCTGCTGCAGCTGTGGTCTCTTCTGCCTTAGAACCAGCTGCAGGAGCCGCTGTTGTTTCCTGCGCGGAACCGCCTCCACATGCTGTTAATGAGAGCGCCATAACACCTGCTAATGCTGCACTGATGATCTTCTTTCCCTTCATAATACATCTCCTCCATTTGATGATTCCCGGTTATTAAAGTCTCAAATACAGACCTTATTATAGCATGCTCTTTTAAATTGTCAATATTCTTAGTAATATTGCGATACTTTTTTTACAATTGTATAGTTTTTATTGTAAAGTCATACTTATTAATATTTATAAGCAATTATTTATAAATTACTTCTAACTGATCTATCATGGAATATTTCACACATAACACCTGCCCCAATTCGGAATCCGTCACAGAATGACTGCCGTTTTTCAAGATAAGTTAATTCCAGGTAAGTATCTAATACATTTTGAAATTCTTTCCGGCTTTCTTTATCCAGCTTTTCTGTAAAGTTTTCTATTTCTTCCAGGGATTTCCTGCAAAGCGCCTCGTATTCCTCATTTCCTTCTATTTTTAATTCTGCGGGAACCAGTTCCCCTGCATACAGCTGTTCCAATAAGTTTTTCATGCCCCTTCCTCCTTTTATTTTTAGAATAACACAGCCCTGTCACAAATGCAATCGAACAAAATCTTACGATTACAGATGTGACGAAGCTATGTCATTGATGTATTATTATATTGGGATTTAGTTCAATAGGGTCCGAAAGGGCTCTTCCATGTATAAACGCATTCACGGTAATTTTGTCCATTTTGCTCCGCTGCCGATTAGTCAGGTCTCCGGCAAACTCGCTCACTGCGTTCGCTCAAACAGTGCCTCCAACCTGC
>ERZ791612.1396-NODE-1396-length-10573-cov-22.454934_pt1 | contig 10573 bp, 9 predicted proteins | sample MGYA00509963_ERZ791612 | MGnify/ENA primary metagenome ERZ791612 (study PRJEB30046, sample SAMN00791906) | human gut metagenome | study: EMG produced TPA metagenomics assembly of the A metagenome-wide association study of gut microbiota in type 2... | reverse complement strand
GGCCAGCACAGCGGCTGCGGTGAGGACCGTTTCCTGCTGAATGAATTGTTTGAGTAGTTTCATAGAGACACATCCTTGTAATTGTAAAGGCAGCCCTGCTGCGGTGCCGGACGGCCTTTTTTCGTATTTCAGAGCAGCAGCTCAAACAACCCGATCATCAGCGGCATGGTCAGGATGGAAAGCAGCGTGCTCAGGACATAGATCGCGCTAGAATGAGAAGCATCCCGGTCATAGAGCTGTGCCATGGAGGTGACTGTTGCACAGGCGGGGGTAATGGCAGAAAGGTAGACCGTCATCAGGATGGACTTGCCGTCCGGGATCCAAAGGGATGCGTGAACTGCCCAAAGCAGCAGAACGATGACCAGCGGAACACCCAGCAGACGCAGAAATACCGGCAGATAGTTGCGCGGGGTGCAGAAAACCTTTTTCAGGGGCACTTCCGCAATGGCCATGCCTGCCAGCAGCATTCCCATGGGGCCGATCATATTGCCGACACTGCTCAGTGTGCTGGTGATCGGGGCAGGCAGCGAGATGTGCAGCAGGTACAGCAGAGCACCGGCTGCAATGGCGATCAGATTGACATTGGTAAGGAGCTTGCGCCATTCCAGCCGGGCAGACCCCTGCAGGCAGGCGCTTGCATGGGTCCAGAGCAGTACCAGCTGTACAATGACAAAGGCGCAGGAGTAGACAACATATTCCTCCCCCAGCAGGGCCTGCACAATGGGGATGACCAGCGCGGCGGCATTGCTGTAAATGATATTGACCTGCTCCACGGCGTCCAGCTTGAGAGACTTGCGGAACAGCGCATTCAGAAGCAGAAATACAACGTGCATTCCTACGGCGATGCCCATGGAATAAAGCAGCCCGGTGCGGATCTCCGGAGTATCCTTGATCTGAAAGGCGTTCAGAACGACACAGGGCATGACCAGATAGACAAAGACCACAGACAGCACCTTACTGTCCGATGCCTTCAACAAGCCGGTTTTTACAACGGCATATCCCATCAGCAGAACCAGAAATAGCTGCGCGATCTGCTGCATCAATAAAAGGCTGATTTGCATTTAGATCTCCTCTTTTGCAATTCGTTTTTGCAGCACAATCCTACTCCATTAGCGGGGCATCGTCAAGAGAAAACAGAAAAAATACGATTAGAGCAAGAAAAACGGATGGCTCCGCAGAACCATCCGCTAAAACTGGCATCATCAGTCTTTCCGGTACTTATATGCACCCTCAATGGCGTCAATTTCCGTGGGAATGCAGAAGTTTACGTCCTGATACATGGAAGAGTAGCCTTTTAAGCAAGGATCCCGGTGGACTGCAAAAACAGCACCAGCATCATCACCGGGGCAACATAGCGGATCATCACCCGGTAGAGCTTCTTGCGGCGGAAGGCCTTGCCGCCCCGCTGTATCTCATCAATGACGTAATCCGGCGTCATGACCCAGCCAATCAGGATGGTGGACAGCAGGGCAATGAAAGGCATCATAACGCTGTTGCTGACATAGTCCATGATATCCAGCAGCTGAGCCGCAGAGCCGTTGGGCAGCTGCACCTCAAAATAGAAGATGCTGTAACCCAGCGCAATGATGGCGGACGCGGCCAGATAAATGACCGTCAGCACCAGCACCGTCTTTTTGCGGCCCGAGTGGAAGATCTCCATGCAGTTGGCGGTGATGGATTCCAGCACCGAGATGCAGGAAGTGAGAGTGGCAAAAATAGCAGTGACAAAGAACAGGATGCCCACGAAGGTACCGGCCTTGCCCATAGCGGCAAACACCTTGGGCAGCGAGACGAACATCAGGCTGGGGCCTGCACTCATGCCCTCGGTACCGGAGAACACATACACGGCAGGAATGATCATGGCACCGGCCAGCAGAGCCACGCCGGTATCGAAGATCTCGATCTGATTCACCGCTTTGTTCAGGTCTACGTCCGGTTTGACGTAGGAACCGTAGGTGATCATAATGCCCATGGACACGCTGAGGGAGAAGAACAGCTGGCTCATGGCGTCCAGCAAGATCTGCAAAAAGCGGCTGACGGTCAGCCCTTCCATGTGCGGGGTCAGATAGTAGCGCAGCCCTTCCATACCGGTGCGCATCTGACCGGAAGCGTCCTCATGGCGCAGGGTGAGGGCGTAACCAGCGATCACCACCACCAGCACCAGCAGAATGGGCATCATGTAGCGGGACACCCGCTCAATGCCTCCCTCCACGCCGTTGTACACGATGAAAGCCGTCACGCCCATGAACAGCAGAGCGAACACCACAGGCGACACCGGCGAGGTAATGAAGCTGGTAAAATAGCCGTCCTCCGCAGCGGCGGCAGACTGCCCGGTGAGGTAGACCACCGCATATTTCGTGATCCACCCGCCGATGACGGCATAGTAGGTCATGATCAGAACCGGCACCAGAAAGGTCAGGATGCCGAGGAATTTCCACTTGGGGCGCATGGTCTCGTAGGCGCGGATGGCACTCTGCTTGGTGCGGCGTCCGATGGCGATATCCGAGGTGAGCAGGGTAAAACCGAAGGTCAGCACCAGCACCAGATACACCAGCAAAAACAAACCGCCGCCATCCTTTGCGGCAAGGTACGGGAACCGCCACAGGTTGCCGACACCCACCGCACTTCCGGCGGCAGCAAGGACAAATCCGATTTGTCCGGAGAAACTGCTTGCTTTCTTTTCCATGATTCTCAAACTCCTATCCTAAAAACCTATTGTAATATAGGATAACATGAAGTATCATATCAGTAAACCCAATAAAATTACTGCGACCTATAAATTTTACTTATGGAGCGTTTACAATGCGGGAACAGAAAGACCGATACGAGATATTCTTGAAAGTATGCGAAACGGGCAGCTTTTCCAAAGCAGCGGAGGCACTGAACTATACCCAATCCGGCATCAGCCAGATGATGGCAGGGCTGGAAGAGGAATTGGGCGTGCAGCTGTTCGCCCGCATCAACCGGGGCGTGACCCTGACAGATAACGGCACCCGCCTTTTGCCCTACATCCGGGAACTTGCCAACCAGAAGACTCGGCTGCGGCAGGCGGCGTTCAATATCAACCACAAGGTGGAGGGCAAGCTGCGGGTGGGCAGCATTTCCAGCATCACAACGCTCTGGATGCCGGAAGTCGTGCATTATTTCAAGGAAAACTACCCGAAGGTGAAGATTGAAATTCTGGACGGCAACTATGATGAAATCCGGGAATGGATCATCCGTGGGCAGGTGGACTGCGGTTTCCTCTCGTCCATTGTGGCAGACGACCTGAAATTCTACCCGCTCCGGGACGACCCGCTGTGCGCTGTGTTCCCGGAGGGGCATCCGCTGGCTGCACATTCCAGTGTGACCCTGCCGCAGCTGTTTCAGTATCCGCTCATCATCGAAACGCCCGGCTGCGATAACGACATCCAGCACCTGATGCTCAAATGCCCGGTGAAGCCGAATATTTTTTACAGCTTCCGGGACGATACCCTCATCATGGCGTTCGTGCGCAGCGGACTGGGCGTGACCATCTCACAGGAGCTGGTGATGCAGGCATTTGGCTGCCCCGGTGTGGTATCCCGCCCGCTGGAGCCTGCCTGCTGCCGGACATTGGGGCTGGCGTTTTCCAAGACGGCAAGCTCGGTGGTGAGCCAGACGCTGCTGGAATATCTGAGCTCCACCCGGCAGCGAAAGGAAACACCGGAGATAAAATAAGAACAAATAGAGGAGAACGGTATAAAAGCCGCTCTCCGCTTTCCCAGCAGCTGCTCCTTGATCTCCTTGGAGATGACCGCCTGAAAATCGCGCACGATGGTGGGGAGCAGTTCCCTGCACCCTCAAAGGACTTTCTCTGTTGTCATTCTGCCTGTATCTCTTCCACCAGCGGCAGATAGTCGGCACAGTATTTCCGGTACAGCGGCTGTACCAGCTGGCGAAAGTTCTGCATTTCCTCTTTGGGCAGCGGCAGCTCCCGGCACCCGCCAGCCAATGCCGCTTCTCGGGCGGCAGTTTCTTCCTGTGCCCAGAGCTGGCGCTCGTATTGCGCCGATGCCCGGGCACATTTCTGCAGAATCTGCTGGTACTCCTCCGGCAGTGCATCCCATGTGCGGCCGGAAGCCAGCTGCACCTCCGGTACGCGGCTGTGCTCATCGGCCATGTAGTACCGCGCTACCTTGTAGTGCTCCATGGAATAGTAGGCCGGCCAGTTGTTTTCGGCGGCATCGATCTGCCCGGTCTCAAACGCCGAGTACACGTCGCTGTAAGCCGTGGTCTCCGGCACCGCGCCCAGCAGACGGATCATGTCGATCACGATCTGCGAATCCTGCACGCGGATGGTCTTGCCCTGCAGATCGTTCAGGCTGCGCACCGGCTGACGGGCATAGAACGAGCGGGCACCCGCGTCGTACCAGCTCAGGCCCACCCGCCCCTGTGCGGTAAAGTCCTGCAAAAACTCTGCTCCGATGCTGCCATCCAGCACACGCCACATATGGTCGGCATTCCGGTAGAGATACGGCAGCAGCAGTACGTTGAGCCGGGGCAGATCGTCCGTAGCCACCGAGAGCGACACACGCGCAAAATCTACACCGCCAATGGCAAGCTGCTCCCATACCTGCTGTTCCGAGCCGTACTCGCCGTTCGCTTTGACCTGAATGACCACCTTGCCCCCGGTCTGCTGCTGCACAAGGTCCGCAAAATACTGTGCGCCCTGTGTAGTGGGGTACCCGGCGGGCTGGTTATCGGCATAGGTCAGCACATAGTCCGGTGTGGTCTGCGGCTTTGCGCTACAGCCTGCCAGCTGCAAGGCTGCAAAGCCCAGCCCGGCTAAAAAGGTCCGTCTGCGCATGGTCTCTCCCTCCCTTTGCAGATAGTATAGCGCACAAGACTGCCTTTGTGCAAGAGACAAGAAAAGGCGGTGCCCGCCGCAAAGCAGGTACCGCCTTTTAGGAGAAGAAAAAGGAGATGTCTCAGTTACATCAGGCCCATTGCCTGCGGCAGTGCGGTAGACACTGCCGGGATAAAGGTGACCAGCAGCAGGCCGCCGATGATGGCCACATAGTACATAAGCATATACGGCATGACCTTGGAAAGCGAGGTGCGCCCCACCTTGATACCCACGAACAGGGCGTTGCCCACAGGCGGGGTGATGTTGCCGATGCAAAGGTTATACACGAGGATCAGACCGAACTGGATGGTGCTCATGCCAAAGCTCTGGCAGATGGGTAGAAACAGCGGGGTGAAGATGAGGATGGCTGGGGTCACATCCATGAAAGTGCCGGACACCAGCAGGATCACGTTCATGATGAGCAGGATGATGTATTTATTGCTGGTCAGGCTCAGCAGGGCTGCCGCCACGGCATCCGGGATCTGCAAAAAGGCCATGACCCAGCCCAGAATGTTGGAAACACCCACAAGGAACACCACCATGCCGGACATCTTGGCAGAGTCCACGATGATCTTCCACAGGCTCTTCAGGTTGATGGAGCGGTAGCAGAAAGCCAGCACCAGCGCATAGACGACCGCGATGGCAGAGCCTTCGGTGGCAGAGAACACACCGCCGATGATGCCGCCAATGACCACGATGATCAAGGACAGAGAAGGCAGGGCGCGCAGGGTGCAGACGCCGAGATTTTTCCAGTCAAACTTGCCGGGGGTGCCCTTGTACCCCAGCTTGATCGCCAGCAGCACGCCCACCACGCAGCAGCACAGTGCCCAGATGATGCCGGGAATGTAACCCGCCATGAACAGCGCAGCCACAGAGGTGCCGCCGGACGCCAGCGAGTAGGTGATCAGCGCGTTGGACGGCGGGATCAGCAGGCCGGAGCAGGAGGAAGCGGCGTTGGTGGCAGCGGTCACGGCGGGGTCGTAGCCCTGCTCGTCGGCACCATCGCGGATCATGGAGCCAACAGCAGCTGCCGCAGCGGAAGCCGAGCCGGAGATGGCACCGAACAGGGCGTTAGTGCCGATGTTGGTCACCAGCAGTGCGCCGGGCAGCTTGCCCAGAATGGCCATGACGAAATCCACCAGACGCTTGGCGATACCGCCCTGATTCATGATGTTGCCGGCCAGAATAAAGAACGGGATGGCGGTCAGGCTGAACTTGCTCATGCCCACAAAGGTGCGCTGGGCAGCGGTCAGCACGGCTACGTTCAGATCAATGGAAGAAAGGATGGCAGTCAGAGAAGAGACTGCAATGGCGTACGAGATAGGCACGCCGAGGAACAGCAGCACCAGCAGCACTGCCAGAATTACGAGTAATGCTTGAATTGCCACAGCTTAGTCCTCCTTGTTTTCCTTGTCGGCATCGGCAGCCATTTCGGCTTCCACTTTTGCAAAGTCTGCATCTTCCGGGGTATCCAGACAGATGGAGCCGTTGGCGATACCGATAATGTTCAGCACGGAATACACCAGAATGATCACGCCGCAGATGGGCATGACCCAGTAGAACACGCCCACGGCTACGCCCAGCGAGGAGGTCTGCTGTCCCATAGCCAGCCGGGACACCTGAAAACCGCCGAACACCAGAATAGTCGCAGAGAAGAGGAAGGCGATGACCTCGGCAAAGATGTGGAACGCCTTGCGCATGATGGGGTTGAACCGGTCCACCAGCACGGGGATGTTCATGTGGCCGCGCTCGCCGGAAACGATGGTGGCACCCAGCATGGTGCTCCAGCCGAACAGATAACCCACCAGCTCTTCCGACCATGTGGAGGGAGAGTTGAAGATGTAACGCACGATGACCTGATAGGTGGTCAGCACCACCATAACTGTCATGCTCAGACCTGCCAGCAGGTTGAGCACCTTGTTCAGGGTATTTCTCAGTTTTTCCATGATGCTCCTCCTCAGTCCGCAGTATGGGCAGCGTTGTGCTGCTGAATCAGGTCATAAATGGGCTGCAATTCCGGGTTTGCTGCCAGCACGGAATCGTGCAGGGGAGCCATAGCCTCCTGAAACGGTGCAGTGTCCGGGTAAATAAAGTTGACATGCTGCTCATTCTCGGCCTTATCTTTCGCCTCAGCCACAGCATCCTCCCAGGCGTCCTGCTCGGTGCGCTTCACGATCTGGAAACCCTCTTCAAAGATCGCGCGCTCCTCGTCGTTGAGCTCGTTCAGGAAAGCGTAGTTTGCCACCAGCAGATCCGGCACCATCTGGTGCATGTCGTAGGAGTAATACTTGCAGATATCGCCGTGACCGTTATCGGTCAGAGCCAGCTCGTTGTTCTCGGCACCATCCAGAATACCGGCCTGCAGCGCGGTGTACACATCGCCGAAGCCCATGGGAGTAGCGGTGCCACCCAGCAGACGCATCATTTCCACATTGGTGGGCGACTGCTGTACGCGGATCTTCAGACCCTTCAGGTCGGAGGGCTGGTTGATGGGGGTCTTGATGGTGTAGAAGTTGCGGGTACCGGCATCCAGCCATGCCACTGTTTCCAGACCGGCCTTGGAAGTGGTCTTGAAAATGGGGTCCGTCACCTCGGGGTCGTCCATGGCCTCGTGATAGGCTTCCACGCTGGAGAACAGGTAAGGCAGGTTGAAGATCTGGTATTTGGCGCTGAAGGTCTCCATGATGGCATTGGACGCCACCACAAAGTCGATGGCACCGGTCTGGGTCAGCTGCACCATTTCGGTCTGGGAGCCCAGCAGCTCGCTGGGGTACACCTCCACGCGGTACTTGTCGCCCAGCTTCTCGTTGATATAGTTGGCGAAGGCTTCCAGTCCCAGATGATCCGGGTGGGTCTGGGACTGCACATGGCCGATGCGCACGATCTTGCGGTCGTCATCGGAGCCGGCGCCGCAGCCGGTAAGCATCATGCTGCTGGTCAGTGCCGCCGCGCCCATCAGCGACAGAAACGTTCTTCTCTTCATGAATGGCATCCTCTCTTTTCGCGTTTTTCTATGATTATAGTTTAACAAACCGTTCATTTTTGCGAAACCGGATTATTTTGTGAAACGCAGTACGATTTTGTCTTTGTTGTATCCAAGTACAATTTTTGTGTTTTGCGGGCGAAAGAAACTGGCAAAAAGGAAAGAAGCACCCGTTCTTTTCCTGCTGACAGGCAGAAAAGAACGAGCGCTTCTTTTGTGTCGGATTTATCCCTGTACCGCTTTTTCCGCTGCGGCTACGCGGTATTCCGAAGGGGTCTGGCCGGTCAGGCGCTTGAACACCCTTGTAAAATAGTTGGCGTCGCTGTAACCCACAGCAGCGCCGATATCTTTCAGGCTCAGGCGCGGGTCCAAAATCAGCTGGCGCGCCTTGTTCACCCGATATTCGTTCAGGTAGGCCGAAAAGTTCACCTTAAAGCACTGCTTGAACAGCTTGCAGAAATAGGCGTCCGAGTAGCGCAGCGCAGCGGCGGCATCCTGCATGGAGATATCCTCCCCATAGTGAGCGTCGATGAAGCGGCTGATCTCTGCCCGGATGATGGCGGTGCGCATATCCTCGTCCTCTTCCCGGCGGAGGGGCTCTGCAGGCGCAGGGGGCTGTGCCGGGCGGGCGGGCAGCTGCACCGACACCTGCCGGATGGCATCCTCCACCGCGAATACCAACTCCTGCTCGTTGTAAGGCTTGAGCAGATAGTCCAGCGCCCGCACAGAGATTGCCTGCCGTGCGTAGTCGAACTTATCAAAGCCAGTCAGAAACAGGATGGCGCAATTTTTGTCCGTTTCGCGGATCTTACGCGCCACCTCCAGCCCGGTAAGACCCGGCATTTCAATGTCCAGCACAGCCACCTGCGGCGCTTCGCGGGCAAAAATTTCCAGCGCTTCCCTGCCGTTTTTGGCTTCATACAGGCTTATCAGATCTCCCAGATACTTCTGCAAGGTCCTGCACAGCACTTTGCGCTCGATCAATTCATCCTCTGCTACCAGCAATTTGCACTTCACGAGAGCGTCTCCTCCTTTTCTTCCGGCTGCTGCGTTTGCGGCAGTTCAAACCGCACCACAGTGCCATGACCTGCGCGGCTGTACACCTGCATTTTACCGCCCGGATACAGCATCCCGATGCGGCGAGAAATGTTGCCCAGGCCGATGCTGCGGCCGGTCTGCTCGCTCTGGGCAATTTTGGTTTGCACGGCGTCCAGCTCCTCTGGGGTCATCCCCTTGCCGTTGTCCGCGACCGTGAGCACCAGCACCTTGCCCTGCATCCATGCCCGCAGCAGGATGCGTCCGCCTTCCTCGCGGGACTTGAGCCCGTGCGAGTAAGCGTTTTCCACCACCGGCTGCAGCATAAAGGACGGTACCAAAACCGCCGCAGGCTGCACCTGAATGCTTTTTTCTACGGTAATGCGTCCATCAAACCGCATCTGCTGCAGATAAATGTAGTCCTCCAGCCCGTCCAGTTCCTCTTCCAGCGTGATCTGCTGGCGCTTGGTGCGCAGGTTGTGCCGGAACAAACTGCCCAAATGCACGATCATCTGGTCGGTGGTGGCAGCATCCTCCAGCCGCGCCATGCAGGAGATCATGTTCAGGGTGTTGAACAAAAAATGCGGGTTTACCTGACTTTTAAGCACCTCCAGCCGGGTGTGTTCCAGATCCTTTTCCAGCGCAAGGTTCCGCACTTCTTCCCGGTGCAAGGCCTGCTGCGTGGTCAGCTGCTGCGCCATGGCGTGTTTCATCTGGTTGAAGGTGGCCGTCAGCCGCCCCACCTCGTCGCTGCTTTTCACCGGAAGATCCGGGCTGGAAAAATCTCCCTCGGCAATGCTGCGGGAAGCCTGCGCCAGCCGCAGCAGCGGACGCACCACCGCACGGCTCAGCACCCGGATGAGCAGCAGCATCAGCACAGCCGCCGTCAGGAACAGCCCCAGATACAGCCACGGCAGATGCCGGAGGCGGGTCGCCGTGCTGCTGTAAAGGGTGTTTTCCTGTTCCAGCGTGGCCTGTGTCAGCCGCAGCGCATACGCGGCAAGGTAGTCCTGCAAAGCCATCACATGGTACATCTGTTCAATATAGGTATCTGCCGAGGGCGAAAGCTGCAAAAAGGCATCCCGCTCCTGCCGGTAGCCCGCGTACCCCTGTAAAAGGTTCCAGGTGCGGGCATAGCGCTCCTCGCCGATGCGGGCATAATCGAAGGGCAGGGCCGCAAGGCTCTGCTCGGCGGCAGCGCAGGCGGCGGTATAGGCCTGCTCGGTTTCAGAAGTAGGCTGGCGCACATAGCGTGCAAAGGCCTGTGTTTCGTCCTTGAGGGCGTTTTGCACCGTGTAGCAGAGGGCGTTGTCGGCCAGAAGCGTATCAAAGGAGCGCACCGTCCACTGCCCCGCCACGGTAGCGATGCCGGTGGAAAGCATGGTGACCAGCAAAATCGCGGCAAGCCATGCCGTGACCCTGCTGCGCAGGGAGATGCCGCCCTGTGCGGTTTTGTTCCGTGCCATACGCTTTCCCTCCTGCCCTTGCAGCACCCGGTCTTTTTTATAAGATAAGTATAATAATCTCCCGGGAAAAGTGCAACTGCAAAAAAGCACCGGTTTCCGCAAAGAAGCCGGTGCTTGCAGGTAATGTGCCAAGCGGTCAACGGGTCAACAGCTCAAAATGATTCCGCTTGGTGACCAGCAGCCCTTCCTTTTGCAGCTTGGAAAGCTCCACCGACATGGCGG
>ERZ791612.1393-NODE-1393-length-10588-cov-2.373018_pt1 | contig 10588 bp, 6 predicted proteins | sample MGYA00509963_ERZ791612 | MGnify/ENA primary metagenome ERZ791612 (study PRJEB30046, sample SAMN00791906) | human gut metagenome | study: EMG produced TPA metagenomics assembly of the A metagenome-wide association study of gut microbiota in type 2... | reverse complement strand
ACCTGATAAACAATTTCCCGAAAGTATATCTTGAAAAACCGGCTCAGCAATCTCGCACTATCAATACAAACGCTGAACTTTAAGGGCATATTCTTGTTAACTTGTCACTATCGTGACTGATAGTTCTGTGACAGAATTCCGAACAGGTTGCATCTCACAGATGAATAACCAATAATAAACCTATAACTAAAAATCGAAATTATGTGTACGAGAGTCGTTTATTCAGGAAGCAATGGTATGGTAGCAACCGGTCGTTCTATGGACTGGAAAACAGATATGCACAGCAACCTTTGGGTGTTTCCCAGAGGGATGAAACGGAACGGAGAAACCGGAGAGAACTCGCTGGAATGGACTTCCAGATACGGTAGCGTAGTGACTTCCGCTTTCGAGATCGCCAGTACGGACGGTATGAATGAGAAAGGATTGGTCGCCAATCTGCTTTGGTTGCCCGAAACCGAATACCCCGTAAGAGATAAGAATAAACCGGGACTTGCCATTACAGCCTGGGTGCAATATATGCTGGACAATTTTGCCACCGTAGAAGAAGCCGTAGCATACATTGACGAAGATACCTTTCAGGTCGTTTCGGATATGATGCCGGACGGTTCCCGGTTGGCTACTTTACATTTATCTATTTCGGATGCTACAGGTGACTGTGCCATTTTTGAATATATCGGTGGGAAACTCACGGTATATCACAGTAAGGAATACAAGGTTATGACCAACTCTCCTACTTACAACAAGCAACTGGCACTGAGCGAATACTGGAAATCGATAGGAGGACTGAGCTTTCTGCCCGGTACGAATCGCGCTGCCGACCGCTTTGCCAGAGCCAGCTTCTACATCAACGCATTGCCCGAGACCGATGATGAAAGAATAGCTGTTGCCAGTGTATTCAGTGTTGTACGCAATGCTTCTGTTCCTTACGGGATATCCACTCCCGAAAGTCCCGAGATTTCCACTACGCAATGGAGAACCGTTTCGGAAAGCAAGAACCTGAGATACTTTTTCGAATCAAGTCTGACTCCGAATACCTTTTGGGTAAATCTGAAAGATTTCGATTTATCGGAAGGGGCTCCGGTGTTCAAACTGTCTATTGCCAATGGAGAGATGGATCATGGAAATACAGCCAAGAATTTTAAAACAGCGCTGCCTTTCAAATTTATGGGCGTAAAGGGATAAATTGATAGCAGCTTGCTGCATCACATATATCAGAGAAGTATTTTCTCCACGTCTTCGGGAACATATACTGTTCCCGAAAACTCCTGAGCAGCTTCTTCCGTATAATACAACAAAATATTTCCGAATACTATTCACGCACCACACCACTGACTTCCATTTCAAGGAAGTAGTCATTCTCCAATTTAAAGGTGTACTAAAGAATCAAACAATCATCCAAATCAATAGAAAAATAATACAATGCACTTGTTTTCTCTTATTATTATCGTTTACTTTGTTGGCAAAAATTAATTAACGAGCCATGAAAAACCTACTATTAGCAGCCATGCTTTTCTGCACAAACATAGCCATCGCACAAGGTACTATAGAAGATTACCGTCGTGCTTACTCAGCAGGAGAAAAATTCAGTGCAAACAAAGTATTCTATTCCAATGTCAATCCGGAGTGGATTGGTAAAACGCATTATTTCTGGTATGTACGAAATACTCCCGACGGACGTATCTATGTATTAGTGGATGCCGACACTCAAAACAGAAAAGACTTGTTTGACCACAAACTCGTGGCAGCAGCTTTAAGTGAGGCATCGGGACGCAAAATAGAAGCCACTTCTCTTTATCTGGATCGTCTGTCTGTCAACAACGGACTGGATACGCTACATTTCGTTTTCAACAATCATCGCTGGATGTATGTCATCGACAAAAATCAGCTGACAGATGAAGGTGCTCTGCCCACTCCACGCAAACAACGCCACTGGATGGAAACAGATGATGAAAAGACGGCTGCTCCCGTCACCTCTCCTGACAAGAAATATACAGCATTCATTAAGAATCATAATATATATGTAAAAGAAACAGCTACCGGAAAAGAAAAACAGCTAAGTCTGGACGGTACTTTGGGAAATTATTACTCAGCCTATATTCGCTGGTCTCCCGACAGCAAAAAAGTCGCTTCCTGCAAGATTCGTCCGGTAGAAAAACGCTATGTATATTATGTGGAATCCTCCCCAAGCGATCAGCTTCAACCCAAACTCCACAAACAAGAGTATGCCAAACCGGGCGATGAACTTCCGTTTAAGATACCCTGCATATACGATGTGGAAACAGGACACAGTGTGATTCCATCGACAGATTTATTCTCTCAACAATATTACATTACGGCCCCCGAATGGAACAGCGACAGTCAAGCCATCACTTTCGAATACAATCAGCGCGGACATCAGGTCTACCGGGTATTGGAATTTTCTGCCGCAACAGGAAAGGTACGCCCGTTAATAGAAGAGACAAGCGACAAATACGTTAATTATTCCCGTCGTTTCCGACATGATTTACAAAATGGAAAACGAATGATATGGATGAGTGAACGTGACAACTGGAATCACCTGTATATGTATGACCGTACTACAGCCCAGCCTATTCGTCAGATAACCAAAGGCGAATGGTACGTACGTGATATCCTCCGGGTAGATGAAACCAACCAACTTATTTATTTCTCGGCAAATGGCGTACAAGCTAAAGAAGATCCCTACCTGATCCGTTATTATCGTATCGGCTTCGACGGTAAGAATCTCACTTGTCTCACTCCGACAGAAGGAATGCATAATGCATGGTTCTCAAAAGATATGCAATATTTAGTTGATGTATATTCTATGGTAGACAAAGCTCCTGTAGCCGTACTCCGGGATGCCAAAAACGGAAAAGTCATCATGCCACTTGAAACGGCTGATATCAGTCGTCTGGAAGCTGAAGGCTGGAAAGCTCCCGAAGTATTCACCGCCAAAGGTCGTGACGGAAAAACGGATATGTGGGGAATCATCATTCGTCCCAGCAATTTTGATCCTGACAAAAAATACCCCGTTTTGGAGTATATCTATCAAGGACCGGGTAATCAATACGTACCCAAAACCTTTATTCCTTATAACTACTTTATGAGTGGTATTGCCGAACTCGGTTTTATTGTTGTCATGGTAGATGGGATGGGAACTTCTTTCCGTTCACGCACTTTCGAAAACGTATGTTACAAGAATCTGAAAGATGCCGGATTGCCCGATCATATTGCCTGGATAAAATCCGCTGCCCAAAAGTACCCTTATATGGACATAGATCGTGTCGGAATTTATGGTTGTTCCGCAGGTGGACAGGAATCAATGACAGCAGTACTGTTTCATCCCGAATTTTATAAAGCAGCATATTCTGCCTGTGGCTGCCATGACAATCGTATGGATAAGATATGGTGGAATGAACAATGGCTGGGTTATCCGGTTGGTGAACAATATAAAGAAGGATCGAATGTTGAGAATGCTCACTTGCTCAGTCGCCCGTTAATGCTGGTAGTAGGTGAAATGGATGATAACGTAGATCCGGCTTCTACCATGCAGGTAGCAAATGCGTTGATCAAAGCCAATAAAGATTTTGAGTTAGTGGTTATTCCCGGTGCTCACCACACTATGGGAGAAAGTTTCGGTGAACATAAACGCTACGACTTCTTCGTGCGCAATCTATTAAATACAACTCCGCCGAAATGGAATGAAATAAAATAGTGAATACTTTGTAGAACAGTATCCACTACTTTATTCATAATCCGGTCAGTTACTTTTTCTATGCTCCAGAATCGTATCCATATTTTCCAAAGCCCAGCCTACTAATCCTTCAATATGCGGAATCAAAGTTCCTCCTGTATCTGTCAGATAATACTCTACACGGGGAGGTACTTCCGCATATATTTTCCGTTCAATCAAACCGTCAGATTCGAGCGTACGAAGAGTAACAGTCAGCATCCGCTGTGAAATATCCTCTATCGTTTTATGAATATCGCTAAAACGCATCGTACCATTCGCATTCAAAGTTATCAGTACCAGCATCGACCATTTGTCTCCCAAGCGGCTTATGACATCTCTTACGGGGCAATTCCCTGTCGGGTGAAAGTTTTTCATCTTTTTAACGTTTTGTGTTATACTGAGTTTCAACAATAGTTACTTCCATGTAACTACCTTATTCTGAGGTTCGTTCTTGTATTTTTCAATTAAGGTAGATACATTTGCATCACAAAAGTAATAAACTTACTAAAAATAACTATTGTTTCATTTAAATAATTATGATTATGGCAAAGAAAGTAGCAGTTTTAGCAGTGAATCCGGTAAATGGTTGTGGTTTATTCCAATACTTGGAAGCCTTTTTCGAAAATGGCATTTCCTATAAAGTATTTGCCGTATCGGATACGAAAGAGATCAAAACCAATTCAGGAATGGTCCTAATAGTAGATGATGTGATTGCTAATCTAAAAGGGCATGAAGACGAATTTGATGCACTTGTATTCTCCTGTGGAGATGCAGTACCTGTATTCCAGCAGTATGCAAACCAGCCATACAATGTGGACTTGATGGAAGTCATCAAGACTTTCGGAGAAAAAGGAAAGATGATGATCGGACACTGTGCCGGTGCAATGATGTTTGACTTTACAGGTATAACAAAAGGTAAAAAAGTCGCTGTCCATCCGCTGGCCAAACCTGCCATTCAAAACGGAATTGCCACGGATGAAAAATCTGAGATAGATGGCAACTTCTTTACTGCACAAGATGAGAATACGATCTGGACAATGTTGCCGAAAGTCATAGAAGCATTGAAATAATGCCGGAAAGTATAGAAAGGAATAAATCCACACACAAAAAGAATTATTCATACAATTGAATAATAAACTCATTCGTTCCTTTAAAACCAACGGCCCGTTCCTCGGTGTGCAACGGGTCCTTCCTTTAAAACCAACGAGCCGTTGGTTTTAAAGGAAAAAACAGTCACCCATACAACATTCATAATCAACAATTTACGCATTCTGCTTTTAACAAGCAAATATTGCAGCTTCATTCATTAATAAAAACAGACAACAATAGGCCAATTATTGATAAAAACAAGTGCATCCTTTTTCGTACACCTACATATTTTTGGTTTACACATCCGTATAAGGTCGGATTCGAAATTCCTTGAGCAATACATCTACTTTATTATTTTTTAATTGGATGCCATCGTTTTTCAGATTGTTTTTAGTACTTTTGCCCGTATCAAATCAATAAATAATATATCGAACACAAACATCATACTCTCATGAATATGAAAAAATATGTGCTAGCATTTTTTCTATGTTTCATATCTATTACTCCTATTTTAGCACAAAGAGACCACATAGATATTTCAAACTATATTTTATGCATCAATTCCTATGCAGAATCTTCTCCTTGGAGTAACAGGATGATTTCAACCGTATCGGAGTACGTTCAAAAGAACCCAAAACTGGCATTATATGCGGAACATATGAATACTTTAATGATCGATAACGATACGATTTTAGGAGAATTCAAGAATATGATCTCTCAAAAATACGAGCATCATCGCCCACGGCTGCTAATATTATTGGGAAACCCTTCTCTATTACTACGTGATGAATATAGAGAGCTTTGGGGAGACATTCCTATTGTACTCTGTTCGGAAGAAAAGTTTATAGGTCCTAAAGACACCTACATCTACAAACAACCAGTTACACAAGCGGAGCGTGTTCCGATCTCCCAACTTGCCGATCCCTACAATCTGGTACTTTTATATTCAAACCTTTATTTACGGGAAAATATCCAACTGATTTCTCACATAATCCCTGATATGAAGAAATTCATATTTATCGGTGACGAGCGAGAAGTCAATCAGACCAATAATCAGGAAATACAGACAAAGTTAAAAACCATAAATCCTAATATTGAATACCAGTACATCACGCCACAAAAAATGACAACGAACCAATTATTGGATTCATTGTATCATGTTGATCCGAATACAACCGGAATTTTATTTGCTTCCTGGTTCTACAAAACGACATTTGCAGGTAATACTTCATTGGTTACCAATGCTCACAAACTTATCGTAACAACTACAGCTCCAATTTTCACCCTTAATATGGCTGATATAACAGAAGAAAACGGTGGCATGATAGGTGGTTATACTTATGACCAAAAACACTATAACCAGCAATTAATTCATACCATTTCAGAAATACTTACAGGAAAGCCGGCTAGAGAAATTCCCTTTTATATGCCATCAGATGGCGCACCTATTATCAACTATACGATATTACTCCGTAAAGGATTCTCTCCTTCCATGTGTCCTCCAAACACACATTTTCTGAATAAACCGCTTGGATTCTGGAAACAGAACAAATATTTCATTATGGGTACCTTGTCTTTTATGATATTACTGGCAATCGTATTCTTTTATCGTATCCATAGCCTGAATAGCATCAAAAAAGCACAGCAAAAAGAAATTAACGCAATGACAAATTATAAGAATCTGGTTAATAACATGCCCATTCTCTATATGCAGGAAGAAGTGCTTGCTGATAAAAATGGCATTCCCGTAGAACTGATTTACCGCAATGTGAATGCGCATTTTGAGAAAAACTTTTTCCGCAAAGAAGAAGTTGTCGGGAAAAAAGCGAGTGAAATATTTCCAGAATCAATGCCGGACTTCCTGCACTTCACTCAAATAGCCTTATCAGAAAATAAAGTAATAACATTCCCCTACTATTTCAAAAAAATAGATACCTTCTACGATATAGTACTTAAAGCAAACCGGCAAAATAATATGATTGATGTATTTTGCCTGAACAGCACAGAGCTCCATAAGGCACAACAAAAGCTAAGCACTATCAACAACAAACTCGCCATGTCACTTGACGTAGCTAATATCGTGCCATGGAAATGGGATTTGCGAAGTAAAACAATTTTATGCGACATCAACAAACCGATAGAACTTAGCACACAAGGAAAAGACGTTGCCGAAGAACAACTGGCAGTACCCGACTATCACTATTTTTCCAAGATATTTAAGGAAGACCGGAAACGGGTAGAACAAGCTTATCAGAACTTAATAGACGGTCATTCGGAAAAAGTAAAAGAAGAATATCGCGTAGTCAGCACACAAAAAGGATTTCATAGGATAGAATGGGTGGAAGCCCAAGCAGCCGTTGAAACGCGGGACGAAAATGGCAACCCATTGACTCTTGTTGGCTCCTCACTCGTTATCACTGAACGAAAAAAAATGGAGATGGAACTGATTAATGCCAAAAACCGTGCCGAAGAGTCCAATCGGCTGAAGTCTGCTTTCCTTGCCAATATGAGTCATGAAAATCGTTCTTCTCTAAATGCTATCGTCGGTTTCTCCGGTATATTGGCATCCACCGAAGAAGAAGAGGAAAAACAAGAATATGTCAGTATCATTGAAAACAATAATACGTTATTATTGCAGCTCATCAGTGATATCCTTGATTTATCAAAAATAGAAGCAGGAACATTGGACCTGCACTATTCCAATGTTGAAATCAATGATTTAATGAAAGACCTGGAAAACATGTGTCAACTGAAACTTAAGTCGGATGCTGTCAAACTGGAATTCGTAGCTCCTGAAGAACCATGTTTCGCACATATAGAAAAGAACAGGTTATCTCAGTTAATTATTAACCTGGTGACGAATGCCATAAAATTCACCATTCAAGGTAGTATCCGATTTGGATACAAACGTCAGAACAATGAATTATATTTCTATGTGGCTGATACAGGTTGCGGCATTCCTCAAGATAAGCAAAAAAGTATTTTTGGACGTTTCGTCAAATTAAATTCATTTGCACAAGGTACGGGTTTAGGACTCTCAATCTGCCAGACACTTGTCGAACACATGGGAGGTAAAATCGGGGTAGAATCAGAAGAAGGAAACGGCTCTACATTCTGGTTCACTTTGCCTTACAAGCAAGCAGAGACTGTTAAGAAGAGCCTTCCAAAGGACATACAACCTATTGCCATAGAAAAGGATAAGCTGGTAATTTTGATTGCTGAAGATAATGAAAGCAATTATAAGTTGTTCGAATCTATTCTAAAATATGATTATCATCTGCTTCATGCCTGGGATGGTCAGGAAGCTGTAAACATGTTCAAGGAGCATAATCCACAAATTATATTAATGGATATCAATATGCCTGTCCTGGATGGATATGAAGCAACCAAAGAAATCCGCAAGTACTCTGCCAAAGTACCGATTATCGCCATTACGGCTTTTGCATATGCTTCAGACGAGCAACGGGTGATGGAAAGTGGTTTTGACGGGTATATGCCGAAACCTATCAATGCCCGTCAGTTGAAGGCGCAACTGACAGATATCATGCAAAAACGTATTGTATTGCTATGACTTATGTGTTTCCTTACTATCTTTGCAGTTCGAATATATACCACAATATCAATTTATGACTGAAGAAAAAATACATAAAGAACGTCATGGCAGCTGGTGGGCATTGAGTCCGTTACTCGTCTTTCTCTGCCTTTATCTGGTAACTTCCATTCTTGTTAATGACTTTTATAAAGTACCCATCACTGTGGCTTTCCTCGTGTCTTCCTGTTACGCAATTGCCATTACGCGAGGATTGAAGCTCGACCAGCGAATCTACCAGTTCTCCGTAGGAGCCGCCAACAAGAATATCCTTCTGATGATATGGATATTCATCCTTGCCGGAGCTTTCGCACAAAGCGCCAAGCAGATGGGAGCTATTGATGCAACCGTCAATCTGACACTGCATATCCTCCCTGATAATCTGCTATTGGCCGGGATATTCATTGCCGCCTGTTTTATCTCATTATCCATCGGAACCAGCGTAGGGACAATTGTAGCCCTTACTCCCGTTGCTGTCGGCCTGGCCGAAAAGACAGATATCGCCCTTCCGTTTATGGTAGCAGTCGTTGTCGGAGGTTCTTTCTCTGGAGATAACCTGTCGTTTATATCCGATACGACCATTGCCTCAACCAAAACTCAGGAATGCGTGATGCGTGATAAGTTTCGGGTAAATTCTATGATTGTGGTTCCGGCAGCGATTATCGTACTGGGAATCTACATTTTTCAAGGACTATCCATCACTGCGCCCGCACAAGTACAGACTATTGAATGGATAAAAGTCATACCTTATATAATAGTACTGGGAACAGCCATTGCCGGAATGAACGTGATGCTGGTATTAATAATTGGTATCCTGACCAGCGGTATCATCGGCATAGCTACCGGAAGTTTTGGCGTATTCGATTGGTTTGGGGCAATGGGTACGGGTATCACAGGCATGGGTGAATTGATCATTATCACATTACTGGCAGGCGGTATGCTCGAAACAATCCGTTATAACGGAGGTATTGATTTCATCATCAAAAAACTGACCCGTCATGTCAACAGCAAGCGTGGTGCGGAACTGAGCATCGCCGCTCTGGTAAGTATCGCCAACCTATGCACTGCCAACAATACGATTGCCATCATCACCACAGGACCTATTGCAAAGGATATTGCAAAGAGATTCCATCTCGACCGGAGAAAAACAGCCAGTATTCTGGATACATTCTCCTGTCTGATACAAGGCATCATACCCTATGGAGCACAAATGCTGATTGCTGCCAAACTGGCTTCCCTGTCTCCTTTGAGCATTATCGAATACTTGTACTATCCGGTAGCCATCGGGATATTTGCCCTGCTGAGCATCTTCTTGAGATACCCCAGACGGTATTCGTGAAAACAAGCGGCAGACGGTTATATTCCACCACGCACAGACCGGCTGAACTCTTTCGCAATGTCCAGACGATGAAGGTGAAAGATTTATAATCTTACAGCTGTAAGATATAGCATCTTACACGTGAAAGATCCATATCTTCCGTGATTAACGGCGCGTACCTGGGGGGGCAAATAGCATTCAACAAAGATACGATATGCATTTATCCATGGGCGGTCCAACTCCTCTTTCTTCCAAATCCGGAATCGTGCGTGGTGTATCCACCCGAACCCGGATAGGGAAAATCTCATTGATATAGCGTTTCTGTCGAGGTGCAAATCCTATGTTTTTGAAGAGTTCAACAACAGCAACAACAGTTATTTCTTTTTCTTTGTTACTGTTGTTTTTCTTCTCTTCTCTATTCTTTTCTTCTCTTATAAAGTTTTGCTTAAAGCTTGCTTGCAAACTCCTATTAACACATTCATTATCAATACATTGCAGTGTATTTTCGGTTACATTTTCATCATCACTTTTTTCAATCGTGTTTTTCATGCATTTTACACTGTTTTCCGCATTGTTTTCCGTGTTGTTTTCCTTATTGTCTGCATCGTCATTCGCTTCTTTATCCGCTGCCGTGAGGACAGTAGAAGTGATTACTTTTTCAGCTGTCTGCACAGTCTTTTTCTTGCTGCTTCTTCCTCCTTTGCTACCGGCGGCGGCACGTTCCTCCGAAAGCTTATTCTGATAACCCATCACCTCATCCAGATACAGGCATCGGAAATATCCGTCCTCCATTATGACAAACAAGTTAAAGTCTTTAATGAGATGCTGCAGATCTTCCACTGTAGCCCCCCATTGTTCA
>ERZ791612.1389-NODE-1389-length-10616-cov-27.427800_pt1 | contig 10616 bp, 11 predicted proteins | sample MGYA00509963_ERZ791612 | MGnify/ENA primary metagenome ERZ791612 (study PRJEB30046, sample SAMN00791906) | human gut metagenome | study: EMG produced TPA metagenomics assembly of the A metagenome-wide association study of gut microbiota in type 2... | reverse complement strand
TAGTGGCTAGTGGCTAGTGGCTAGTGGCTAGTGGCTAGTGGCTAGTGGCTAGTGGGCCGTAGGGGCCGTCCTGAAAGGCGGCCCGTTGGGGTCACCTTGGATTTATGAGTACTTTTCAAGAAAGTGAGACAATGATGAATCGATCGATGATTGCGAATTTGATGAAACCTTTGACGCTGGGGCTGATCGTGGCCTTGTTTTTGGCGATCCACTGGGCCATTCCTTCGTTTTACAGCACTTTATGGCAGCTGACGGTGAGCCATGATATTCCGGGGCTGACGTCGTATATTTCTTCTTTTGGCAGTATTGCCGTGGTCCTCATGATCCTGCTCATCGTCCTGACCAACATGACCGGCCTGCCGTCGGTCCAGTTCGTCACGGTCAATGGCATCTTGTTCGGCCTCCTGCCGGGCATCCTCATTTCCTGGGCTGGTCAGGTCATCGGCAATATCCTGGCCTTTGTCATCATGCGCTATGTCTTCCGGCGCAAGGCACAGGTCCTGGTCGATAAGAGCCGCTGGCTATCCAAGCTGAACCGCGGTATTGATTTCCGGCTTATCTTTTTCTTCCGGGCCATTCCCTATTCTCCGAATTTCGTCGTCACCGCCCTTTGTGCCCTGAGCCGTGTCCGCTTCGGCGAACATGCGGCGGCGACGATGACCGGCAAGTTCCTGGCCGTCTGTATGGAAGTCTGGCTGGGTTACGACCTCATCCACTTCAATCCGCACGGCCTCATCGTAGCCGGTATCATGGTCTGTCTGCTGGCAGCGGGTCTCTTTGGCAGCCGCCGCTGGCAGAAGAAAGACGAAAAATAGACATCTTATCATATTATATAATGGGAGGGATTCTTCATGGGTTTGATCAAAGCAGCTATCGGTTCTGTCGGCGGCGTCCTGGCCGACCAGTGGAAAGAGTTTTTTTACTGTGACAGCCTGAATGAAAATATCTTGATGGCCAAAGGTCAGAAACGGACCAGCCGTCATGGCCGCAGCGGCAATACGGACGGCGAAGACAATATCATTTCCAACGGCTCGCGCATTGCCGTCAACAACGGCCAGTGCATGCTCATCGTCGAATCGGGGAAAATCGTCGAAGTCTGCGCTGAACCGGGCGAATACACATACGATTCGTCGACGGAAGCGTCTATCTTCGACGGCGACTATGCCGGTGACCTGGGCGAATCGTTCCGCCTGCTCGTCCGCCAGATGAAGGAACGCTTTGCCTTTGGCGGCGATACGGGCAAGGACCAGCGCGTCTACTATGTCAACCTCAAGGAAATCATCGGCAATAAATACGGTACGCCCAGTGAAGTGCCCTTCAAGTCTTATGACGATACGACGGGACTGGCCCTGCTCATGCGCCTGCGCTGCTTCGGTGAATACAGCTACCGCATCGTCAATCCCATCCTGTTCTATACGAATGTGGCCGGCAATGACGTCGACGTCTACGAACGGAGCCGTCTGGACAGTCAGCTCAAATCGGAACTCCTGACGGCCCTGCAGCCGGCCTTTGCCAGGATTTCAGCCCTGCACATCGACTATTCCCAGCTGCCCGGCCATACGCCGGAACTGGCTCAGGCCCTGAATGAAGTCCTGTCGCCGAAATGGCGCGACCTGCGGGGCATCGAAATCGTATCTATCGGCATCAACAGTGTCAAAGCCAATGAAGAAGACGAAGAAAAGATTCAGAAAGCTCAGATGGGCCTGACCATGTCCCGGCCCGATATCGGCCTGGGGACCCTCGTCGATGCAACGGCCGATTCCATGCGCACGGCTGCAGCCAATGAAGGCGGCATGGGTGCTGCCATGGGCTATATGGGCATGAATATGGCCAATCAGGCCGGCGCCGGCCTGGCCCAGGAACTGGCAGCCCGCCAGGCGGCCCAGGCGCCTTCGCCGATGCCGCAGGCTGCGCCGGTCGGCAGCTGGACTTGTGCCTGCGGTCAGTCCGGCAACACGGGGAACTTCTGCATGGCCTGCGGCCGTCCCAAACCGCAGGCCGCCGCTGCCTGGACCTGCCCGAAATGCGGCCAGGCCGGGAATACGGGTAATTTCTGCAGCAACTGCGGCGCGCCGCGGCCCCAGGTTCCGGCCAACTGGACCTGCCCGTCCTGCGGGACTGTCAATACGGGGAATTTCTGTATGAACTGCGGTGCAAAGAAGCCGGAAAGGTAAGGTGAGGGTCATGGCGGATACATCGGTCAGCTATCAATGCCCGAACTGTGGCGCACCGCTGCAATTCAAGCCGAAAGACAAGACCGTCACTTGTGACTATTGCGATACGAAGTTCGACGTCCAGACCCTGGAAGCCATCTATGCCCAGAAAGAAGCGCGGGCTGCCGAAGCCGATGCGGCCCGCAAGGTCCGTTGGAAGACGGAAGCGGCAGGCCAGGATTGGAGCGACGACGAAGCGGCTCATTTGCAGACCTACACGTGTTCGTCGTGTGGCGCCGAAATCGTCTGCGACGAGAATACCATGGCCACAGAGTGCTGTTACTGCGGCAATCCGACTCTCATTCCCAGCCGCTTTTCAGGGATGCTCAAGCCCGATTACGTCATTCCTTTCAAAAAGACGAAAGACGAAGCCGTAGCGGCGCTGAAGAAGTTCTATCAAGGGCGCTGGCTCCTGCCTAAGGCCTTTACGGCTGACAACCGCGTCGAAGCCATCCAGCCCATGTACGTTCCGTTCTGGCTCTTCCATGCCCAGGTCACGGCGTCGGCAGCTTTCCGGGCCGAAGACGATGCCGTCTTTGAGACGCCGGACGAAACGATTATCGAAACCAGCATCTACCACTGTGATCGGACGGGCTCTCTGGCCTTCCAGCGCATCCCTGTCGACGGCAGCCAGAAGATGGACGATACATATATGGAAAGCATCGAGCCCTTTGACTACGGCGAAATGGTTCCGTTCAGTCCGGCCTATTTCGCTGGTTACCTGGCCGATAAATACGACGTCGACGCCGACGCAGCCGTCCCCAGGGCCGATGAACGGCTATCGCAGAGTGCCTTCGCCATGTTGGAAGAGACAGTCGACAATCATCAGCGCCGGACCTTTGAAGACGGCGTCGTCCATAAAGACGAAGGGACCGTGGAATACGCCATGGCGCCGGTCTGGATCTTGACGACGCGCTATGACGGCAAAGCCTACACCTTCATGATGAATGGCCAGACTGGCAGGATGGTCGGTTCCCTGCCGTATGACAAGGCCAAGTCCTATGAATACGGCGCGGCCCTGGCCGCCGTCCTGGTACCAGTCCTGTATTTCCTGGTGAAATTCATCATGGTCTGGTCGGGCCTGTTATGAAGGGAGTGAGTACGATGTGGAAATGGTTGAAAGAAACAATCCTTGCCGTAGTTGTCGTGGTCCTGACGACGGCTGGTGCCGCAGCGGCAGCGCCGAGCCTGTCCGACGGCGCCCATCTGCTCACGCCGGCAGAACAGGCTGAAGTGACGGCCGTCTTGCAGGATACAGAAGCAAGATATGGCGTACGCGTCGCTGTAGTCACCGTCGCCTCGACGAAGGGGGTCAAGGCCGGGACCTATGCCAATCAGCTCCTGGACCGGGACTATAAGGACGGCCAGAACGGCAATATGGTCCTGCTCCTGGCCATGGACCGCCATGACTGGTATGTTGCGACGGACAAGGCCATGAAGGAGAAAATCAGCAATAAAAAAGGCATCCCTTATCTCAAGGATGCCTTCCTGCCGGCCTTGAAGGACGGTCATTATGCGAAAGCCTTCGAGGCCTATGGCCAGTCGTCGGCAAAACTATTGGCTTATTACCAGGAAAAGGGCAAGGCCTATGACCCGGCCGATGCCTTCAGCCCCCTGGCCCTGGTCGTGGCCCTCGTCCTGGCTGTGGGCGGCGGCGTGGCTTTCCGGGCCTATCTCATCAGCCGGATGAGCAATGTCCGCCAAGCCGCGGCGGCTGATGCCTATGTCGACGCCGGCAGTTTCCATCTGACCGACAGCCGCGATACGTTCGTCTTCATGACCGTCCAGCACATTGCCAAGGCCCGTCCGGCCGATGATGACCTGCCTGATTTCGACAGTGACGCTGACTGCAGCGACGACGACCACGGCGGCGGTGGCGGCTCGTTCTAGGAACGGCGGTGGCGCCATCAGGCCTTGTCGTCATGGAAGAATTCGATGATCTTGTGGATGGCCAGGGCCATGTGGTTCGGGTTCTGGAAGGGGTGGTTGGCCCCTTCGACGGGAACGAATTCGATGACGTTGTTTTCAGCGAATTCCCGGACGAGGTCGATGGGAATCATTTCATCCTTCGTGCCGTGGAGGATGAGGATGTCGTCGGCAAAATCGAAGTATTCGTGGTCGCGGACGTCGAAGCTCTTCAAATCATCCATAAATGCCTGGTCGATTTTCATCTTGCGTTCGAAACCGACCTGGATTTCCTTGCCCTTCTTCAGTTTGGCAAAGCCTTCGTCGGAGACATGGTTGCTCATGCTTTCATACATGTTGACGCCTGGGCTGCGCAGGGCGATTTTCTGGAAGGGATTGCCCTTTTCGATGAGGTAGCGCAGGGTGATGTAAGCGCCGAAACTCGTCGAATAGTTGTAGATGTGTTTGGCCTGGAACTCGGTCTTGGCGTAGTCGACGACCCAGGTCAGATAGTTCATGCATTCCGGGAGGGATAACTTCTTGCGGGCGTCGGCGCCGTGGCAGGGCCAGTCGAAGGCGATGACGGCGTAGTTCTTGTATTTGCTCGTCAAGTGTTCAGCGAAATGGACCGTCCCGGCCGTGTCCTTGTGGCTGCCGAAGCCGTGCGTGACGATGACGACATTTTCGAAAGTGCGCGTCTGTTTATCATTATCATTGATGAGCAGCTTGCAGCGGATGCTGTAGCCCTGCTGATTGATGTCGAAATTCTTTTCCATGCTGTCATTCCTCTTTACCCTAAATTCGTCAAAATGACGTACGTCGTTAGTATAGCATAAAAAAGGGCTTGTCGCACGACGACAAGCCCTTTTTCTTGTAGGGGCTCCCACGTGGGGCGCCCGCTCTGGGATATGTACGATTTCCCGACCCGTTTGCTAGAAGAATTATCCCAATTCCTAACGGGTCGCCCACGTGGCGACCCCTACAAACTCCGTACTGCAAACTATAAAGACAACCTCCTACGGACCACGAACCACGAGCCACGAGCCACGAGCCACTAGCCACTAGCCACGAGCCACGGGTCACTAGCCACTAGCCACGAACCCTTACCGATGCAGGCCGTATCGGATGATGAGGCGGCTGATTTCCAGGAGGGCGATCATGGACAGGGCCAGGAGGCACTGGGATAGGATGTCTGTCGTCGGCGTGATGACGGCGGCTGCGATGAAGGCCAGGAGAATGATGTATTTCCGTTTTTTGGCCAGCATGGCAGACGTGATGAAATCCAGCTTGGCCAGGACGATGAGGACCAGTGGCAGGTTGAAGAGGACGCCGAAGGGCAGGACCAGCATGAAGACGAAATTCAAGTCATCCATACGTATGAAGACGTCTTCTGTTATGACGTCCACACGGACATCGCCCTGGCCGGCCAGCTGCTTCACGATATCATGAAACCCTTCGTCTTCCAGTGGCAGCCCGACGGTTCATCCCTGAAGGAATATACGATTGCCGGCCAGGGTGCGAAGTTCAATTATTTCAAGAATTATGTTGAATCCCAATTATCCTGCATGTATCTCAACATGCTTCAGGCCGAACCGGACGGGGAACGCCTGGTCGCTCAGGCTGTAGCCAAGGTCATCGTAAAATAAATCGTTTAACTTTTTATAATAGCAGATATTGACAGAAACCACTTAAAACTTTACAATGTAACAATAAAGATTTACAGGAACAAATTAAAATTGTAAAGGAAGTGTTATCTGCTCATGTTAAAAAATGGTGCACAAGTCGGACTTTTATTGTTCGGCATGTTTTTCGGGGCGGGGAACCTTATTTTCCCGCCTTCTTTAGGTTTTCAGGCAGGCTCGTCGTTCACGCCGGCCGTCCTGGGATTTCTCCTGTCCGGCATCGGTATGCCTGTCATTGCTGTCATCATGGGGACTTTCAACCCCGGCGGTTTCCGGGCAGAAATGAACCATAAGATTTCGCCGCTCTTTTCGCTGGTCATCCTGACGCTCATGTATCTGGCCATCGGGCCCCTCATGGCCATCCCGCGGACGGCGGCGACGTCCTTTTCTATCGGTATCCTGCCCATCACGGGCGATGGCATGCTGCCGCTGGCCATCTTCACGACGCTCTATTTCATCTGCGCCTGGTGGCTGTCGATTACGCCGTCGAAACTCCTGGACCGCGTCGGCAAGGTATTGACGCCTATCTTTGCTATCATGATTGTCCTGCTCATCATCGTCGGCATGGTCGCCTATACGACGCCGTCTACAGCAGCTCCTCTGGGGAAATACGCCGCTTCGGCTTTCGGCAACGGCTTCGTCGAAGGCTATAACACCGTCGACACCCTGGCCTCCTTTGCCTTTTGCATCATCGCCCTGGGTGCCATGAAGCGGATTCACTTCGCGTCGGAAAAGGAACACGTTGCCAGCGTCTGGATGGCCGGTGCTGCCGTCGCCGTCCTCATGGGCGGGCTCTATCTGGGACTGGCCCTCTTGGGCAATCATTTTCCCATTCCTCAGTCGGTCTATGAAGACGCCAGTATCAATCTCGGCGCCTATGTGTTATCCCAGACGTCATTCCAGATTTTCGGGACTGTCGGCATGGCCTTTTTGGCTGTCATGGTCACGCTGACCTGCTTCACGACGACCGTCGGCCTCATCGCCGCCGTTTCGACCTTCTTTGCCGAAGAGTTCCCAGTCCTGTCGTATAAGAAATACGTCACTCTCATCTGCCTGGTCAGCCTGGTCCTGGCCAATCTCGGCCTGAACCAGATCATCCAGGTCACGCTGCCCCTCTTGTTGTTCGTCTATCCCATTGCCATTTCCGTCGTCATGCTGACTATCATCAATAAATTCGTCGGCTTGTCGAAACTGGGCATGCGCTGTACTGTCACTGCTGCCGGCCTGGTATCGGCCATCGACATTGCGGCTCAGTTCTTCCATCTCGACGGGGCGGCTGCCCTCATCCAGGGCCTGCCCTTAGGCGACAGCGGCCTGGGCTGGCTCGTACCGGTCCTGATCTGCCTGGTCCTGTCCCTGGTCCTGCCCGGGAAAATCAGCGGCGAAAGTGCGTTAGAAGAAAGTTTGTAATATAAGCGTTCATAGTTTGTAGAAAAAAGAGGCTGTCTTTGTACGACGGCCTCTTTTCGTGTATAATGGAATTATAGCGATATTGAGTATCAAATATAGCTAAATGAGATACAGGGAGGGAAAGTTATTATGGAAAATGCTGTTATAGGGATCCTTATCCCCTTTGCCGGGACGTCTTTAGGGGCGGCCTGCGTCTATGCCATGAAACAGGAATTGGATCGTCAGGTCCAGCGGGGGCTGACCGGTTTTGCGTCGGGCGTCATGATTGCTGCCTCTATTTGGAGCCTCTTGATACCGGCTATGGAAGAAGCGGCGCCGTTAGGAAAGTTCGCCTTTGTGCCGGCTGTGGCCGGATTCTGGCTGGGCATCTTCCTGCTCCTGGCCCTGGACCGGCTGGTGCCGCATCTGCACATGTACAGTGAAAAAGCCGAAGGACCGCACAGCCACTTGCAGCGGACGACGATGCTCGTCCTGGCCGTGACGCTGCACAACATCCCCGAAGGCATGGCCGTCGGCGTCGTCTATGCCGGGCTTTTAGTCGGTCAGACGGGCATCAGCGCCGCCGGGGCCCTGGCCTTATCTCTGGGCATCGCCTTGCAGAATCTGCCCGAAGGGGCCATCATCTCCATGCCCCTCAAGGCAGCCGGCGTCGGAAAGCACAAAGCCTTTCTCGGCGGCGTCCTGTCGGGCATCGTCGAACCCATCGGGGCGGCCCTGACCATTGCCCTGACGGCCTTCATCGTACCGGTCCTGCCCTATCTCCTCAGCCTGGCTGCCGGTGCCATGTGCTATGTCGTCGTCGAAGAACTCATCCCGGAAATGTCGGCCGGCGAACACTCTGACATCGGCGTCCTGTCCTTTGCCCTGGGATTTACCCTGATGATGGCTTTGGACGTGGCTTTGTCGTGAGATTTTTTCAGGAGTAAAGGGAGGTATTCAGGTGAAAGTACGCATTACGGATGAATTGGCCCAGCAAATCGTCGATTCGGCCAGGGCTGTCGTCGGCTGGAATATCAACTTCATCGACCGTCATGGGCGTATCATGGCCAGTACGGATAGCGGACGTATCGGAACGTACCATAAGGCCGGTCACGTTGCGGCCCGGACCGGGCAGGTCCAGACTGTTCAGGAAGACCGGCTTGAGGACGGCGTCAGCCGAGGGGTCAATTATCCTATCATCATGGATCATCAGGTCCTGGGCGTCATCGGGATTACCGGGGATCCGGCTGTCGTCGGTCAGTACGGTTTCTTGCTGACGAAAATTTGTGAAGTCTTCCTCAAGGAATACCGCCTGAGTCAGGAGGCCTTCAGCGAAGAAGCGCATCGCAGCCGCCAGGTCATGGCCTTGATTTATCGCGATGAAGATACGGTGCAGCAGCTGGCTGAAGATCAGCCTGAATTAGCGGGAAGCTGCTATACGGCCGTCGTCTTCCGTTGGCATGATGGTTTCCGGCAGGCTGGAGCGTTTCGCCAGAAAATGGCCGGCTTCTGTCAGAAGTTGGGGTTTTCCTTATATACTTATGTTTATCCGAATACTTTCGTTGTCCTCGTTCCCAGCAGGGGCTATGCAGAATGGGACAGAAAACTGCCTCAGTGGAAAGAATGGTTCTATCCGGAAATCCTGGCCGGTATCGGGACGGAAGAAGCTTTCCACCGCATCTACGAATCGTACCGTTTTGCCAAAATGGCTTTGCAGGCAGCCGGGGACCGGCAGGTCTTTTGCGTCCACGCCGATGATATGAAATTGGCCTTTTTGCTGCAAAGTCTGGATGGTGCCGTGCGCCGCCGCTACTGTCAGGATATTTGTCACCTTTTGACGGACAGCGATATCCATTTACTCCAGGTCTATTATCAGCAGGATTTGTCCATCCAGGAGACGGCACGGATTCTCTGCATCCACAAGAATACCCTGCAATACCGGCTGAAGCGGATCGCTGGGAAGACCGGCCTCGACCCACGGGTATTCTGTGATGCCGTGCCCCTTTACATTGCCACTCTTCCTTGGTTTAGGAAATAAAAATAATGACAATATATTGTGTCTCATAACATAGAAAGGGACGACCTCTTTTGCTACACTATAGGCATAGAGAAACACAGTCTTACGAATTTGCAGATAGAGGAGAGATCATCATGAAAGTCGTTGTAGCCATTGATTCCTTGAAAAATAGCCTGACTTCCGTCGAAGCCGGCCGGGCCATTGAGGCCGGCGTCCGTAAAGCCTATGGCGGCCATCCTGTCCAGGTCATCGTCAAACCCTTGGCCGATGGTGGCGAAGGAACCGTCGAAGCCCTCGTCGACGGATTGAACGGCCAGCTCCGCTATGTCGGCGTCCAGGGGCCTTTAGGTGAAGCTGTTTCCTGTCCTTATGGCTATCTGCCGGGAATGGAAACGGCCGTCATTGAAATGGCTGGTGCAGCCGGGCTGGGATTGGTGCCGGAAGAACAGCGTAATCCCCTGCACACGACAACATATGGCGTCGGCCAGGTCATGGCGCAGGCTATAGAAGCGGGTATCCGCCATTTCATCATCGGCCTGGGCGGTAGCTCGACCAGTGACTGCGGCGTCGGTATGCTCCAGGCTCTGGGTTATATTTTCCGAGATGCCCAGGGCCAGCCGGTCGGTTTAGGCGGACAGGAAGTGGGGCACATTGTTTCTATCGATGATTCCCAGGTCCTGCCGGCTCTGAAAGACTGTACCTTCGATGTCGCCTGTGATGTGACCAATCCGTTGTACGGAAATTGGGGCGCCGCCTATATCTTCGGGCCCCAGAAAGGTGCATCGCCGCAGGATGTCAAAGTCCTGGACGATGCCAGCCGGTCTTTTGCCACCGTCACCCAGACTTATACCGGTCATGACTATAGCCAGACAGCCGGTGCCGGTGCAGCCGGCGGTATGGGATTCGCCTTCCTGGCTTATCTGAACGGCCGCCTGCGTTCGGGTATCCAGATTGTCCTCGACTCCATTCGCCTGGCCGATGCCGTCAAGGATGCCGATTACGTCATTACCGGCGAAGGCCGCCTCGACGCCCAGACGGCTATGGGCAAGGCGCCGATTGGCGTAGCGAAACTGGCTAAACAATACGGTGCCAAAGTCATCGCCCTGGCAGGTTGCACGACCGCCGACGCTGCTGAATGCAACCGGCAGGGCATTGATGCTTTCTTTTCTATCGTCGATAAGGCCATGCCGCTGGAAGAAGCCATGAATAAAGAAACGGCCCTGCGCAATATGACCAATACGGCCCAGCAGGTCTTCAACCTCATCCGCGCCGTCAGCTGAACGAGAATCATCCGATTACATTAAATAGAAGCAAGGAGAATAGATATGCTGAAAAAAACAAAGATCGTTTGCACTTTAGGCCCCAGTTCCAATACCCCGGAAATTATCGAAAAGATGATTAAAGCCGGCA
>ERZ791612.1378-NODE-1378-length-10665-cov-2.246371_pt1 | contig 10665 bp, 10 predicted proteins | sample MGYA00509963_ERZ791612 | MGnify/ENA primary metagenome ERZ791612 (study PRJEB30046, sample SAMN00791906) | human gut metagenome | study: EMG produced TPA metagenomics assembly of the A metagenome-wide association study of gut microbiota in type 2... | reverse complement strand
AAACTCTTATTAAAAGTATTTCATTGCTTGATAGAAAAGATTATCGCCTCTGTATTGTAGGCTATGGAGTGCTTGAAGCGCAGATTCGTGAATGGGTTGAACTGTATGGCATCAAGGATAGAACTGATATCCATATCAAACCGAATAATGTATCAGAACTTGAACGTAATGCCGACATATATATATCTACTAGTCTATTTGAGGGTACAAGCAATAGTATTATGGAGGCTTTGAATTGGTGGTTGCTACTAACGTTGGAGATAATAATCATTTAGTAATTGATGGTGTGAATGGTTACTTGCATCCAACTGGTGATGTTATGGGACTAACTACTTCTTTATGTAAGTTGCTTGATTCAGTAGAACTCAGGAATCAAATGGGAGTGAGGAGCAATCAGAATCTTCGCGAGAACTATTCTATGGAGATTTTCGAGAAACGATATTTGGATTTGATAGAGGGAAAATAATAGATGAGAACAGTATTCATAGGTGCACATGAGGAACCGAACGGAGTGAATTCATATACTTATAATTTGGCTCTTGAACTGAAGAAAAGAGGCTTTGAGTCGTTTGTGATAAGTTTTGGCTCGTGCAATAAGGTAACAGATTACAAAGGGGTGAAAATTAAGCAGTATCGGACTTGGGGAAATACGATGACCAGTATTCCTGTTTTGTATCTAAAATCATTACCATATTTGATCAAGTATAGGAAGGAAATAGATATGGTAATGTATCAAACGGTTACATTCTCAGTGATTCCTTCACTGATTGTACGTTTGTTTGGCATGAAATCAAGTGCTATTATTCATAGCCTTGCGGAAGATAGCCCGAAACATGGAAAGATGATGAAGAGATTTCTTATGGCTTCAATGAGGTTAGCTTTGGCTTTCACTAAAAATGTGGTTACCATTAGCTGTACTAAAGCAAAAGAGGTGTACAACAGGTATCACAAAAGTTGTAAGGTTCTTCCTTGTGGTGTATTCTTGCCCATAAATAAAGAATTAAATACAGATATTCTTGAAAAAAATGAAATACAAGTTGGAAAATTCTTTCTAACTATCGGTCGCATTGATCCGATTAAGAACTATGAGGTCCTAATTGATGCATTCAAAAAGCATAATCATGTAAATTATCAGTTGGTTATCGGTGGAGATATTAATAATGCTTACGGTCGTACCATTGTTGAACGTGCAAAGGGATGCAAAAATATTATTTTTCCTGGAATTGTATATGGAGATGCTAAAATAGCATTGCTTAAAAATTGTATGGCGTATTGCCTTGTGTCTTCGTCAGAGGGGCTTCCGATAGCATTGTTAGAAGGAATGTCATATGGTAAGATTCCTGTAGTCACACGTATTCCGTCAATTCAAGAGGTACTTGAAAAATACAAAATTGGGCTTTGGAGTACGGTAAAGAATGTGGAGGAAGTAACCGCTAATATGATAGCGATTGAAAAGGATTTTAACACACTGAAAGTTCAGGGTAAAACTGCACGTCAAATCGTTGAAGATAATTATACATGGCCGCAGATATGTGACCGATATCTGGAATTAGTTAAAGAGTTTTAGTTATGAATATCCTCATTACCGGAGTCCACGGTTTCGTCGGCTCAAATTTAGTGAAAGCGCTTTCGCCTGAGAATACAATATATGGTCTGGACATTGTGGCTCCAGAGAAGGACGGTATAGTAAAGACTTTCTCATGGAATGATCTGGGTGGCATTGATTTGCCGCAGATTGATGCTGTTATCCATCTTGCTGGTAAGGCACATGACACTCGGAACAAGAGTGCGGCGGATGTATATTTCAAGGTAAATACAGGTCTTACTCAGCGTATTTTTGATTGGTTTCTTTCCAATGAATCTGCAAAGAAGTTTATATTTTTCTCTACCGTAAAGAGTGCTTCTGACAAAGTGGAAGGCAAATGCCTTACAGAAGAATGCGTTCCCACTCCCGTAGGTCCTTATGGAGAGAGTAAAATTAAAGCGGAGGATTATATAATCGGGCATTTCGCACCTGAAGCTCTCAAACGTCCTTATCACAATTTTGATGATGGCGACTCTCTTGTAAAAGGGAAGAATGTGTACATTATACGCCCTTGTATGATTCACGGTCCTGGAAACAAGGGTAACCTCAATCTTCTTTATGGAGTAGTGAGCAAGGGGATTCCATGGCCTCTTGGTGCTTTTGAGAATCGCCGTTCGTTTACCAGTATTGGAAATCTTTGTGTAGTAATTAACGGATTTTTAACTAAGAATGTACCTTCGGGCATTTACCATATGGGAGACGATGAAGCTCTTTCAACTAATGAACTCATTCAGGTTATTTGTGAGGCTCTTGGTAAGAAAACTCATATATGGTGCATTCCGAAAGGTCTGATGAACGGAGTTGCAAAAGTGGGTGGGTGGTTTCATCTTCCGCTCAATCCTCTTCGGATGCAGAAGCTCACAGAAAACTATGTAGTGAGTAATGCCAAGATCAAGGCTGCTCTTGGCATTACGCGGATGCCGGTAAGAGCGAAGGATGGATTGATGGACACTATTAGAAGTTTTAAGCAGTAGAATGATTATGAATGCATACTTGACTTACGGAATTATTTTTGTGATTCTATTGGCATTAGAGTTATGCTATTTCAAGGTGGCTGACCACTTTAACATTATCGACAAACCTAACGAACGCTCATCGCACTCTACGATTGTATTGCGTGGCGGAGGTATAATCTTTTTAATTGGTATCTGGATTTGGAGCGCTTTCTTCGGATTTCAATATCCCTGGTTTCTGGCAGGCCTGACGCTTGTGGCAGGCATCAGCTTTGTAGATGACATCCATTCATTGCCGGACTTAGTAAGATTGGTCGCTCAGTTTGCAGCTGCCGCGATGGCATTCTATCAGCTCGGCATATTGCATTGGTCAATGTGGTGGATAATATTACTGGCACTAATCGTCTATGTCGGTGCCACGAATGTGATAAACTTCATGGATGGAATCAATGGTATCACAGCAGGATATTCTTTGGCTGTATTGATTCCGTTGGCTCTGGTGAATACGAATGGTATTTTTGTAGAACAGAGTTTGATTATATCAACGGTTCTTGCTTCATTGGTGTTTTGTATTTTCAATTTCCGTCCGAAGGGTAAAGCGAAATGCTTTGCAGGGGATGTCGGCTCTATTGGTATTGCTTTTATTATACTGTTTCTGTTAGGTAATGTGATGATCAGGACAACGGATATTACTTGGCTGATATTCTTGTTAGTATATGGCGTGGATGGCTGTCTGACCATTGTACATCGTATTATGTTGCACGAAAATTTGGGTGAGGCGCATCGTAAGCATACTTATCAGATTATGGCTAATGAGTTGAAAGTAGGTCATGTAAAAGTTGCATTGCTGTATACGGTTATGCAGTTAGTGATTTCTCTTGGATTTATTTATCTCTGTCCCGATACAGTGTTTGCTCATTGGTTATATCTGGTGGGTGTATTAGCAGTATTGGCTATCGTATACATATTGTTTATGAAAAAATACTATCATTTACATGAAGAATATCTCATATCATTGAAACAATAACGATTATGGAATTTGATAAAGAATTTTTAGATAAGTTATTTGAGCAAGCTATGGAGAATCCACGTTTGCGTCAGAACTTCGACCTACGCACTTCATCTGCCGATACCAGTCAACGTATGCTAAACGCATTGTTGCCAGAAACTAAGGTGCCTATCCATCGACATGAAGATACTACCGAAACAGTAATCTGCCTGTGTGGTAAGTTGGACGAAGTAATTTATGAGGAAGTAATTTCGTATGAGGAGGATACGGATGATTTTCAGAAGGGGATGAGTGTACAAGATGTAGCTCGTAAGGTTGAGTATCGAGAAGTACAGCGTATCCATCTCAATCCTATAGAAGCCAAGTATGGTTGTCAGATACCTAAGGGTGCATGGCATACTGTGGAAGTGATTGAACCATCTGTCATCTTTGAGGCTAAAGATGGAGCTTATGCTCGTTAAACGATGAAAAACAGATGAAATGAATAGGAAGTACTGAAAGTGCTTTTTAATACGTTATGTTATAATTGAATATTTACAATGAGATGGAAAAATGTAGGTCCCTAGATTCATGTGACAAACATGAATCCCTACATTTAGTAGATTAGGAGCAATATAGTGATATTGTCCTAATCTCGCTCTTCATATTAGTGTTAACACTAATATGATTTCCAAAAATACCAACTGTCTGTGAAGATCGTTGATATTTTTTTATACAATAAGCTGTGGTGGAAAGTAAGCATCCGATAAAGTACCCGTTTTCTTTGTTATATTTTCATTGCACCTTTGCCTTTGCAATATTGCATGAACTTCTAACATATTTTCATTATGACACAAGAACAATTTAGCTCTTTACAGGAACTGCATCGTTTAAGCGGTCTGAGTCTTGTGAAATTTCTGCAACGTGAACATGTCAGTTACTCCACGTACAATTATTGGAAACGTAAATCTTCCAGTGTTCCCGATCACGAAACATCTGCTCCCCAATCAGTCTTAGCTCCCATCAGCCTCAAGTCCCCCTGTATTGCTTCCTCCTCTTCCGTTTCCGGAATGACCCTGTTGTTTCCTAATGGCGTCCGCACCCATTTGGGTGCCGGTATGGAAGAGGCCGCTTCCCGTTTGATTAACCAATACACCTGTTGCCATGTTCTGTCTGAATGATACGATGCGGTATTTTCTCTGCCCCGGCAGGACTGATATGCGCAAGGGTATCAGTTCCCTCTGCGGTGTGGTACACGAGCGTATGGGCTGCAGTGTCAGGAACGGTGATGTATTCATCTTCATAGGCAGCAGCCGTAAGTTGATGAAGCTTCTCCATGCCGAGGATGGCGGTCTGGTGATGTATGTCAAACGCCTTGAAGCCGGTCATTTCAAGGTTCCCGAATATGATGAGAAGTCGCGCAGCTATCCGATGGAATGGCGCGATCTTGTCATTATGGTGGAAGGAATCCGGGAATCTCCCGGGCAGCGTTTGAGACGTCTGAGGGCGGAACGAAATGTATATACCGTATAAAAATAGATGTCGTATTCCTTGTCTGTCCGGGATATATTTTGTACATTTATAGTGTAATTAAAAGAAACGGATTATGACTCAGGAAGAGATGCTTTCACAGATGAACTCAATGCTGCAGTCCCTGCAGCAGGTGAACGCATCCCAGGCTGAGACCATCATCAGGCTTACCCGGCAGAATGAATCCTTACAGAATCGTCTCAATGAGCTGACGGCTCAAGTCGCATGGCTGAACCGCCAGCTTTTCGGTCACAAGTCAGAGAAACTCCCGTCTCTTGATTCCAGCCAGCCTGACCTGTTCGGTGACTTTCTTCCTGATAATGCGGCTGAACTGGAAAAAGCGCGTGAAGCAGCGGTGCAGACCATCACAAAAGAAACGGTGGAGAGCAAGAAACGGGAACGGAATAACCGCAGGATAATGGAAGGTCTTCCCGTACTTGAAAGGGTAATCATCGAGCCGGAAGACATTGACCTGGAACTGTACAGGAAGATTGGTGAGGAAGTGACCCGTGTGGTGGAACATAAGCCCGGACAACTGTATATAAAGGAGATTGTACGCCCCAAGTATGCCCTTAAAGACAACACTTCACTTCCACCCCTCGGCAGAAAAGGAGTGGAGATAGCCATGCCGCTGTTGCCTATATACAAAGGGATAGCGGGGCCTACACTTTTGGCGGAGATACTCCTGCAGAAATATGAGTATCATCTTCCCTTCTACCGCCAGGTGAAACAGTTGCATCACCTGGGCTTCAAGGCCAGTGAAAGTACCATAGACGGATGGTTCAAGCCTGCGGTTGAACTTCTCAAGCCACTTTACGAGGTACTCAGGCAGGAAATCATGAAATCCGACTACATACAGGGGGATGAAACGACGGTACCTGTACTGGACAAGGCAGGACATCAGACCAACAAGGAATACTTGTGGATGGTCAGGGCAGTAGTCGAACGACTGGTGCTTTTCCATTATGACAAAGGATCACGGTCAGGTACGGTGATAGGGCAACTGGCTAAAGACTTCAAGGGTTATTTCCAATGTGACGGCTTTGAGGGTTACGAATCTGCTTTCAAGGCCAACCCGAACGTGCGCCTTGTTAACTGCATGGCTCATATACGCAGGTATTTTGAGCAGGCACTTGCTGAAAACAGACAGATGGCGGAACATGCCTTAAAAGAAATACAGCTTCTATATCGCATAGAACATGACTGTGACCAGATGCAGCTTACAGAAAATGAACGAATGGGAAAACGTCAGGAACTTGCCGGCCCCATTATGGATGCCTTGAAGCTATGGATGGAAACAGAAGGGATAAAATACAGCCCAAACAGCCTGACCGGGAAGGCGATAACCTACGCCTATACCCGCTGGGAGAACATGATGAGGTATCTGCAGGACGGACGTATCCATATTGATAACAATCTGGCTGAAAATGCCATCCGACCAATCACACTGGGTAGAAAGAACTACCTGTTCTGTGGAGACCATCAGGCGGCCGTCAGCATGAGTGTCGTCTGTTCGTTGCTGGCAACGTGCAAAGCGCATAAAGTAAATCCGCGCACGTATCTGAATGACGTTATAGCAAGAATGCCATATATGCAGAAGGCAAATTATGAGGAACTGCTACAAATGTTGCCACACAAATGGAAAGAAAGGAATAAAGAATGATGGAGATACAACCATAGATGGCTGCTTAACTTGAAAGGAGATACAGCCTTTTTTTTATAGTGTACTTTATCGGATGCTTACGGTGGAAATCTAAAAGGATGCTATTTCTGCATACTCTTTCACCGCATCAAAGCACGGACATCCTTTCATTGGATTCAAATCCCGGTGTCCCACGACCAGTGCTTTCGGAAACTGTCTTTTCAACTCCCTCAACAAAGCAAGCAAAGCTCCTTTTTGCTCCAATGTACGTGTATCTTTCGGTTTCCCGTTCGCATCCAGTCCTCCCTCATAACAAACACCTATCGAATGGGCATTATGATTACGGCAGTGTGCCCCGACCTTTTCTAACGCACGTCCCCGGTGAATCTCCCCATCGCGAGTAATGTAAAAATGATAGCCCATATCGCGGAAACCACGGTGCAAGATATGATCCTGTCGGCAAGCCTCCGCCGAAAGGGACTTTCCTTCCGGCGTGGCACTGCAATGAATGATAATTAATGTAATAATCCGCATGGGATTACATGCAACTTTGTATTCCGAACACACCTCCGATGGCGGTGGCTACAGTGATAATGATTTTGAGAACTAAGCTCCATACGGAGCGGGGAGATGATGAATTACTCATAATAAGAGGTTTTGAATAAATTAATAATAGTTTTCTTTTACCACAGATTTACTGTAGGTTTGCCATAGGTTTACCACAGATCTACACAGACTCACACAGATAAATAATCGACTACTTTAGTAACTTACCAATTCAATATAATCTGTGGAAATCTGTGTAGTCTGTGGTGAATCTTTTAGGCAGCCGGGTCAGGCGCTTCACCACCTCCATCCGGTTTCGGATCAGGGTTGTCACCCGAATCAGAACCTCCTCCCGCGGTTGTCGGTTTCTGATATTCCGCCTGCTGCTTCAACTGACTGTCGAGTTTCAGATTATTAGTCGACAGATTACCGGTAGCACGAGCTTTCAGACGCATACCAGTGATGTTTTTCTCTAACGAAAAATCTTCCAGTGTTTCAGCCGCCTTACTTCGGATGCCCACACCAAAGATGGCAAGGTCGTCGATTTTCACACATTTGCCGTCGAGCAGCAGTTCCTTGATGCAGTCTACCATGTCGGAAAGCACACCTTTGATGACACCACCGGAATACGGTGAATTGTGTTTCGACATGTGTTCGGCAAGCTTGGCCAAATCAAACGTCTCGTCGCTTACTGCACGGGCGAACCACTTACCCGCATTCAAGCCTTTCTTCTGCTGGTTCTGATAAATTTTGTAACGAATCATAAAACAATAAATTAAAGGGTTAAACATTGTGCCCGGGGGATTCTTTTCCCTTTCGACGATACAAAGATACAACCCTGAAACCCGCAGAAATCAATAGTCTACAGTTGCACGCGATTGTTGTCAATTATGCGCAGTAACGGTCGGTTATTCAATGGAAAAACGTAGGATATGTGAATATGTTTTGTTATTTTTGTAACTGTAAATCAGAAACTTATTCATCATGAACGAATTCAAAATACGCGCCTACGGCCGCATGGAACTGGCTCAACTTTATTCTCCGGAACTAACTGACATTGCTGCATATCGAAAGATGAAGAAATGGATCTCTTTATGTCCCGGACTTCTGCAACGCCTGTACGACTTAGGTTACGAATCAAAGCGCCGCTCGTTCACCCCGTTGGAGGTGAGAGTGATTGTAGATGCCTTGGGAGAACCTTAGAAGAGCGGAGAAGTAAAGCACCGCTTTAGCAATCGTAAAGCTATGCTTTACCACCTCTAAAGCGCCGCTTTAGGATTCATGAAACGTCTTGTTGTTATATAAATGCAAAGAATGCACTTTTTCCGAGGGCTCCCTAACACACGCACACATGCGTGCGCGTATAAACGCCTTTATCGTCTGTATTGATAAGCAATCCTTTTTTTATCAGACGGTTCAGCCAGCTAAGAGCAGTGTTAGGTTTGATTTTCATCTTTTCAGCCTGCTCCAACAACTGTGTGCGGGTGAACTGGTTGCCCATCATTTCAAAAAGTGCATCCCGGTCGGCATTGGCTCTATGTTTGACCTCTGTGGAAGGAAGAAAAGACAAGATATGTGTGGCATGACGATAGAGCGGAGTTACAAGCTCCAGCACCGCATGGAAATCTTCAGCGGTGATTGTCACATCCCAACGGGTGATAATGCCGTCTTTGATATTATCGGCGGCAATCTCCTTGTCAGGAGTCAGCAGAGGGGCGGAAGAATCCTTGAACTGATAAGGCTGGTCACATTCCAGTGCACGTATCATAGCTACTTCTGCCATGATACGGCATGTATTGACAGCCAGTCGGGCTATGGAACTACTCATTTCGTTATCGTTGGCAAGTCCCGAACGGAAAAAAAGATCGGCAAAGAGGGCATTGAACTCTTGCTTTTGCTCATCAGTGAGCCGGAGCGTATGAAGCCCGTGTGCTTTCATCAGGTCCAGTTGCTTTTTCCATTCCAGACCTATGCTTGTGAAGATGGCTTCCAGATCGTTTTCGCCACTTTCAAACTGGTTGATCCATGTCCATATACCGTGCATATAATAAAACAGCTGGCGCGAGAAAAGTCCGTTTTCTGTCGAGGGAATAAGAGGTTTTACTTGCGCGGGTGTACCGGAAAGCAGGACGGAAAGATAGCTTTTCTTTACTTCCCGGTATTCCTGGTCGGTGCGCCGGTTGTACGACAGGCGGTCGTGGTCGAATGCTTTGCGGAGTGTATCGCTCCAGTGTCCGTATTCAGAACCGATAGCAGCGGAGATGGTATCCGCTTCGGTTTCGCAGATAAGTCCTGTGCCGTTGGCATCCATGATATTTTGCAGAATACCCGTTCCGGTGTTATTGCCCGAGATGAGAAACATTTTATTCTTGGGCATTTGAGGAGCTTCCACTTTGCAGCGCTCCTTTCCCATGGTATCATAGGCGGCTTTCTCTTTTTTGTAGGCCTTGACCTCTTCCGCTACTTTTTGGCGGATCTCGTCATGAATGGGTTCCACAAGCAGACGGATGAACGAAAGAATTCCCTTACCCGAGGCGGAAGGAGCTACAATAAAACTTTGCAGGCAAGGAGACTGGAGTTTGCCGGCGTATGGACATCTCACATATCGCTCCATGCTGGCACCTATGGCGGTCAATGCTCCGAGCAGCATGACATCGCGCTGTGTAGGGCTGGTGGCATAACTCATGATGAGCAACAGGATTTTCGGCCAGTTCGCTTCGGTGAAAGAGGGCAATGGCTGGTTCGGGTCACTCCCGTTCTGCAGTTCTTCGGATTCGTCCGGTTCTTCATTGTCCACCTTATTATATACATGCGTGTGTGTGAGATTTTTGGACGGTGCATTTCCTGCATTTTTTGCATTTTTCCGGTGGTTCATCATTTCCTCTTTGCAGAGAGTTACACCCGCCCTTTCAGCAAGATGGAATGCAGTGCCCAGATGGACGTCTCCATGCCGGGTAGTAAGTGCATTGGAGAATATCCGTTCGGCATGTTCCCGTTCGTACTTGGCAGACACCCGGCACAACCGATGGAAAAACTCGCGTCCCGCTTCTCCGCAATCCGTTGCGATGGCGAACGCCAGTTGTACATATTCAGCATACGTAGGGGCAATATCCGCTCCTGCAGTTTCAACCGCTTCACAGAGGCGGCATAACGATTCAATTTCGTTCATAATTTTAATTTATAGTTTTAATATCTAATTATTTGCTGTTTCTAAACAATGCTCCCGGATCATGACTAAGAAAGCAAGACCTTACAATGTCCTTGCCGGAAAAGTCTACCCCTTTGCGTTTTTCTCCGAAGGGAATGAGTGCCCCTGTACCATAAAGCAGCACGGTGAACATCATTGCCAGTTTCATATTTTCGATGATACTGTTTGTGTCGTTAGCCATGGGTAAATGATCATAGGGTACGAATGCTTTCA
>ERZ791612.1376-NODE-1376-length-10676-cov-4.633933_pt1 | contig 10676 bp, 10 predicted proteins | sample MGYA00509963_ERZ791612 | MGnify/ENA primary metagenome ERZ791612 (study PRJEB30046, sample SAMN00791906) | human gut metagenome | study: EMG produced TPA metagenomics assembly of the A metagenome-wide association study of gut microbiota in type 2... | reverse complement strand
GAAAAAATCAATCTGACGGGGGTATCAGGATGGACGGACAAGAAAAGCTGCTGGACTATGAAACAATCAAAGCCGCCGTTGCCGGTGAGAAGTGGGCCACAGAAAAGGTGCTGGCCCACTATCACCTACTGCGGCAAGTGCTATGCCTGCCGCTGCGGCCACCACAATGTCTGCCGTGAACTGAAGGTTCTGGGCTGCATCGTGGACGGCATTTTTCAGGAATATGTGGTCATGCCGCGCAGCCAGGTGTATGAGTACGATGCTTCCAAGATGACTTATCAGCAGGCTGCTCTGTGCGAGCCGTTCACGATTGGCCTGCAGGCAAACTGGCGCGGCGATGTGCGCCCCGGCGATGTGGTGCTGGTGCACGGCGGCGGCCCCATCGGCCTGATCGTTGCCAACATTGCAAAATCGCGCGGCGCTACCGTGATCGTGTCTGAGCCGAACGAGAGCCGCCTTGCCATGGCAAAGGACTTTGGCGCAGATTACAGCATCAACCCGATGAAGGAAGATCTGGATGCGTTCATCAACAAACTGACCGACGGCGAGGGTGTCAACGTGATCTTTGAGGCCGCAGGCGTTCCCGCACTGCTGGCACATGCAACCAGCCAGCTTTCTCCCGCAGGCCGTCTGGTGGCTATGACCTTTGGCAAGGAGCCGATCCCCGTGAACTTCAAAGAGATCAATGCAAAGGAACTGACCATTCTGGGTACCCGTCATCAGTACCAGAAGTTCCCCGAGGTGGTCAAGATCCTGCCTGACCACCTGAAAGAGGTCGATGAGATCACCACGCATGTGTTCAAGGCAGAGGACTTCCAGAAGGCATTCGATACCCTTGCAGACCGCAACAGCGGCGCTGGCAAGGTGGTGCTGACCTTCGCCTGAGAGCAAGTGCCCCTTACATTATAAAAAGAGAAACAAAAAGGAGCTGCTGCACAGTGTTTGTGCGGCGGCTCTTTTTTTGCCTGCGGAGGACTTGACAAAGATAATATAAAGTGATATTATTTTGATATCACAAAGAAATGCTTCCGCACCCTGTGAAGGAGGGAACTGTTATGGAAGAGAAAATTCTGCAGACCAAAAAGAACGGCATGGTCATGCTGCTGCTCACCCTGCTGGGCTATGCTGTTACCGTCCTGCTGTTTTTCTACAGCATCATTCTGCTGGACGAAAGCCTGTTTCCGGGCATCCTGCTCACGATCCTGTCCATCGCATACTGGGTGGCGGGCATCTTCCTGTTCTGCGGCCTGAAGGTGTTAAAGCCCCAGGAAGCACTGGTGCTCACTCTGTTCGGCGATTACATCGGCACCCTGAAGGGACAGGGGTTTTACTGGGTAAACCCCTTCTGCACCGCGGTGAACCCGGCAGCTGGCACCAAACTGAGCCAGAGCGGCGATGTGAGCAGCGGCGAAACCGGCATGGCGGCCCTGATTAAGGCAGGTAACAGCAGTTCCCAGACCGTAGAATCGACCAGCAAGAAGATCTCGCTCAAAATGATGACCCTCAATAACTCCCGCCAGAAGATCAACGATTGTCTGGGCAACCCGGTGGAGATCGGCATTGCGGTCATCTGGCGCGTGACCGATACCGCAAAGGCCGTATTCAATGTGGACAACTACAAGGAGTACCTCTCCCTGCAGTGCGACAGCGCTCTGCGCAATGTGGTGCGCGTTTACCCCTATGATGTGGCTCCCAATGTGGACACCACCGGCGACGGCGTAGCCGATGAGGGCAGTCTGCGCGGCTCCTCGGAGGTGGTAGCCGCCCGCATCCGGGACGAGATCCAGAAGAATGTAGCCGAGGCCGGCATCGAGGTAGTGGAAGCCCGCATCACCTATCTGGCCTATGCGCCGGAGATCGCAGCCGTGATGCTGCAGCGCCAGCAGGCAAGCGCCATCATCGATGCCCGCAAGATGATCGTGGACGGTGCTGTGGGCATGGTGGAAATGGCCCTTGAACGCCTGAATGAGAATAAGGTGGTGGAGCTGGACGACGAGCGCAAGGCGGCAATGGTCTCCAACCTGCTGGTGGTGCTGTGCGGCAACCGTGATGCCCAGCCCATCGTGAACAGCGGCAGCCTGTACTGATGGCAGAACCAAAAAAGCAGGTGCCCCTGCGCCTGAACGCGAAGCTCTACGATGCCCTTGCCGCCTGGGCCGAAGATGACTTCCGCTCGGTGAACGGGCAGATCGAATATCTGCTGACGGAGTGCGTGCGGCAGCGCAAAAAGAACGGCAAGTATGTCTCGGACCAGATCGATGTGCCGCCTGAACTGGATATCAAATAAAATACCAATTGGCCCCGGCTGTGCGGATGAACTCTGCATGGCCGGGGTTTGTGTTTATCTGTGGCTCCCTAAAGGCTGAAAATGCGAAATTTTCTGCCGGAAAATAACGAAAATACATTGACAGTTGCACACCTGTGACGATATAATAGGCCAAGGAATATCTTTCTGTGGCAATGGAAAGACCTTCCCGCAGAAAACTATATTCCGAAGAAAAGAGGGAAGCTTACCCGCTTGAACAGACAAAAACAACATCGTGGTGCCGCTGTTGCGCTGGCTGTGCTGGTGCTGGCAGCTGTACTGTTTTTTGTGGGCGGAAGCTGGCTGGAAAAGCGCAGCCAAAAGCCGGAGACCCGGACGGAGCTGCCGCAGGAGACCGCCGAGACCATGGAAGTGGACGGCGTGACCTACCGCAGGCGCACAGACCTGACCACCATCCTTGTTATGGGCATCGACCATGACAGCGAGGTGGAAGCAGAAGGCTCCTATCAGGGCGGTCAGGCGGATTTTCAGCGGCTCATTGTGATAGACAGCAAAGACAAGACGGTCCGTCAGCTCAAGATCGACCGCGACACCATGGCAGAGGTGACGGTGCTTGGCATGCTGGGCAATCCGGTGGGCACCACTCAGATGCAGATCAGCCTTGCCCATGGCTTTGGCGATGGCAAGGAGGAAAGCTGCGGCTATGCCCGTGATGCAGTGTCCCGCCTGCTGCAGGGGGAAAACATTGATTTCTATCTGGCTATGAGTCTGGACGGCATCTCGGTGCTGAACGACCTTGCAGGCGGTGTGACCGTGACGCTGGAGGATGATTTCTCCGCAGCAGACCCGGCCATGACCAAGGGAACTACCCTGACGCTGCAGGGCGATCAGGCTGAGATTTTTGTGCGCAGGCGCATGGATATTGGCGAAGGCACCAACGAAGCCCGCATGGTGCGGCAGGAGGAGTATCTTGCACAGCTTTCCGCACAGCTGGAAAGCAGGGTGCAGCAGGATCAGCAGTTCACCGCACAGGTGTACGATGCGCTGCAGCCTTATCTGGTCACCGACCTTGCAAAGGGTCAGCTGGTCAATGAGGTGTGGGCCGCAAAGGACGATACTGTGGAGCCTGCCATTGCACTGGAGGGCGAGCATAAGGTGGCAGAGGACGGATTCACCGAGTTCTATCCGACCGAAGCTTCCATCCAGAAAGCGGTTCTGACGCTGTTCTGGGAGCCTGTTGAAGAATGATGTAAATGTTGAAAAGCATTTGCGATAGAAAGCAGCATCTTGGAGAGTGCGGCTTGAAGTGAAAGGAGATCTTCATTATGAAGAAAGTTATCAGCGCTGTTCTGACCGCTGCTATGGTCGTGGGCATGGGTGTGTCTGTTCTGGCAGCAACGCCCAGCAAGACTGTGGCAGATGAGGTCAAGGCCAGCGGTTCTGCTACCGTCACCGGTGTTCTGGGCATTGTCAGCGATGTGAAGGTCACTGCCAAGGAGGATACCGCTCAGGTCGAGGAAGTCCTGCAGGACATCACTTCTGATGCAGACCTGCAGAAGGCTGCGGGCGCTTCGAAAGAAAAGAAGACGACTATAGATGTTACTGTAACGCAGGCCTTTGAGATGCAGACCTCTAACCTGCTCGACGCTGCAAATGTTAAGCTGACCATTGAGTCCAAGGTCATTGAGGCTGCTTACGAGGACAACGAGCAAGTTACCGTTCTGGTGGCTGTGCCCAAGACGAAGGCAGACGGCACTGTGACCTATACCTACTATACTGTGCCCGGTAAGGTCGTGGATGGCAAGATCGTGGTGAACCTGAAGGGCCGTCAGGTCAAGCTCTATGGCTCCAACTTCGTTCTGGTGGCCGTGAAGACCATTGAGGGCTAAGAACTAGAAATGTTCTGCGGTGTTCCCTGATGAAAAAGGGAACGCCGCATTTTTGGCGTATAGGATTCAGAAAAATAGAGGAAAGGGCACAACGCCCGGGCCGCATGGGCGGCAGTATTATAAGGTTATAAGGAGTGAAATCGTGCAGCAAGATACTTTTGTGAAGGAGCGCACAGCTTTGGCGGTACAGCCGGAACAGGGAGAAGATACCATTGATCTGCTGGAACTGTTCATGGGCCTGCTGGCCCATTGGACGCTCATTGCAGCCACGGCTGTGGTGGGTGCCGTACTGATGGCGCTTTATACGTTTTTTCTGGTAACGCCGATGTACAAGGCAACGGCCACCATTTATGTGGTCAGCCGCAATGATTCGGTGCTGAACTTCTCCGATCTGCAGGTCGGCAGCGAGCTGACCAGCGATTACATCAAGGTCTTTGAAATGTGGGAAGTCCACGAAAAGGTCATCAGCAACCTGGATCTGGATTACACCTACACCGATATGGCCAGTATGCTGTCTGTCACCAACACCAGCGACACCCGTATGCTGGATATCACGGTCACGAACCCGGATCCGGAAGAAGCAGCAGCGATCGCAAACGAGTATGCGGATGTGGGCGCAAAGTACATCTCGGAAAAGATGAAGACGGACGAGCCCACCCTGATGTCTTCTGCGCGTGTGCCGGAGAACCCGTTCAGCCCCAACAAGGCCAAGAACATCCTGCTGGGCTTTGTAGTGGGCTTTGTGCTGGCCTGTGCCGTGGTGGTGCTGCGGACCATGCTGGACGATACCTACAAGTCTGCCGATGATATCCGCAAGTATACCGGCATGGTGGTGCTGGCATCGATCCCGCTGGCCGATGCTGGCGAACAGCCGAAAGAGAAAAGCGAGTTCAAGCGCCGCACCAAGCGGTTTGCCAATGATGTCCGCCGCCGTGTGGGTGGCAGCTCTGGGAGGAAAGCATGAAACAGCTGAAGATCACAAAATTTCCGGCTCTGGATTATGCGGGAAATGAAGCCTTTAATACCCTGAGCACCAACCTCTCCTTTGCAGGTGCGAGTGTCAAAAAGATCATGATCACCAGCTGCCATGCTGCAGAGGGCAAGAGCTATCTGTCCATGAACCTGATGCGCACGCTGGCACAGCGCGGCATCAAGGTGGCGCTGGTGGACGCAGACCTGCGCCGCAGCATGGTCAACAGTGACTACGGCCTGAAATATGAGGATGGCCGCAGCGACGGCAAGGGCCTCTCCCATTTTCTGGCCGGTATGGTGGGCATGGATGAGGTCATCTACCAGACCGACATCCCCAACGCAATCATGGTGCCGGTGGGCCGCGATGTGCCCAACCCGCTGGCGCTGCTGACCAACAGCCATTTTGCCGAACTGCTGGATATGCTGGCCAGAATGGCAGATTACGTCATTGTGGACGCACCCCCGGTGGGCGTGGTCATCGATGCGGCGGAGATCGCCAAGGCATGTGACGGCACCCTGATCGCAGTGAACTACAACGATGTGAGCCGTCAGGAGCTGCTGGACGTGAAGCAGCAAATCGAGCAGACCGGCTGCCCCATTCTGGGCACCGTGCTCAATCAGGTGGACTACGACAACTATATGGGCCGCAAGTACTACAAATCCTACTCAAAGTATGGAAAGTACGGTTATTACAGAAAGTATTATAAACGGAGCCACGAAGCGGAAAAGAAATGAGCGGCTTTACGGATTATCATGCGCACTTCGTCTACGGCGTGGACGATGGTGCGCAGACCAGAGAAGAAATGTATGCCATGCTGGATGCAGCGGCAGCAGACGGTGTGCGGCACCTGTTTGCTACCTCGCACAGTACGCCGGGCATGGAACACTTCCCGCAGGAAGTCTATGACCGGCATCTGGCGCTGGCCCGCGCATACTGCACACAAAAAGGCTACGACCTGAAGCTGGAGCACGGCTCTGAGTTGCTGTATACCCCTGCGACGGGATATGCGGCAGTCCAGCGCCAGCTGTTGACCTTGGGAGATACCGGCTGGGTGCTGCTGGAATTTGTGCCGAACATAACGGCAAAGGAGCTGGAAACGGCTCTGCAGGAGATCACGGGTGCGGGCTACCGCATTCTGGTGGCCCACATTGAGCGGTATCCCTGCCTTGCGCAGCACGGCCTGCTGGCCCGCCTGCATGAGCAGTACCGGCTGCGCTGCCAGATCAACTGTTCGGCTGTGCTGGACAGCGGCTTCTGGCAGTGGATGCGGCTGGAGCACTGGATCAAGACCGGGCTGGTGGACGCGGTCTCTTCCGATGCACACAACTGCACCTCGCGCCCGACCCGGATGCGGCAGGCGTATGAGCGGCTCTGCACCCGTGTGGGACAAACGACAGCACAAAAACTGACCGGACTGGATGGCACAGAGTATCTTGTATAGTTGCTTTGACTGCCGGAAATGAAAATGGGAAAGATGCCTCTTTCAGCCAGCTGCTTTATGAGGAAACGGATGGGGAAGGAACGTCCTTTTGTAAAGAAGTGTGGAGCTTCTGGCTTTTTGTGCAAAAAAACTTGCGAATCAAAGGACAAAGTGTTAAACTGAAACAGGGAACATGTATGGTAAACTTGCGGGGGTGTACGAATGAAGATACTGGTCGTCGATGATGGACAGCTTGCAATCAACTCGCTGATCCGCATCCTGTGCCGCGTTGCACCCGACTGTGACTATATCAGCGCCATGACGACCGAGGATGCACTGAGCTGGATGCGTCAGGGGCCGATGGACGCGGCTTTCCTCAACCTGGAAATGCCCGGCATGAACGGGCTTGCTTTGACGCGCATGATCCAGAAGCTGCAGCCGCGCTGCAACATCATTGTGGTAACAGAGCACCCAGAGTATGCGCTGGAAGCGCTGCAGATCTTCGTGAGCGGCTTTTTACTCAAGCCTGCAAACGAGGCAGATGTGCGCAATGTGCTGGAGCATCTGCGCTACCCGCCGGAGAATGCCCCTGTCGGCATCAAGATCCAGTGCTTTGGCAATTTTGAGATCTTCGTGGGCGGGCGCGCTTTGGCCTTCAAGCGCAGCAAGAGCAAGGAGCTGCTGGCCTATCTGGTGGATCGCAATGGTGCCACCTGCACCAACGGCGAAATGCTGGCCGTGCTGTGGGAGGATAAGCCCGACACCGCATCGCTGCACAGCCATCTCCGCAATCTGATCTTTGACCTGAGCCATACGCTGGAGGATGCAGGTGTTACCGGCCTGCTCATCCGCGGCCGCAGCACACTGGCGCTGGACACCAGCAAGGTGGATTGTGATTATTACAATTTCCTGCGGGGCAGCCGCTCGGCCACCAATTCCTATCGTGGCGAGTATATGACCCAGTATTCTTGGGCAGAGGTGACCCGTTCAGCGCTGCGCCAGCAGGCAAATGTGCAGAAAACAGCCTCGATCCCCAGTTACTATGTGCCGCCTACCGGCTTTTAAACCAGAAAAAACAAGAACACCTCAGAAAATCGCTCGATTTTCTGAGGTGTTTTTTCTTGACATGAAAATACCCCAAGAGTACTCAGAGTTTTGTTTTTACTCTGTCTATTCTAGGGGTAGCATATCAAAAGTAAAGGGGCTTTGTGTGCAATTATTTACTGCTGCGCAAAAATTTTGATCTCATCCTTATCCATAAAGGCGGCACCGGAAAAACCGGAAGCTTCCAGCTGGCCCAACTGTTTGCCCAGCTTCTTGGCCTGCTGCAGAACGGTGACATTGTAGCTGCTGCGCAGGTCTGCAGCCTTGGCAAGAACGGCGGTGAAATCGGCATCCTTGCCGTACAGCAGGGCGATCTTCTGCTTTGCGCCGGGGATCTGGTAGCCCTGCTCCAGCAGGATGCCACACACCCGCTCGAAGCCGATGGAGAAGCCCACGGCGGGCACCTGAGTGCCCAGGAACTTGCCCACCATGTTGTCGTAGCGGCCGCCGCCGGCCACGGCACCGCTGAACTGCGGGCAGGTGATCTCAAACACCATGCCGGTGTAGTAGCCCTGACCGCGCACCAGACTGGGGCAGTAGGCTACCTGATAGCGGCCTGCAGCCATGGCGTTGGCGGTAGCAAGGACATACTTGAGGTCGTCGGCAATGGCGGGGTCTGCGCAGCGGGCAGCCACGGCATCCAGCGTGACTTCGCCTACGGCAATGAAGTCGGCCAGTGCGTTGATGGCATTTTCCGGCAGCTGCTTTTCGGTCAGCTCAGCCTTCACACCATCGGCACCGATCTTGTCCATCTTATCAAAGGTGATGCAGACGGAATCCAGCGTATCAGCGGAAAAACCCATGCTCTCCAGCATCCCGCGCAGGATGCGGCGGTCATTGATGTTGACGGTGAAGCCGGTGAAGCCGATGTTCAGCAGGGCACGGGTGGTCACGTCGATCAGTTCCACCTCGGCATTGGGGGAAGAATCGCCCAGAATGTCGATATCGCACTGTACGAACTCGCGCAGACGGCCCTTCTGCGGGCGCTCGGCGCGGAACACACGGTCGGTCTGGATCACCTTGAAGGGATTGGGCAGCTTATCCTTGTTGGCGGCATAGTAGCGGCTCAGCGGCAGGGTCAGGTCATAGCGCAGGCCCATATCGGAAAGCTGCTTGGGATCGCCGGTGTTCAGGGCAGCGGTGAGCTTATCGCCGCGCTTGAGCACCTTGAAGATCAGGTTCAGGTTGTCGCCGCCGTCGGATTTGTCCAGATTCTCCATATCCTCCAGCATGGGGGTGGAAATGCGCTCGAAGCCGGACGCACGGTAGGTCTCCAGAATTTTGCCCTGAATGTAATCGCGCAGGGTCTGCTCAGCGGGCAGCAGGTCGCGCATGCCCTTCAATGCCTGTGTTTTCATAAGATGGTTCCTCTCTATATAAATCAATGTAAATACTTTTACCTTATTCATTATAAAGAAATCTGCCGTTTTGTCAATTGAAATGGGCACACTGTAAAGGAAAAACCATTCGGAGGACAGACGATGAAACAGCAATTTACAGCAAAACATCCATGGACCATCCTTGCGGCGGGCGCAGCCATTCAGGTGCTCACGGGCATCCCGGCGGCGTGGGGCGTATTTCAGCAGCCGGTCATGGACGAGTACGGCCTGAGCGAGCAGGGGGCAGGCTATGCCTTCGGTATCCTCATTGCGGCGTTCGGCGTGGGGTGCGTCCTCGGCGGCTTTCTGCAGGACAGCCGAGGCCCGCGGTGTGCGGCTCTGTGGGGAACAGCACTGCTGTGCGGCGGATTTTTTGCAGCGGCCATGCTGCCGGGCGGCAGTGCGGGTAGCTTTTTTCTGGCATTCAGCATCCCGGCGGGGCTGGGCACGGCGTTTCTGTACCCATCCATCCAGTCCTGCGCACAGAAGTGGTATGCCGGGCGCAAGGGCCTTGCCACCGGCGTGATCGGCGGGGCGGTGGGCCTTTCCGGTGCGTTCCTCACCGTGTTCGTGCGCACGGCGGTCAGCGGCTTTGGGATCGTGCAGGGCATCCGGGGCGCGTTCTGGGCGCTGGGGGCCATAACGCTGCCCGTCTGCCTTGCGGGCAGTCTGCTGCTGCAGGACCCGCCGGAAAGCAGACAAAACCAGCAGGGGAGCGGCAAAAATGAGATCGACCTTTCCCCATGGCAGATGCTGAAAACAAAGCAGTACTGGCTGTGCGCAGGCGCGGTGTGTTTTTCCACCCCGGCGGTGCTTCTGTTCAGCCCCATCATCCTGAAGCTGGGCGTGGAGCGGGGGCTGGACGAGAACGCTGCATTGTGGAGCGTGGTGCTGGGCAGCGTGGGCAGTGCGGCGGGCCGCCTGCTGATGCCCATGCTCAGCGATAAAATTGGCCGCAGGCCCACCGATCTGCTGCTGTTTGCAGTGTCGCTGGGGCTTTCGGCAGGGTTTGCGTTTGCGCAGGGCTGGTGGGTGATCGCCTGTTATGCGGGGCTTACCTTCTGCTATTCCGGCCTTGCAGCAGTGCTGCCCGCCCTTTCCACCGATCTGTTCGGCCTGCCGCACGCAGGGGTGAACTACGGTTTTCTGGCACTGGGGCAGAGCGTGGGCAGTCTGGCCTTTCCGTTTGCAGCAAATCTCTGGGGGTTGGAAGCCCGGCGGCACTGGCTTGCCGTGGGCGGCGCAGCGGCGGGCTTTGCGGCCATGTGGGTACTGAAGCCTGCCGGGCAGACACCGCGCAGGCAGGACACAGGAGCGTGAAATTTGCCCTCTTGACATAGTTGACAAAAACTTGACGAATGAAATGACAAAAGCATCCGAATTGACAGTTAGCGGAAGGCAACTGCAAATAGTTTTGATGTTTTTTACCGGAAATGTATTGCAAAATCCGTCAGCTTTCTCTATAATAAAATCATGCGTGGTAGTACCGGTTAAGGCGCTGAAAGAGAGCGGCGCGCCCGGTCAGATGCAAGCAGCAAAGGGCAGCGGCTGTGCCGGCAGGGCGCGGCGGCGGCTTTGTGCTGCAAAGCAACATTTGTCAAAAGGAGAGTATGATTATGACCTATTCGCAGCAAGTACAGAATAT
>ERZ791612.1375-NODE-1375-length-10686-cov-6.342677_pt1 | contig 10686 bp, 8 predicted proteins | sample MGYA00509963_ERZ791612 | MGnify/ENA primary metagenome ERZ791612 (study PRJEB30046, sample SAMN00791906) | human gut metagenome | study: EMG produced TPA metagenomics assembly of the A metagenome-wide association study of gut microbiota in type 2... | reverse complement strand
AAACCCAAACAACTATCTCGTCAAGTTAGTGAAGTGGAAGCCAAAATTAGCAACCAACAATATTTGCAGAAAAACGAAGATGTAATTATAAATGCAAAACCACTTGATAGCTATAGTGAATCTTTTCAATACAATGGGAAAAATTATATCCTCACAATGGATTTGGTAACTGAAACAGAAACTGATTCTTTGTACTCTGTAATTACTACTGACACAGAAGAAAATCTATTTCTTGATACCAAATCAATATCATGCAAAATTAATTTAGCACATCCGTTCTTTACGAGATTTGAGCATTTTAAAAAAGGACAGGACTATGCACCGATAGTTGCTATTTTTAAGGCATTGACGTTAGCTGAAATTATGGCACCAGATAAAGGCACTAAATTCGCATCAAATTTGCGTATATTATTTAATCAAAATATTTTGCAGTAGTTATGGAAATAGAAATACTCAATACTCATAAAAATGATTTTTCTCCAGTCATAGGGGAACGAACAATGGAATTATTGTCTCGTTTTGGGCAAAAATTAGATGAAGATGGCATCGATACATTGAGTTCTGAAACAATTGAAATCTTATCGCATTGTACAAACCCCTACAAAAATGAAGTGCAGTCTGTAACCAATCTAGTGGTAGGTTATGTACAAAGTGGTAAAACCATGTCTTTCACAACGCTTTCTGCACTTGCTCACGACAATGGGTTTCGTATAATTATATACTTTGCCGGAACTAAAAACAATCTTCTTTCTCAGACCACTAAACGATTAAGAAAGGATTTAATTAATGGAAGTGCAAATAGCGCATACTATAAACTTTTTGAAAATCCGACTTTAGAATATGCGCAAAGGATACGCAATGCTTTGAATATTAGTTCTAAACCAACTATTTTGATAACAGTGCTTAAACATCATAAGTATATCTCAGACTTGGCTGCAATGTTTAATTCCATGCAACTTAAACAGACATTAGGAAAAGCAGGAGTTTTAATTATTGATGATGAAGCTGATCAAGCAAGTCTGAATGGCTATGCTTACAAAAATAGTAAATCAGAAGAATGGGAAGATGATGAATATACAACTACATATAGTAGTATCATGAAATTAAAGGGGGCTTTGGCAAACCATTCCTACATACAATATACGGCAACTCCGCAAGGACCATTGTTAATAAGTATAATGGACTTACTATCACCTAAGCATCATACTGTTTTGACTCCTGGCAAAACTTATACTGGTGGCAAAACTTTTTTTTGTGATGAGCCAGGTTTAATCATAACAATTCCTGAAGGAGAAGTTTTTCATTCAAAGCACAATAACCTTGCTGATTGTCCGGATTCACTTGTAAACGCCTTACAGTTACATTTAATGGGTGTTGCTATCATAGTAAAACTTTTACAGAAAGAATCTTTTTTATCTATGATGATACATGCGGATAGAGATCAAGATGCGAGCGAGAAATTTTATAGATGGATAAAAAATATCATTGATGCATGGTCGAATATTTTAGCTAATGGAGAACAAGACCTGGGATACCAAGAGTTGAAAGATAGCTTTGCAAAATGTTATCCAGAATCTATACGGATGTATGAAGCTCACAATGAGTCAGCCCCATCCTTTGAGGATATCTGGTGCTGTATAGATGATATCATTCTTGACACCAATGTTGAATTAGTTATAAGCAGGAATAAGAGACAAGGTGAAAATAAAGAGATTGATTGGGCTAGCAGTTGTTCTCACATATTGGTTGGAGCAGATATGCTTAATCGGGGTTTTACTGTAGAGCATCTTGCAGTAACATATATGCCGAGATGTAGTGTCGGAAAATCTACCGCAGATACAATTCAACAGCGATGTCGTTTTTTTGGATATAAGCAAAATTATCTTTGGTCATGCCGTGTGTTTTTACCTTTTGAGGTAATAATTGAATACAAAGAATATGTAGAGCATGAAGAAGAAATGAGAAAATGGCTTCTCGATAATAAAAACCTTGAAGATGTTGAGCGACTACTATTAATCTCTAATAGATTAAATGCCACGCGAAAAAATATCTTATCTAAACATACTGTAACAACAAAATTGAATGGATGGCGTAAAATGAATGCGTTCCAAGCAATTGATGAAAATACCACATTTGTAAACCGCTTCCTTGCAGATGTAGAATTGAAATTGTTTGAGAATTATGGTACGGACGATCGAAATCATGGATATGTCAAGCTTCCAATTCAGAGAATCATTGAATTTTTAACAGAGTTTAAATTTCAGAATATGCCTGATGCTGCAAGAAAAGAGGCAACTTTAAGATATATAAAATACTTAAGTACCAAAAAACAAGGAGCATTAGAGTACGCATATATCATACAAATGGCATATAGAGGAATACCCCGCGAACGTGCTTTTGATATTGATACATTTAGAATAAATAATTTGCATTCTGGACGTTCGATGTCCGGTAGTACCGTATATCCTGGTGATGCGAATATAAAATTTGAAGACTCAATTTGTATTCAGATTCATCATGTAAAACTAAAATGCAATTCTACTCAATGGGCGGGACGAACGGCTTATACTTTGGCGATATATTATCCGGAAGAATTCGCAATCAATTATGTAGAAACAGAAGAATAATATGAAAGTATCACTTCATTCCATATTTAGTAAACTACAAACAAAAATTTTGACGGAGCATAATTGTTATGCTGCTGATAATATTCCTTTTTCTGATACGCATAAAATAGGCATATCTTATGAGGGGTTTCCAATCTTTTTTATTGCTAGTTCGAATATTAGTTCGCTTTCGAACATAAAATTGGATTTAATCTCTATTCAATTCAATCAATTATGTAGATTGAAATTGTCAAATACGGATAAACCGATAGAGAATTACTATACAATAGTTGCATTGCAAACAGAGAATGTCGATTATATCAATTATTTCATAGATGTAGTAGAAATTGTATTAAGTAAATTAGGCAATTATCCTACTCAAAAACAACTGCATGATGAAATACAAAAATTGGTTGATTTATTTCGATGCTTTAATTTACCTCCACAAAAAACAATTCAAGGCTTATGGGCGGAGTTGTTTGTTATATCTATAGCCAGTAATCCGGAATATTTATTAAAAGCATGGCATTCTTCATTAAATGATGTATATGATTTTAATGATGGAATAGATAAAATAGGGATAGTCATTTAATTCCTTCAATTTGAATTAACCAGCAGACTTTCCCTTATTTTTCCGATCATACTCATCGTTTTTTATATCATCGGCTCTGTTTTTAGGGCCGATTTTTTCATTTTCAGTCACGTCTGGAGCTACCACTCCCGTAAAGTCGTGTTCCATGCGTGGAACATCAGGCTGCAAGAGCTACTTGGACTGACTCTCGTCTTGCAAGGTTTACCACATTTGCTGTGTGGATACCGAAGAAGATCAGCATGATCTCTGTCGATTTTATCCTTGCAGCAATCTTTCGCAGACCATAATGCTCCTTCTGAGTTCCAAAAGAGCCTTCCATTGCTGTAGCTCGAACGCGTGCAAGTTCTCGTTTAGTAGCGTTCTTAACTTCATTCTTTCCAGTTCGTCCTTTCTGAGTGAATGAGGTTTCAATACCATTCTCCTTGCAGAAAGTTCTGTTGTCATTACCCGAGTAACCCTGGTCGCCACCTATCTTTTTTACATCAACGCCTGTAAGTTTCTTCGACAATGACACACAGTGCTTAAGTCTCGTTCCTTCATTGAATGCATTGAATGATAGCTTCTCAATAAACGATATTCCGTCAATCAATATGTTGTTGCACTTCGCTCCAAATTCGACTATCTTGGTCTCCTTGCCTCTGACTATCGGTCTGATGTAAGGCTTGCTGAGACTTACAATACGGTTAGGGATACTCTCACGAGAGTCACCACTCTTGAAGTGGTTCTTCTGCTGACGATATACCCTTGTGACAGTCTCAAGCATATCCAACTGCTTGTAATTCAATAGTTCTTCATCCGGATGGACGCGCATCTGTCTGCGGATTTCTCCCAGTATCTTGCCCAGCAATGCAAGCAGTCTCATTATCATCTTTCTGGTCTGCTTATGAGTATGTTTGCGCTGCTTCCTATATGCCAGGTTCGCCTTGTCGATATCATTGTACTTTGTTCTCATTCGATGCTCACCAAGCTGAGAACTGATACCGCACATCATCTTGTATGCTCTATCTACACATTCCCAAAGCAACTTCACGTCAGTTGGAAAGCGCATCAGGCTTTCATAGCAGCTGGCATCTGTATAGACAGTATCAAGGTTCTTCATGTACGGCTTCCATGCATCTGCAAGTACCTTCTGCTGCTCCTGAATCTTCAGTTTCTTGGACAATTCTACCAGAATGCTGTCGATCAGCTTGTAGTTTGTCAACTGGTTCTCAGGACTGATCCTGATCCCGCAGAAGATCTGATAATGGATGTTTCCATTCAACGCATCCATCAGCTTCGGAGCTGACAATCCTGTATACATCTTCAAGAACGCCAACGCCACCTTGCCCTCAGGTGTGAAGAAGGACTTTCGTCCTCGCTTCACTCTCAAACTCTTCGGCTTCTCTTCTACTAAACCGAACGATATCGCCATCTCTCGAAGAGGAAGAAGTGACTTGATCCGTCCAAGTTCCGATGTTTTGAAGCTCTCTTCGTATCGCTGATAAAAATCAAACTCTGTAAATGCAATCTCTTGCTGAATGTCAGATAAATTTCGTACTTTTGCCATGAGTTATTTTTGCTCATTTCCTCCGAAAGTCACTTTTCCAGGGTGTTCGGAGGAATTTTTAATTCCTGTAGCTAAGATATGAAATTTTTATCACATTGACAATCAATTTGTTATAATTTTAAGCCTATTTCGCGACTGTCCCTAACGTAGGAGAAGTAGACCTCACAAGCGAGATTCAACACAATCTGACAGCTAATCAGGTTATGGTAATCGATATTGCCCGATTAGACGAAAACTCTCAAAGTTTCGTTTTTGGTAGTGTAGCCCGTGCAATATATGAAATGAAACTGGGCGCTGATCGTGATAATATTCCTGATAAGATAATTTTGTTTGTTGATGAATTGAATAAATATGCTTCGAACGATATTCCGAAAAACTCCCCAATTCTACGTCAATTATTGGAAATCACAGAGCGAGGCCGATCATTAGGCATTATTCTATTTTCGGTGGAGCAATTCCGAAGTGCTATACACGATCGAGTTAAGGGCAATTGTTCTACTCATGCTTATGGTCGGACTAATGCTATCGAAATATCAAAAGCCGATTACAAATACGTGCCTAAGGTCTATCAAAATATGATGACGAGATTATCTCCCGGGGAATATATTATTTCCAATCCGGCATTACGATCGATTGTAAATATTAGATTCCCAAGGCCGACATACAAACAATTTCCCAACGGATAATAAACTATGGCAGAGCTGAAAACGCATAAATCCCGCATTGGTAAAGGGCTTATAAACATGCTCATGTTTCAAATGTATGGGGATGAAAAGCTGATCTATCGTGAATATGTTCAAAATGCACGAGACGCTATCAATGATGCCGTCAATCACGGTATTTTAGGAGCTATAACCGATGGTAGAATTTCTATTACTATTGATTCTGCCAAGAGGTTTATAGAAATTAGGGATAATGGCATTGGCATACCCGTAGAACGAGTCGAATCCGTTTTGCTGGATATAGCAGATTCCAATAAGGACGGAGAATCATCCGCAGGTCAGTTCGGCATAGGGCGATTAGTTGGCGGCTATTTCTGTAAAAAATTATCATTTAGAACAACCTACAAAGGAGAAGAGTTTGCTTCGGAAATTGTTTTCGATATTGATAAAATCAAGGCGATTCTTAATGACGAAAACGATAAACGCGATGCCACGGATGTAATAGATTCCGCGTCATCTCGCAATTTATACGATGAAAATAAAGATGACCATTATTTTATAGTTACTTTATGCAATATTGATTTACAATATCCAGCATTGTTGAATAAAGACATTATTGCAGACTATTTAAGGGAAGTTGCTCCAGTCGATTATTCAGCTCAATTTAGGAATCAATTGATTATGACCAGTGTGTCAGGGGAATATGAAGAGTTACAAAAAAATGTTGGATATTTCCCAATCTCAATTAACGGCACGGCGATAGAAAAACGATACGGATTACGTGTCGTTGGAACAAATGATACAATCAACGGATTAGAGTATTTCTCGTTAAAAGATGATACATACGGATTGTTAGCATGGGGCTGGTACGCCTTGACCGATTTTACCAAAGCAATTCCCGTATCAGATACAAGCAGCCAATTTCGGCTCCGAAAACACAATATTCAAGTTGGAAAAGCCGATATGCTAACAACTTATTTCCCTCGTAATGAAACCCGAGGTAATAAATATTTTTATGGAGAAATCCATATTGCGAATCAAAAAATCAAACTAAATAGTGCCCGTGACGGATTAGCTCCTACCCCAGAAGCAGAATGCCTAAAGTGTCTAATTCGAAATTTCTTCGATGGATTAGTTAAGTTATATCATTTAGCCAATGATACAAAAAAAGCAGTCGAGCGTTATATAGATGCTTACAAAATAATTCAAGCTCCCGCAACTGAAAATATCGTTAATGCTCAAAAACAATTAACAGATGCTTGCAAAAAACTTAAGAGTATCACCAAATCCAAGAATGCAACCAATCCTGTAGCACAAAAAGTACTGGAGTCGTATAAACGGCGAATCAAAGACTTACATACAGAGATGGACCAAGAGATACCGTGCATACCTGCATCTGAATTACCTATATCAAGTCCTATCCCGCAGGTTGAACCTGAGCTCGATGACTTTGAAATATTGAATAATCACTATCCCGAAGACCTTGCAGCATTAATTCGCAGAGTGTGTATGTCATATCAAAGAAACTGTCCGGTTTCACATATTAAATTAATTAGAGAATTACAACGAAAAGCTATAAGAGAACTTATAGAAGAATAATGGCAAGACCTCGAAAAAAATTAAAGATACTGCTTATAGAGCCAAACTATTCAAATAAGTATCCACCAATTGGGCTTATGAAATTATCGACCTATCATAAAATGTTAGGTCATGAAGTCGTTTTCTATAAAGGGGATTTAAAACAGTTTGTTATAGAACGCATTGCCAATAAATGTATTGATGAGTTTTATAAAATAGATGAAAACATTAATTGGAATCTTTACAAAGATTTGTTTGTTGAGTATATTCGTACAAGGCGGCGGGATTTCTTAGTTCAAATCCCGATTAGCTCCACAAATATGGAGATTCTTTTGACAAACAAAATTAATCAGTTTAAAGATTATTATTGGAAAAAAAACTGGGAAGCAGATCCCGAATGGGATCGCGTCTTTGTAACAACTTTGTTCACGTTCCATTGGCGCATTACTATCGACACCATCAATTTTGCAAAAAAACTAGTTAAAGACACAAAAAATTTGATGGTTGGAGGTGTATTAGCAACCATTCAAGCAAAAGAGGTTTACGAGGCAACTGGGATCAAGCCATTTAAAGGAATTTTAAACATTCCCGGACAACTAGATAAAAGGAATCAACTCATTATCGATAATTTGCCTTTAGATTATTCAATTCTTGATGAAATTGAATATAAATATCCAATGAACAATGCATATTATGGATATACCACACGTGGATGCATAAGAAAATGTCCGTTTTGCGCTGTTCCCAAATTAGAACCTGTTTATAATTCCTATATTCCTCTTCGAGAGAGAATCGAAGAAACCCGAAAACAATACGGTGATCAAAAAGACCTTTTATTAATGGATAATAACATATTAGCCTCTTCGGAGTTCGATACGATTATCAATGATATTGTAGCTTGCGGATTTGGTAAAGACGCTATATTTATTCAACCAGATTTACTTGCGTTATCCATTGCTCATTTGCGCTCTACACCTGTGATTAACGAACGGGCAAATATTAGAAAAGCCCAGTCCTTAATTATGGAATTTTACCAAAAATTAAAAGGCGAAGAATCATTTGAGATATATAAAATCATTTTTGAAAAATATAAAATTAATAAGCTTCTTACGACTACAAAAGAACACCTGCTCGCCGCATATGACGAAATAAAGGATATTTATAAGAAACATTTTAAACCTGCTCCTCGTCATCGCTATGTCGATTTCAACCAAGGTGTAGATGCTCGTTTATTTACCGAAGAGAATGTCAAGCAGTTAAGCAGAATCGCAATACGCCCGTTAAGAATAGCTTTCGATAATATAAAAACGGAAGCACAATATACTCGCGCGATTGAAATGAGCAGCAAGGTTGGATTGAAAGATTTCTCCAACTACTTGTTATATAACTTCGATGATCATCCAGATGATTTATATCATCGGTTAAGGATCAATGTAGAATTGTGTGATCGATTAAATGTGAGTATCTATTCTTTTCCCATGAAATACCACCCCATCCGTCGCACGGAAGATATGGATGAGGATTATTCTCACAATCGAGACTATATTGGCAAATACTGGAATCGTAAGTATATCCGAGCTATTCAGGCTGTTCTCAATAGTACAAAAGGTAAGATTGGCAAGGGAACATCATTTTTCATGAAAGCTTTTGGCGAAAATATCGAGGAATACCATAAGCTTCTTGAAATGCCAGAAACCATGATTATTTATCGTTATTTCTTCGAATGGCTTGGGCTGGAAAATGGCGGAAAGAAAACGGCTATTGAGATTTTAGGAAATGATTCGATATGCAATGCATCGGCCCACTCGTGGTGGAAAGCCTTTTGTACTTGCAAGGAAAATGTATCATCCAAAGAATGGGAAATGGCGTTGAATATTATTCATAAAAATGATTTTAGCAAATCATATCATACTGGAAATTCTTATGTCGATACGTTACTGGGATATTATGTCAGCTATCGACAAGCTATTATCGAACCTAATACGGATCTGTATAAACTAAAACAAGTATATGACCAAAATCCGCTCAAAGAATTAAGACGGACGCAAAAAATCAAATAAATATATTGTTATGGAAAATGTATTGTTATTAGAAATAAAACAACTATATGATTCATTAGTTGCAGCACCTTATGGAGAATATGTACATGGTTATGGTACTCAAAAGCCGAATGGATTTAAGTATAAATCAAATGCTCAAACATTATTTAATAAGGTTGTAGAGTTGAATGAGAAATGTCGTCCGTCTTATATTGATGAACAAACGATATTTCAGTTATCGCATGCTCCTGCATCTATCTGCCTCATCTGCGAGATTGCAGCAACATGTTGTTGGAACATATGAGGAAGCTATCAAACCAAATGCAGCCCAAAAACGATGGCAAGAATTAGATGATAAAATGAATCGAGCAACCCGCCAAATTCATCTGGATATCTATAACTTGTTATCTTATATTGAAGAAACCAGCCACGAATAAAGGTTGGTATTACAAATGTATGACAATTCAAAAATAAAACCGCGTTGTAGATAGCTGCAACGCGGTTTCTGTGAGGTCTGAAGCGGATTCGAACCGCTGTACAAGGTTTTGCAGACCTTTGCCTAGCCACTCGGCCATCAGACCCTGATTCCCTGGATCGGGTTTGCAAATATACGAAGATTTCTCTTTTCTGCAAAACTTCCGGGCAACTTTGCATTTTTATCGGCAAAAACCTATCTTTACAACCGCTAACCGAAGCCCCGAAGCGGGTCCGGAACCTACGGTTTCGCCCAAAAGAGGCGGAGCCGAACTCATTCGGGGATTGCCGGATACGGAAAATGAAGCGCGAAATTCCAGACATAGCCCTTACCCTCACGCCGGGAATAGGCCCGAAAGGGGCGGTCCATCTGCTCGACGTATTCGGTTCGGCAGAGGCGGTTTTCTCCGCTTCGGCCGACGAACTCATCGAAAAAGCCCGACTCCGACCGGAACTCGCGCGGGCGATCCTCCAAAAGAAAGCGTTCGCAGACGCAGAGCGCGAAGTCAAACATTGCCGCAAACACGGGATCGAGATCATCGCCTCCACCGACGCACAATACCCGGCCCTGCTGCGCGAAACCGCCGACTACCCGCATGTGCTGTATGTTCTGGGTTCCCCGGAAGCGCTCGGCAAGACGACGCTTACGATGGTCGGCACGCGTCGGATGACTCCGTACGGGCAACAGATGGCCGACCGGCTGATCGGCGAACTGGCAGACCGGGTGGCGGATACGGTGATCGTGAGCGGCCTAGCCTTCGGCATCGATACGGCCTGTCACCGTGCGGCGCTCGCTTTCGGCATGCCGACCGTCGGCATCATCGCCTCGGCCCTTCCCGGCATCACGCCCGCACAGCACACGGCCGTCGCCCGGGATATGATCGAACACGGCGGAGCCGTCGTTTCGGAGCTGCACTCCCAAACCAGGCAGAACGGCAACTTTTACCACTCCCGCAACCGTCTGCTGGCAGGCATAAGCGGCGGTACGGTCGTCGTAGAATCGCCCGTCGAAGGCGGGTCGATGGATACGGCACGGCTGGCGGACGGCTACAACCGCACGCTGATGGCCGTCCCTGGACGCGCGACGGACTTCGCCTCGGCCGGAGCCAATCTGCTGATTCGGACCCAGCGTGCCCAAATGGTATGCACGGGCGAAGATATCGTGCGGGAAATGATGTGGGATCAGAAC
>ERZ791612.1366-NODE-1366-length-10729-cov-9.212947_pt1 | contig 10729 bp, 9 predicted proteins | sample MGYA00509963_ERZ791612 | MGnify/ENA primary metagenome ERZ791612 (study PRJEB30046, sample SAMN00791906) | human gut metagenome | study: EMG produced TPA metagenomics assembly of the A metagenome-wide association study of gut microbiota in type 2... | reverse complement strand
CTTCACTCATTCCAATACCTGTATCCGATACTTTTGTTTGAATTAAAGTATAGCCTTCTTTATCACAAGGAAGTTCTCTTGTATCGATTGTTACCTTACCACCAGCAGATGTATATTTGATCGCATTACTGATTAGATTAGATAGAATTTCCTGCATCTTTGTAGAATCGGTAATAATATGTTTGTGTTCGACATTCACAATTTTGTTTAATTCAATATTCTTTTTTGAAGCTTCCGCTGCAAATGCACCACAAACAAGTTGAGTAATATTCCCCACTACTTCATAATTTTCATCCAATTCCATCTTACCACTTTCAACACGAGCCATATCCAATACATTATTAATAATTGAAAGTAATAATTGACTCGATTGTTCAATCATTTCTTGATAATGAACGAGTTTAGGATTTGTTAATTCTTTCTTCATTAATTGTGAATATCCCAAAATCGCATTCATCGGTGTACGAATATCATGTGACATATTAGACAGGAAATCCGTTTTCGCCTTATTTGCATTTTCAGCTGTCTGTAAAGCCTCTGTTGCAACGTTCTTTGCTTTTTTCAGTTTTTGATTGACTACTTCCATTTCCTTCATTGTCTGTAAATGAAGTTCATTCTTTCTTTTTTCATATTCTGCTTTTTGATCTGCAAGACTGAGTCTGGAAATACTGTAGAATAATCCAGCAAAAAGTAAAAGTATAAAACCTGCCATGAGTGTTGTTGTACACAGCACCGTTTTCTGGTAATCCCTCAGCACATTGTCAATAACTCCCTTTGCCACAATGCATACCAAAATGGTGTTGTTGCTTTCTATCGGGCAATACCCCAGATAATAGGGGTTCTGTTTTCCCAAAAGTACAACTCCGGATTCTCTGTTATCAAACTTCTTTTTGAACAAATCAGCCTCTTCTTCTGTAATGGCCTGTTCCCCTTTTAAATGTTTTAACAAAGAATAATTACGCTGATATTTATCACCACTCAGGTTCGTATACGTAATATTTCCGTCATCATCCAGCATGAACAAATATGCTTTCCCATCATAACCTTTCAGTTTTAACATGGAATCCAGTTTCGAATGATCATACACCGTTCCAATTGCCGTATAAGTTTCCCCATTGATCGTATATTCCTGACATGGGATCGCAACCAGATAACCGTCTTTTTTCTTCTGATCATAATCAAGACGCACCAGTTTTCCAATATTGTATCCATTCTTTAAGTCCAGCAGAAATTTACTTGGCATATCAATCCGCATTTTTGTTCCACCTGCGGATATTGCCTGACCATTTCCCCGAAGAAATATAAGGGTACTTTCCGATTCTTTTTCCCATGCTTCAAAGAAAATTTTGTTCGTATCCGTTTCAAGAGACAGCTCCCTCTCACGAAGTAAAAATTCCTCAACCAACTGCAGCTGGCTGTAGTACCCACTCACCTGAAGATCATAGGTCTGTTGTATCTGTTCAACAACAGCTCCCATACTGCTTTTTCCATTTTCGCTGATATACTTGCTAGACTTACTTATCAGATACTTGATACAACCTAAGCTTAAAAGAATAATAAGCAGTATAAGCAACAGCCTTGTTATTTTTTTTCTTTTCTTTACCGTTTGTTCTATCTCCACTTTTACTGTTCAACCTCTATATAGTCTTCCGGTGCTGACGGCTGCTGTCCTTTTGACATTGCTGCGATCCATGCACTTGATAATGTTGTATCTTTAAGCTGCTCAATCTCACATTTCGGATTTATTTTTTTCAAAACAGACATTGTGGTGTCTGTAAGAAGAATCGAGTATTCCTTTTCTTTGTCTATTTTCTTATCATTAACTGTCAAGTCCTTTAATGAAAATCCACCTTCCGCTTGATTGACGATCATTTTCATACCGGATGCAATTGGTAATTCGTATTTGTTGGTTATGTAAAAATTCTCATCAGCATCGGCGAGATAATTTTTCACGAGTTCATAAACCTGTTTACCATTGATTTTTGCAACATATAATGCTGTATCTGAACTCTTCGCTGTCATCATGCCAACCCGGCTATTGGTGCATTCTCCTTTGTACATAGAAGAAGTGAAATAATAATATGGCGCCAGAGCCAGCTGTGCATCATTTTCTTCTCTGATCGTAGTTAAAATGGAAGATGCTGCATCACGGCCATTTCTATCGTTCAGTGAAATGGAATATTCATTTTCAAAATTCACCGTTGCTTTTTCTTCTGGAGCTTTACGATTCATTACACTGCAAAAAATATCATAAGCCTGTGTTTCATCCATTTCCCCTGACAGTAATCCGTGAACAGCCTCAAGACTTGCATAAAAAGATTTTTGAGCGGAATATCGGATATAAACGGCATTATTATTAATTTCCTCTTCCAGTCCAGGCACATCCTGCATCATGGTTGGAACATCTGTATTCAATGAAATGACGCCGCTTCCATCCGCAATCAGCTTTTGCCCCTCTTCTGAAATCATACAATCCAGCACATCCAGTGCAGTATCCAGTTTCTCCCGGTCTTTTTCCAGATTTTTGTTAAATGCAATGTTTAAGGACGGAGTCATGTATACATAGGATTCATCCGATGTCTGTGAAAAGTAGGGAATACGGATCAGCTCCGCATCCATCTGGTTCTGCAGCTGCTGCATAACCGTCGGATGTCCATGAAACATTGCTGATTTTCCCTCGACAAACATCTGGGTTCCTGTATCGATGTCAATATTGATATCTTCTTTACCAAAGTGCGAGTCCTTAAGAAACTGACTGGTTTCTGAAAAAATACGTTTCCATAATGTATCATCAAACTTCACTTCATCCGCTGCAGTCTCTACACCGTTTCGCCATTCAATACCATCCAGGCTTGTAAACTCACCGATTGCCGCCGCCTGGATGATTTCATTATTAGACCAGTCTTCCCCAAGATCCATGGAATACGGTTTTATGCCATTATCATAAAACTGCTGACAGGCCTGTACATATTCCTCATAATTTTCTGGAATCTTTACGCCATACTGAGCAAACAGTGTTTTGTTGGCAATGATCGTCTGCGGAATACCACAGATTGGCAGCCACTGGATTTCATCCTCCCCATTCTTATAATATTGCACCGCATAAGAATAGTACTTGGAAACAACATCATAAGAAGCAAAATCCATAAGATAAGGCTGTAAGTCCTGTGCATCTGTTCCGGAGAATCGACGTACTGTTATGATATCCGGTAATTCATCATGTTCTTTAAAATAACTGTATAAATCGGTATCATTGTTACCAATAATAAATTCAATATCCTGATCAGGAAACTGTTCATGGATATAGGGTGCAATATTTTTCATCAAACGATTTTCCCACAGATAAACGGTAAGATGATCATCGTTTTTAGATACTTCTTTCTTTGACTGTCCACATCCAGACAAGACAGCAGTTGCTACAAGTACACCTGACACCACTGCTATCAGACAACGTTTTTCCTTTTTCATACTTTTATTTTCCTTATTCTTTCCTGATAAAATCATTGTTGTTACGTCTATGAAATAACACCGTAAAAAAACACTGTCAGACAGACAGTGCACCGCATTTCATGCAACTGGCTGCCATTTTACAGGCCCTGTAGCTTTGCGTCCCAGACTTTCATCTGGTTTGCCGATTTCCTTATTGTACCAAGTTCAATATCGTTAAAAATTGTACATTAAAACTTTCCAAAGTAAATTCCCGTAAGGGAATCTGCCAGAGTAAAATACCGCTATCTCTTTTGAAGTAAACCTTCCGGCTTCTTTTCCATTCTTTGTTACGATACTCTCCTGTACAGACATCACAAAGTTGAGATAATGACCGAAATTATTCTGCATTTCTGTTGCTGTAGCAGTAATCATACGCATTCTTTTTTCCGTTACTGTGAGGCTCTACGCCCTGTAATCTTTCGCTTACAATATAATTGCTTTCATAATTTCCTGAACGGTATTGCAGGTATCTTCAAAAGAAATATCTTTTGCATAGTCATATTCGCGTCTGTATTTTTCCCACAACTTACGAAGGGTATCGCTTTCTCGGATTTCTTTCAAGATTTCCATGTAGTCCGTAAGAATCGCTCCGCTGCCGCGCTTTTTTGTTGTCCGTTCCAGAGCCTGGCGTAGTGTTTCTTTATCACACTCTTCACCGCGCAGCGCATACAGGATATGTATGTCGTAATAATCTCTCGGACGGGTATTTGCAATGTTGCGGGATAACACCGTTTCCAGCTTTTCCGCCAGCACCGTTTCAAGATTGTAGGCAAGAATACTGATCTGGCGATCATCAAACAGCATGGAAAATGTGTATTCCACCTCACGGGGCGTTATCATGTCGCCCGTAGTAACATCCACCGTCAGCGGTACACTGATCGGCGGATAGTTTGCTTTCAGCCCAACCCGGATGCCGGGATAATCATCCGTTTCCCGTATATCAGAAATTCCGACAACCGCAAACTGCACATCATCGGCAATCTGTACAGTACAGATATCCGTAAAAATTTTCCGGATCGCTTCATGGGTCAGAGTGAACCCTTTGATTGTCGTGTCCAGATCCATGGTTGCCCGCGTATCCAGCCCTACAATAGCAGAAATCAGGAAACCGCCTTTGAGAATAAAATTGTTTTTATAGGGCGAAAGCGAAATTCGTTCCAGCAGTCGCTCTAGCATATAGTTCTGCATGACAAGCTGTGCAGAAATATGCTTCTCTGCTGCCTTATTTTTGATAAAGGCTTTTAACTGCATTGGATTTTTTGTAATCATAAGAGAACCTCCATATAACGCAGGACCTTCGGCTTCACGCGAAGCTGATCTGCGTACTTCATCAGTTTGTGAATATTTTTGTCTTTGGAGGCCGCATAGCGTTTCATAGCCTCACTGACGATCTGGATATCGCTGCCGCTGCCGCGCAGGATATCGCATAGCGTCCGCTCCAAATCATAAACGCGGATTGGGTTACCGGACAAAGATTTAATTTGGATTTGCCCAAACTCATAATTTTCCGGTACAACACGCTTGATGATCAAGTTCTCTTGCTTCAAAGACGGTGCATTGTAGCCTTTCGGAAAGGTCATCGTATATTTCGCCGGGGTACGGTCCGAATAACCCAGCAGGTACAGTGCAGTATCATGGGAATAGATTCCGCGTCCATACTTACGCTGCAAAAGGTAAAAATCGTCCTCCCACACATTGCTCAGCACATACAGGCCGCGACCAAAACGGTACATTTCACCGCTCTTAACATACTCCTGCAGAATGCCGCGGTGAAGTCCGGCTTCCGTCACCTGGGATGTGGATATTGTACCATCCTTCGATGCTTCCAGAAGTTCTTCTATTTTTTCCCTGGTGGTCATGTTTCTCACCTCACTTTAACATTCACACATTATATTATGCAGAAATAATGTGTGAATGTCAATCAAAAAATGACGAACACACATTAAATTACAACAAAATAATGTGTGCTCGTCAAACAAACTACTTAATGCTTCATTAAAATATGCCAGGAATATTTTACTATAAGTCGCGCCCTATATGATATCAACATCTGGCCATCACATTCCAGTAAATGTCTCAATTCCGAAAAACAGACAGATCACAGCACCGTAGAAATATAAAAATCCACCAAACACTGGCTTTCTTGGGCGGTTTTCCGTGATGAGATCCGGCCGGTCTGGCATATAATATCCAACCACCTGCTTTCCCACATCTCGTTTACCGGAAACCGACTGAAAACTGAGGTACCGGTATGTTATTCCATTCACCGAATATTCGTAAGTTGGAAGATATGCCTTTTCGCGGCGCAACTTTGAACTTCCATCAGGCTGATTCTCCCACCTGTCATATTCAGACTCTTCCACATGCACCACTTTCATCATGGTACTGGCTGAATATAACCGCACATCACGTTTGTAACCATCTTTTGCTCCTCTCCTCTCCAGAATACCAAACCAGGCCAAAAGCACTGCAGCAATGCTGAAACCGAGGCCCGATGTGATATCGTCTATATACGGGAACGGCAATGCTACCAGTGCGATCGCAAGGCTAAACCCACACACCAGGATTTTAACTCTTTTCATACACACCTCCGACCATTAATATTCCGGATGATTTATTTTTCTTTGCCATCCCATGCACCATTTTCATCTACATAATATCCATCTGGTGTTTTCTGTCCGGCATACATAATGCCCTTTCTACCATCAGATACGGATGGAAATAGTACCATACACCGTCAATCAGAACCCAGCCAGTCTGCATACCTCGTTTTGGATCAATATAGAACCAGCCGCCAAATGTTTCAACCCGTAACCACCCAGTTTTGGTGTAACCATTCTCATCAAATGCCCACCAGCTTCCGTTTACATGTTCCCATGCATACGAAATACCGGATGTTCCTTTCAGATAGCTGTTATCCGCAAAACGGAGCCACCATCCATATGCATCCTGCATCCAGTGACTGTAACCGTCATTGGCCGTACTGTTAGCTGCGCCGGTTATGATGCCACGATCACTGCTGATCCTTCCCTCGATCGGATCTTTTCTGATTGCGGCAGAGGATGCATTACGGTCAGAGGAAGAATCTCTATCAGCTGTATTGTGATTCCTGTTATCTGATGCTGGCATTGTTGCTGTAAGTTCTACAACTCTGATCATCGGTTGGATCTCATAATTTAGGCTGCCCCTGCATTCGGTGTGAATTCCACTTCATAGCTGTGTGTTCCTGCTTCTGCCAGCTGCGCTGGATCTTTCCAGGTAAAGCTTCCATACTCCGTGCTTCCTCCGGCCAGAACAGATGCGCTTAAGGAACTTCCTGCCTCTACACTGGAAGCAGTTGGCCAGATGATCTGCGGTGCAGCTGCTTTACCAATGGTGATCTTTCTTGTCACAGCCGTACCATTACATTTCTCATCGCCTGCAATCTGAGCTGTTACCATGACAGATCCGGCACCAATAATCTTCACACCGCTGCCATGATTGTCAGGCAATTCTAAAACGCCGTTATCTTCCGGCACTGAATAGATTACTGCTCCCGTACCTTTTTGTCCGCTTACTTCCAGGTCAAATGGTGCATCTCCATAAACCTTTCCATCCACAGTCACGATCTGAACCTCGTTTTCATCGGCTTTACCGATTTCAAACGAAAAAGCTGCCTGATCTGGTTTCTGATAATTTGTGCTCTCTGTATTTGTGAGTTCATATTCTGCCGTCATCGTATGCTGACCTACAGCGGTTGGTGATAATTTTCCTGGAGTTTCCCAAACAAAAGGATATTAAGGAATAACCTGTGTTTACCTGCTTGCGAATAAAAGAATAATGCTATTAAGTTGGAGATACTGCATAAATGTGCTGGTATCTCTTTTTCGTTGCCTTGAAACAACAGACTATTTCATTTATGCTTGATTACTCTAAACTTATCGGGATATGATTTGCCAAGGGCTTGTTGCGTAAGCAATGCTTAGCACCCTTTACAAATCATAGACGGGTAAGTAATTTTTCAAAAGCAGAAAAAAATAGTAATCTTAAGATTTTGAATTATTGTTGCAAGCATTAGAAAATGATATAATGTAGATACAAAAAGATGTACAAATTGTTAAGGAAACAATCGGAGTTGGTGTAAACGAAAAAGCAGTCTTGCGGTTTTATCAAACTGCCCTTTCGTTTACATCAATTTCGATTTTTCCTTGGTGAACAAAGTCGCGTCCCTTTCGCCACTATCTATGGGAATTCAATCTTTGCTCTCTTCTATAAGTTTATCATATCTCGCGTTTTATTGACAGCTGGTTTTTGCCAAAAGAATTATTTTTAGGCATGACAAACAGACTCCCTTTGCGGAAGTTTTTTGAAGTATTCAGTTGTATATTTTAACATCTCATATGCTCTAAAACAGATGGTGTATGCTTATCTGGAAGATGTGGGACCATTTTTCCGCCACAGGAAGAACACCTGCATACATCTATGTTATATAGCAGCTTTATCATTTCAGCGGCACTTCGATTTTTAAATGCAGAAATATATTTTTTACATCCAAGCAGATTTCTACAGTGCGTCATCTTTTTGCTCTTGTTTCGGCACGACAGCAAACCATAGTGCCGGATTCTGACAAAACGTTTTGGAGGAACATGCATTAAAAATCGACGGATGAATTCCTCGCCCGGAACTGTTTTCTCTTTCCACTGACCTTTGTTTTTGTAGTCTTTTACGGCATATGTAACAGTTGCTTCCGTCATGGACCTGATCCGATGATTACTGATTGCTATCCTGTGAGTATATTTCCCAAGATAATTTATGACTGACTGTGCTCCATTAAATGTTTCCTTACAATAAGCAACCCAGTCTTTTTTATAGCACTCATCGAGAAGTTCTTTGAAGCAATAGTGGTTTTGATATTTCTCCGCTGTACCATGAAACTCAAGCTTTGAATCATTCCACAGGCTTTTTAATTCACACAAATATTTCCCGCGGAACACTTTTGCAATGACCCCATACGGGAGAAAAAACTTCCCACCGGTATCTTTCCATTTGCTGTCCTTATCAAGTCCGCCACCAAGAACAATGGTATGGATATGAGGATGATAATTCATTGCAGAACCCCATGTATGAAGAATACAGATATAGCCGATGTCAGCTCCCAGATACTTTGAATCTTTCGCTAGCTCGTTCAGAGTGGATGATGCAGCATGATACAGTGCATCATACAGAAGTTTCTGATTGCTATAAATGATAGGATTCAATTCCTCAGGGACTGTGAATACCACATGATAATAGGGTGCATCCAGTACATTCTCCTTCTGGGCATCAATCCATTTTTCTTTCGGAAACTCCTGACACATAGAGCAACACCTGCTTCTGCAAGAGTTATTGTGAATGCTGATACATCCACAGTCCTCACAGACACTGATGTTCACACCAAAAGCCCCGGTTTTACAGTTCATGATGTGAAAAGCTGCTTTTCTGTGGTGAGCAGGAAGCTCATGTGTTTTTTCATAAACAGGATAAAACCGTTCAAAGACATCCTGTATCGTACAAGATTTTTCCACGATTACTCACCACCCATCTCATCAAATGGGCTTTTAATACCGAGCAGAGTCTTATTGCTTACATGAAGATAAATCTCTGTTGATCTTGGATCACGGTGTCCCAGAAGGGCCTGAATATATTTCACGTCGCACCCGGCTTCAAACAGATGGCTTGCGAAACTATGGCGCAAACAGTGTGTAGAGACATGCTTCTGAATTCCAGCCCTTTTTGCACTTTTACGGAAGAACTGGATGACACTGTCCTTCACAAGATAATCGCCAGACCATGAACTTGGAAACAGAATCCCTGTTGGTCTGCCGCATTTAAACCAGTATTCTGTAAGTATCTCAAGTGTACGGTCAGCAAGCAGGGTATAACGGTCAAATCGGCTTTTGCCATCACGGATGTGTATTGTTTTATTGGTGCGTGAAATGTCAACATAGTGAAGGTGCGTGACTTCCGATACCCGAAGACCACCTGAATACATGGTAGCAATCATGGCTTTATGTTTCAGGTTTGGCGTTGCATCCAGAATCGCTGATATCTCTGCTTTCGTAAGTACGATTGGCAGGCTCCTGTCTCTTTTCATACGTGGGATATCATCGTCATCCCAATTCATTTTTAATACTTTTTTATAAAAGAAGCGAATACCGGAATGATAGTGGTTGTATGTTTCCGGTGAGATCCCGGAAAGTCTTTTTTCGGTCAGAAATGTGTCAACATCATCTGTTGTCAGAGCATCTATTGGCTTATCAGTATATTTTAAAAAGTGAGCAACACTTGTACAGTAAGCATGAATAGTAGAATCTCTTAGATTCCGTTTGTTTGCTGCATTTGTAATCTGGCTAAATATTTCATTGTACATAATAAAATCCTCCATGAAAAATCAGTAGTTAATGAAAAACCCTGCTTACATGGAGGTGCATTAGCATAATAAAACCGCTTGTCAGAAAAGCGGTCAAATGGTATTCTTTTCATAGGCAGTGGTGTCTTTCTGTATTGAATTGTTTTGTGTGGTAACTTTACAATATCAAATACTGGTAAGAATTGCCATTGCCTATTTTATTATTGAGAAAAAGAAAGCTGCGCCACAGCCTTGGCAGGCCATCGCGCAGCGATTTTGTTCAATTAGAATTTGTAAAGGAAACATTTTTAATGACTATGAACAAGGGTGTTTCCGTAAGAATAAACAGGATAAATCTCAATAGGGAGAAGAGTAAAAAATGATAGAGGCGTTCTTGGATTTCTTTCAATTATATACGGTGGATGCCGATTATTTACCAGACTTTTGGCTTACAATGATACTTCTTTATCTGAATGCAGGTCTGTATCTTAGCGACCTATATAATCTGGTGAAACGCAAGTCAAAAGCGGAAACATTCAGTCTGATGGCGATACCAGGAGTCTTTGCAGTAATTTTCGTGTCGATGCTATCAATTTTTGCGCATGTACCGAATCTGCAGAGCATAGCTTCACAGGCCAAACGCCTGAGCCTGCTTATAACGGCAATACAGCCACAAACGAATTTTACGCTGCTTCTTATTGTATTTCTTTATCCGATTCTATGGGGAATCGGGCTCTTACGACAAAGGAGGCCTGAACACGGTAGCCGCAAACGCTGGGTGCTGTCCTGCATTCCTGATTATATTGCATGGATCATACTGATATTGGGCATCGGTTATCACCTGTTTTTCGGGGAAAATATCCTGAATAGTGT
>ERZ791612.1356-NODE-1356-length-10801-cov-2.649172_pt1 | contig 10801 bp, 9 predicted proteins | sample MGYA00509963_ERZ791612 | MGnify/ENA primary metagenome ERZ791612 (study PRJEB30046, sample SAMN00791906) | human gut metagenome | study: EMG produced TPA metagenomics assembly of the A metagenome-wide association study of gut microbiota in type 2... | reverse complement strand
ATTATAAACAAAATTAGATAAATAATCCAAATCAACATAATTATCTAATATGATTTGATACCATTCGGGAAAAACAACGAACTCATTATCCTTAATAACCCCAGTCCTATCTAATAATAAAAGCCTTAATTTTGGAGGTAAATTAGAATCTGATAATTGCAAAATAAATGATAACCATTCCGCAAATTCAAAAGGAGCTTTACTTATATTATCTATAACAATCAAAAGATTTTCTTTATAATAATATTCATTATATGAATTTATTTTTTTTAAAATTGAACCATCTATAAAAATCATCTTCCAATATTCTTGTTCTATTTGTTGCTGAATAAAGGAATAAGCCAGTTTACTTTTACCAACACCTTGTTCACCATAGATAGTATATATCAATATATTTTCATCACTATCTAAAAATTTTTCTAATCTACTCAGTTCCCTTTCTCTGCCATAAAATTTCATATACTGACATTTGAAATATAGCTTATTAATACGATTATCATTTATTCGAAAAGAATCTACAATGTCGGCAAAACTTCTTTCTTTATTCTTTTCTTTCAATTCTAAAACTTCCATTTTTAATTCTTTTATGTTTTCTTCTTTTTTTGCATCAATATTAATTTGTCCATTGTCATTAGCAACATTAACCTGTCCCCCAAAAACATTAAAAATATACTGTAAATTATTCTCGTTTAATTCTATCTCATTAAAATATTTAAATCCAGCTAATGTAAGATATATTGAAATATAATCTTCCAAGTTATTAACTTTACTTTGACTTGTAATACAGTTATTCTCTACCAAATCTTTTAATATATCTTCAATGCAAATGCTTATATTTGGTACATCTTTAAAATAACTAATATTTACTTCAAAAGAAGTATCTCCTATTTTTTTTGCATAATCCAATGCCTTTGCTAAAAAAATTTTGCTATCTTTCCTCATTTGCTTTTTCTCTTCTTTACAATTTTAATGTATAAACATATTGATATAATCAATTAACCTATGTAAGTGTTCTGATAAATCTGGAATGCCATTTGCAATTGTAAACATCGGAGCAATCAAATTCAAATAATTTCTTAATCTATTTACTTTTGGTTCAGGCTTTGCAAATTCCTCTTTTATCATATTTATAACATCTTCAATAGCATCTACGTCTTCCTTTTTCAGTGCGGATAAATTCTCTGTAATTCCATTTATTATATTATCTAATTCACTTAAAGTCACCCCATTGTTCTGTGTAGCATGAATTGTTGACTTATCATTAGCAGTATTTATTTGTCCTCCATATACATTATATGTTATAGTTCTTTTCTTATCCATATATTTCCTCTTTCCCATCATTTATTCTAGCTATAATCTCACAAATGAAACTATATTATTCTATTTTATAACAGGTTCTATCATCTATCATTTCTTTATAAACTTCCCTAAATAATATCAAAACAAGGGAACTGCTCTAATACTGATTCTTTTAGAATAATTTTAACATCACTGGGATATATTTGCACTAAATCATTTTCATAGCCCTTTTTAATACTGTAATATCTATATTCAAAAACTCTATCGGATCATTGATAATATAGACTTTACACTTATCATTGGTATGGAATGAAGCATCAATAATCTTATATACCATAATTACAACTCTTTTCCATCATTGCAGAATTTGCCGATACCCCAATACATATTGATTAGCCATACTCTCAGAGCCACCAAAATGCTCATCATAATACTCTATATTTGGTGGAAAGTATCCAGTATCAGCATGATAATTATAGATATCAATTGTTTCCTGACAAAACTGATACCTAAACAAATATCTTTCCAAATCAGACTGCATTTCTTCTATGGCATACAGCGAAATATCATTACCACTATTTATTATATTTCTGAGATATTCGTACATCATATCATTATCCAATTTAATATTCATATCAAGTACATCTATTATTTCCCTTACAATACAACCTGTATCAACGTACTCTTCCGTATCAAACAAATGTCCACCTGAAGCAAATAGCATTCTAGCCAAAGAGTAATTTGCTCTTTGTATGCTTGTGACATCATCATCAGGGAACTGTAATGGACTTGTAAGTAAGAAACATTTATTCCTATCGACAGAAGCATTGGCAAATAAATCCAAATCATTTGTTATCCCTGTAAATGCCACGCACATATATACTGCTTGTACTTTTTGATTCATGACTTTTGCAATCTTAGCACCTAACGAATCAGTATCATAAGGCTTCAATGTTTTATCGCAGGCTGAATGATATGCAGAAAAACTTCTATGCGGATACCAGTCCAATCTTTCAAGCTTATCTCCGTTAATTCCCCATATCTTGTTCATTTCAGTTTGACTAAGATTGAATTTCAAATAGAGCTCATAGCAACACACAAAAAGAAAATCCAATTCCTGACTTGAATAGCTTTCTTTTCCAGTAAATGGAATAATAAATTTTGTTCTGATTGACTTATACTTTCCACCTAAATCTTTAGAAAGCTTCTTGATATCTGCTTTTCCATCAATTTGATAATTAGACTCTGTCAGTTTTCTTATATCCCTATAGTAATTGTCTAACTCAGATTTTATCTCTTCTGTGAATTCAACTTTATCCTGTTTTTTATATTTTATAAATTTGTATGGTATTGCCTGTTCATATCCATAATCATGTATCATAGCGAACTACCTCCATAATGATGGTAGCACATTCACTTTTCTTTTTCCATATCAATTAGTTAATACCCCCACTTTTATAGATAAGGCTATACATGCATCAAAGCCACCCAAATAGGGGTGTACAGTGCATCAAAGAAACCCAAAATAAGAAAAGACGGGCGATGACATATGTCAAAGTCCGTCTTTTTCATAAAATTATTGTTTTTTGTCAACTGTATAATTCGAAGAAACCCAGTAAAATCAAGGATTTTAGCCCTCATTCTGCATGCGGCTTAACTTGGCTGCCTGGTCCGCCGCGATACATGCATCGATAATCTCCTGGATATCTCCGTCAAGAATCTTGTCCAGCTTGTATAATGTCAGGTTGATGCGGTGATCCGTCACACGTCCCTGCGGGAAATTATAAGTACGGATCTTCTCGGAACGATCCCCGGTTCCGATCTGGCTGCGTCGTTCCTCAGACTCTGCATCCTGCTTCTTCTGCAGTTCGAGATCATACAGCTTGGTACGCAGCAGTGCAAACGCTTTCTCCTTGTTCTGGATCTGTGATTTTTCGGTCTGGCTGTAAATCACGATACCGGTCGGATAATGCGTCAGACGCACAGCAGAGTCCGTCGTATTGACACACTGTCCACCATTTCCGGACGCTCTCATAACGTCGATACGGATGTCTTTGTCGTCAATATGCACTTCCACATCCTCAGCCTCCGGCATAACTGCAACACTGCAGGTTGATGTCTGAATACGCCCCTGGGATTCCGTCTCCGGCACACGCTGTACACGGTGCACACCGGATTCATATTTCAGTACAGAATATGCACCTGCTCCAGTCACCATAAAGTTGACCGACTTCATGCCTCCGATTCCGGTTTCATCCGCCTCAAGTGTCTCCACTTTCCAGCCACGGCGCTCTGCATAGTGTACATACATACGGTAAATTTCAGCCGCAAAAAGCGCAGCTTCCTCTCCACCAGCGCCTGCACGAATCTCCACAATAACGTTCTTGTCGTCGTTCGGGTCTTTTGGCAGAAGCAGAATCTTTAATTTCTGTTCCAGCTCTCCCAGACGGCTCTTTGCCTCATTTAATTCTTCCTTTGCCAGTTCGCGCATTTCCTCATCGGATTCCTCATCAAGAATTGCAAGGGAATCCTCTATCGTCTGCTTACATGCCTTGTATTCCTTGTAGGCATCCACGATTGGCTGCAGATCACTCTGCTCTTTCATCAGTTTACGAAAGCGGTTCGGATCGTTTGCCACATCCGGCTCGCTCAATGTATTCATTAACTCCTCATAATGATGAAGTAAATCCTCTAATTTATCAAACATAATCTATCCTCTCTTTTCACATAGGTGTTTGTGTCCGCAGACCACACGGTCATTTCGCGCAAGATCTTTTTTCACGCAGACGTCCTCAAATCCGGCCTCTTTCATCATAGATGATACCGCCCATCCCTGGTCATATCCGATCTCAAACAGCAGATACCCTCCATCGGTCAGATAATCCGGGCTTTCCTGGATGATCTTCCGGTAGAAGAACAGACCATCTTCTTTTCCGTCCAGTGCCTCATGCGGTTCAAATTCCGACACCTCCGGCATCAGAAACGGAATTTCATCGCTGCGGATGTATGGTGGATTTGACACAATCACATCAAACGTTTCATCCGCAACATCCTCAAACAGATTGCTTCGCTCGAAAATGGCAGGAACATCATTTAATTTTGCATTTTCCTTTGCAACATTGATCGCCTGTTTGGAAATATCATATCCATATCCCCCGGTACCGTGTACATTTTTCAAAATACTGATCAGCACACATCCGGAACCGGTACACATATCCAGCACCTTCATCCCCGGTTTTACCACCTTTAGAGCTTCCTCCACCAGGGTTTCCGTATCCTGTCGCGGAATCAGCACATTGGAATTCACATGAAATGTCATCCCCATGAATTCCTGTTCCCCGGTGATATACTGAAGAGGCACTCGCTCTGCCCTCTTTTTAATCAGCACTTCAAATTCATGCTGCAGTTCCTCCGGCATCTCTTCGTCAATATGCATATAATAGTAAGTGTGGTCAATTTTACATGCCATGGTCAAAAGCAGCCATGCATCATTTCTGGCATCTGCAATGCCAGCCTCACCCAGGCTTTTTTCTCCCGAAACAATTGCTTCCCTATAGGTCATACATTCTCTTCCTTCTGCCACTTTCTCCAGTCAAACACAGCTTCCACCGAAGCGATTCCCACTTCGATCATCTCATCATCCGGCTCTCTTGTTGTCATCTTCTGCATCCAGAGTCCCGGTTTGCTCAGTATATTCACCAACCGGTTATCATATCTTCCCGCCAGACGGATAAACTCATAAGATACTCCGGCGATCACCGGAATAAGAAGAAGTCTGAGCACCAGCTGTAAAATACGCGAATCCACACGGATAAACAAAAAGAACACGATAGATATCAGCATTACAATCAGCAGGAAACTGGTACCGCAGCGCTTGTGCTGCCGGGAACTCTTCCTGACATTTTCCACATTCAGTTCCATTCCATGTTCGATGCAATTGATGCATTTATGTTCCGCTCCGTGGTACATAAACACTCTCTTAATATCAGGTGTCAGGGAAATCAGCGCAATATATCCGATAAAAATCGCCAGACGGATCAGTCCCTCCAGCAACGCAATCACCGTATCCGATGCAATAACTTTATGAAAGATCCCGGACAGAAAATATGGCAGGAAAAAGAAAAGTCCCAGCGCAAAAACAACGGAAAATGCAACGGTTCCGCCCATCATTGCCTTCTCCTGCTTTTTTTCTTTCTCTTCCTGCGCCTTTCGTTCCTCCTGCGTCATAGCTTCTTTTTTCTTTTTTTCATCCTCATCGTCTTCAAAAAAGGAAGCCGAATACATAAGTGTCTGCATACCAAGAATCAGCGACTCTATAAAATTAACGACACCACGGATGAATGGCAGACGCCGCAGTTTTTTATTTTTAATTGTCTCTTTAAATGTGGAGACTTTTACATCAATGGTGTGATCCGGCTTGCGAACGGCAACCGCATAACGGTCTTCGTTCTTCATCATGACACCTTCCATGACTGCCTGCCCGCCAACTCCTGAATATTTCATATTTCCCCCTGTAAGAGAAAAAGGTTGAGGCAATACACAGCCTCAACCTTTTTACGTGACTTATCAATTCTATTTCATGCCATACTTCTTGTTGAACTGTTCGATACGTCCACGAGCCTGATTAGCCTTCTGCTGTCCAGTATAGAATGGATGACACTTAGAACAGATTTCTACGTGGATCTCCGGCTTTGTAGAACCTGTAACGAATGTGTTTCCACAGTTGCAGGTAACGGTTGCCTGATAATAATCTGGATGGATTCCTTCTCTCATGATTTTCACCTCTCTGTAAAGATTCTATTTTCTATTCGTATTCATTTGACGAATTTACTATTAAACAGCTTTATGAGTATAACATATCGTCCCATGGAATGCAAGTTATTTTAAAATTTATTTTAAAATTTATTTAATATTTTTGTTACTGAGAACGGAGCGAACAGTAACTGTTTTTTTACAACGTTTCAGATAAACTTCTGTTTTTTTACAGTCTGCACAAATTCAGCATTATTTTTCGTACGGGTAAACATATTCAGGATCTGTTCTACTGCATCTTCTGACTTCATTCCATTGAGGGCTTTTCGCATAATGTAAACCGCTTCCTGTTCTTCTTTACTCAGCAGCAGATCCTCTCTTCTTGTACCGGATTTCTGGATATCAATTGCAGGGAATACCCGCTTTTCCTGCAGTTTTCGGTCAAGCACCAGTTCCATATTACCGGTTCCCTTAAATTCTTCATAAATTACATCATCCATTTTACTTCCCGTATCCACAAGCGCTGTAGCAAGAATAGTAAGGCTTCCGCCCTCTCTCATATTTCTGGCCGCACCAAAGAAACGTTTCGGCATATGAAGAGCCGCCGGATCCAGACCACCGGAAAGAGTTCGTCCGCTGGGCGGTATGATCAGGTTATATGCCCTTGCCAGTCTTGTAATAGAATCAAGAAGAATTGTAACGTCTTTTTTATGTTCCACCAGACGACGTGCACGTTCTATTACCATCTCAGACACACGTTTATGATGTTCCGGAAGCTCATCAAATGTAGAATAAATGACTTCCACATTATCGCCACAGATGGCCTCCCTGATATCTGTAACCTCCTCAGGACGCTCATCGATCAGAAGAATGATCAGATGCATGTCCGGATTGTTTCTCAGAATAGACTTTGCCACATCTTTCAGCAAAGTTGTCTTACCGGCTTTCGGAGGAGATACGATCATTCCTCTCTGTCCTTTACCGATAGGGCTGATCAGATCTACGATCCTCATGGCAACTGTGCCACCCGGTCTTTCCATTATCAGCCTCTCATTCGGAAAGATCGGTGTCATATCTTCAAAATTATATCGTCTCTGCCCTTCACTGGGATGGAATCCGTTGATAGAGGTCACATATAGCAGAGCACTGAATTTCTCTCCCTGTGTTTTAATACGGATGCTTCCTTTCAGGATATCACCGGTTTTCAGATTGAACCGGCGTATCTGAGACGGTGATACATAAATATCATTTTCCCCTGGAAGATAATTCTCACATCGGATAAACCCATATCCATACGGAAGTACCTCAAGGATTCCGTCTGCTCTCTCTCCACTGTCAAGCTGTACTGCCTCTGCCGGGGCATGATACTGTGTACGTTCCGGTGTTTTGTTATACTGGGGGATTCTCTCTCCGTTACCTTCCACTTCACTCTGCTGCGGTTTCTCCCGGACTGTTTCCTGTTTTTTTGTCTCACCTTCCAGTTCATCTTCGTGAAGCATTCTCTCGATCAATTCCGGTTTTCTCAATGCTGAAACCCCTTTTAATCCTCTGGCTTTTGCCAAATCCTTTAAAGTTGCCAGTGATAATGATTCATACTTTTCTCTCATAAAATAATCCTCTGCTTTTTGTTTTGATTGTTAATATTGATAATTATTTTTATTTTTGTTTTTCTGATTTCCTATGTATCTGAGCAATTTATTCTTTATTAACTTTTCCTGTAACAGTTAGTGGGATAATCTGTCTGAAGTGACACGAATATCAGATCTGCAGCAATGCATATCGCAGGAAAATTATACTCCTGCTCCTGTGTCGACAAGTTAATTCCTGTAGTAATCCTGTCTGCACACCGGTATCTTTATATTTATCTTAGCACATCTTCTTCATAATTGACAATACCATATTATTCCAAATCTTTATTATTGGCAAGCTGTTTTATACGTCATAAAACTGATATTATCGACATAAAAGCAGAAATCCGGAGACATAAAATATGTCCCCGGATTTCCGGTAAATCAGATATTAATAACACTTATTTAAGAAGACAATTAATGTACCAGATTTCCCACTAATCCATAAGAAACAATATACATAATGACAGTTGCCATAATAATGCCACAAAAAATTGCCAGAGAGGACTTCTTAATATCAATTTCCAGAAGAGATGCAATCAGAGATCCTGTCCATGCCCCTGTTCCCGGAAGCGGGATTCCCACAAACAACATCAGCCCCCAGAACTCATATTTCTTTACCTGATCACTCTTTCTCATTGCCCTGTCTTCCAGTTTTATAACAAGCCCCCGAAAAAGTTTCGTCTTTTTTAAAACCTTGAAAATCTGTCTGATAAACAACAGAATAAACGGAATAGGAATAATATTTCCAACAATACACAGTGGAATTGCCTTTGCAGCCGATATCTTAAGTAAGGATGCTGCAAGCAATCCTCCCCTGAGTTCCAAAAGCGGAATCATTGAAATAATAAAAACTGCCCCTTCAGGTGAAATATATTGTGACAGATTCTGTGAAAACCAATGTACCAGCGCTTCCATAAAGCCTCCTAACTCTTACTTCAGATAATCTTTCAAAAAGTCAATAAATTTCTGCATTTCTTCCTTTGTTCCAACTGTGATACGAAGGAAATTGTCAATTCTGTCCTCCTGGAAGTAACGAACATAAATATGCTGCCCTCTCAATGCCTCAAAAAGTTCTTTCGCAGGGCAGGTTTTATGCGTAGCAAAAATAAAGTTAGACATAGAATCCTGAAAAGAGAATCCCAGTGCCTTCAATTCTTTCTTTGTCCATTCTCTTGTCTCTATGATTTTATTACATGTCTCATCAAAATATGCTTTATCTTCAACTGCCGCCACACCTGCAGCAATCGCTGTACGGTCCATAGTATAAGAATTAAAAGAATACTTCACATCATTCAGGAATCTGATCAGTTTCTCATTTCCACACGCAAAACCAATTCTCATCCCAGCCATAGAACGCGACTTGGAAAATGTCTGTACGACCAGAAGGTTGTCATATTTTTCAATCAATGGAAGCGCCGACTGACTACCAAAATCCACATAAGCCTCGTCCACGATCACAATCACATCAGGATTATGGCGGATAATATCCTCCACTTCCTCCAGCGGCATCTCCACACCTGTCGGCGCATTCGGATTCGGGAATACAATTCCTCCGTTTTCTCTGAAATAATCTTCCGTCCTTATATGAAAGTTCTCATCCAGTGCCGGTCTCTCATATGGAATGCGGAACAGTTCTGCCCATACATCATAAAAAGAATAGGTGATGTCAGGAAACAGAATTGGTTTCTTACTGTTAAAAAAAGTAAGGAAACTCATTGCCAGTACATCATCAGATCCCACGCCGACAAATACCTGATCGTCCTGAAGCCCATACTCCCCTGCAATGGCATGCACAAGATCTTTCGCTGCCGGATCCGGATAAAGTCTCAGTGCATCTGTATCTGTATTCCGAAGTACCTCCGTAACCCCCGGTGCCGGCGGATAAGGATTTTCATTTGTATTTAATTTGATCATATCCGTCTGATTTGGCTGTTCTCCCGGTGTATACGGAACCACCTTGCGGATATTGTTTTCCCAGTTGCCCATCTTCATGTCTTCTTTCTTTTTTATCTACTTTTTTACGAGGATACATACGGATTGTTCCGTGCTACGCACTCTCACAATCCTACTTCCGAGCCACACCGGTCTTTCTTGCTGCTTCTGCAACTGCTTTGGCTACTGCCGGTCCAACTCTCTTGTCAAATGCCTTTGGAATGATATTATCTTCAGAAAGTTCTTCATCAGAGATCAGTTCTGCAATTGCTTTTGCTGCTGCAATCTTCATCTCCTCATTGATATCACTTGCTCTCACATCAAACGCACCTCTGAACACACCAGGGAATACAAGTACATTGTTGATCTGATTCGGGAAATCAGAACGTCCTGTTGCGATGACTCTTGCGCCACCTTTTCTTGCTTCATCCGGCATGATCTCAGGTGTCGGGTTTGCCATTGCAAATACAATCGCATCATCTGCCATTGTGCTTACCATCTCTGCTGTTACAATATTCGGTGCAGATACACCGACAAAAATATCTCTGCCCTTCATGGCTGCCTTAAGGTCCCCATGCAGCTGTTCTTTATTTGTTTTTTCTGCGATTTCCTTCTGTGCCGGATTCATCCATTCCTCACCAGGCGCCAGGATTCCCTTACGGTCAACCATGACTACATCACCGATTCCAAGTTCCAGAAGAAGTTTGCAGATGGAGATACCTGCTGATCCGGCTCCGTTGATGACTACTTTTGCTTCTGAGAATTTCTTTCCTACCAGTCTCAGAGCATTGGTCAGTCCTGCTGATACGACGATTGCGGTTCCATGCTGGTCATCATGAAAGATTGGAATATCACATTTTTCTTTCAGTTTTTTCTCTATCTCAAAACATCTCGGTGCGGAAATATCTTCCAGATTGACTCCACCGAAAGATCCTGAGATCAGATAAATGGAATTTACGATCTCATCTACATCATTGCTCTTGATACAGAGCGGAAATGCATCTACATCACCAAACGCTTTAAAAAGTGCACATTTTCCTTCCATTACCGGCATCCCCGCCTCCGGTCCGATATTTCCAAGGCCAAGAATCGCTGATCCGTCTGTAACAACAAGGCACATATTCCATCTTCTTGTCAGGTCATAAGATTTGTTCACATCCTTCTGGATCTCCAGACAAGGCTGAGCA
>ERZ791612.1354-NODE-1354-length-10809-cov-2.650735_pt1 | contig 10809 bp, 9 predicted proteins | sample MGYA00509963_ERZ791612 | MGnify/ENA primary metagenome ERZ791612 (study PRJEB30046, sample SAMN00791906) | human gut metagenome | study: EMG produced TPA metagenomics assembly of the A metagenome-wide association study of gut microbiota in type 2... | reverse complement strand
TAAGTAACGGTGCGATTTCAAAGCGTTTTATCGAACAAAAGTGCTTACAATATGGTAAAAATAATTGTACGAAACACTAACAGTTAGCTTTTCGTACAATATCTATATAATGTTATGCGTTTTCTTATTTTCGCCGTTTTATACAATATGTTGGGTTTTATAAAAGTTACAAATAAAAATGTTACAAATTGTAAGATTTAAAAGTGGCATTTCTAAGGATTTTACAAAAAAATACTTTTGTACGCTAAATCGTTAAAGAATATAACCACAAGATATGGTGTAACCCTTTTGTAACCATACTACAATGTTAAAAACGTTTGTGCATATTACACAAAATCTTAACTTCTAAATTATTGACACATTATGCATTTGTCACTATAATGGCAATCGCTCGAGGAAATAATAACGGTGAAGCAGAAAAAACAACTCTGCTCGATACGAAATTTTATGTAGCTACATTCGTGTCGGTATTAGGAACTATGTTTCAAAGCGAAACCCTAATATTTCTATCACAAAAGGAGATTAAGATGACTAACCAATCAACAACCGGCGACATACGTGGCTTAAGTCGCAAAGTCGTAACGGCAGTAATTGTATTCGTGTTGGCAATCGTAATTTTTGCATCAACAGCATTTGCTCAAATGGCTTCTAACTATAATGTTCAAATTGACGTTGATAATAACACATATTCAATTACGACAAACGAAACGGAACCTATCGAAATCCTGTCGCAAGCAAACATTGCATTGAACGATACAGACAAACTCGATATCAGCTCTTTTAACGCAGGTAAGGGCGGAGTAATCAAAATTGACAGACTTAATGATGTTAATGTAGAATTCAATGGAACTATCAACACTTATAACGTATATGGCGACACAGTTAAAGAGGCGCTCGACGAAATCGGCTTTAACACAAACAATGTTACTCTTAACTGCCAGCTTAGCGATACAGTTACAAGCGGTATGGTAATCAAGTATATTTCATCTAAGACAACCACACTTAAGGTTGACGGCGAAACATACAAGGTGCCTGTTGTAAGCGGAACGGTATCAGACCTTCTTGGCGCAGCAAACGTAGAATTGGGAAGCAACGACTACACCACTCCGGCTGAAAACAAGCAGATTACCAAAAAAACCAAGGTAACGGTAAACCGTGTAACATATAAGCAAGTTACCAAAAAAGAAAAAATCAAATATAAAACCGTTGAAAAAGAAAACGACGATGTTTACGAAGGTATTGAAACCGTAGTTAAAAAGGGCAAAAAAGGTACTGCCAACGTAACATATAAAGTTAAATATGTAAACGGTAAAAAGAAAACTCAAAAGGTTGTCAGCAAAAAGGTTATTACCAAGGCAAAAAACAAGGTAGTAAAGGTTGGCACTAAAGAAACAGACGGCGCAAAGGTTAAAACCAACGGCGTATCGAAAAAAAGAGGCTATAAGGTAGGTCAAGTTATTACAGGCAGATACACCCACTATTGTGCATGCGGTACTTGCGGCACAGGCTCAGGTCAAACTGCAAGCGGCAGACATGTATCAAACGGAATGAAAAATCCTTATTACATTGCCTGCAATTGGCTTCCTATGGGCTCAATCGTCAATATTGACGGCACAAACTACACAGTAGTTGACAGAGGCGGCTCAGGACTTTCACAGGTAGGTCGAGTAGATATCTTCACACCTGAAGGACACAGAGCTTGCTACAGATACGGCACCGGCAAGTGCACACTTACAATTATGCGCTTAGGCTGGTAAGTATTAAATTAATTAAGGTTCGTTTAAGGGAAAGCACAGCTTTCCCTTTTTCTTTTTTTACGGTTGCGAATAAATAGCCATAACTGCGCCCCCCAATATTTATAATTATTAGAAATTGATTTTTAATAGTGTAATCACATTCCGCTGTAACAATCATATCATCGGCATTTGAACGTTTTGCCTTAATATCCTAAAGGATATAGCGACAAAACGTCGGGCGCTTTGAATTTTTAGCGAGAGGGCAGTACACACGTACAGCTCCTCTCACTAAAAATCCAATTCTGACTACTTCTTCGCAACCTTAGCTTTCTAAACACGGAATTTCTTTCGACGCTGTGGCTGCTTATTCACAACTTATAATTGACTTATTAATAAAAACATAGTAGAATATAATGTATATAACTATGGTTTATATACTAACGGAGGAAAATGCAATGGATAATTCAGAAAAAACTTTAGACCAGCTTGTTGCTCTTTGCAAGGGAAGAGGATTTGTTTACCCCGGCTCTGAGATTTACGGCGGTCTTGCAAATACATGGGACTACGGTCCGCTCGGCGTTGAACTTAAGGAAAACATCAAAAAAGCTTGGAGAAAGAAATTCATCCAGGAAAACCAATACAATGTAGGCCTTGACAGCGCAATTCTTATGAACCCGCAGACTTGGGTTGCTTCAGGTCACCTCGGCGGCTTCTCTGACCCGCTTATGGACTGCTGCGAATGTAAAACAAGGCACAGAGCAGACGACTTGATTGAAAGCTTTGACGGCACAAATGTTGCAGGTTGGAGTAACGAGGAAATGGCTGCTTATATTAAGGAGCACAATATTCCTTGCCCTAATTGCGGCGCTCACAACTTTACCGATATCCGCCAATTCAACCTTATGTTTAAAACTTTTCAGGGTGTTACTGAGGATGCTAAGGACGAAATTTATCTCCGTCCTGAAACTGCGCAGGGTATTTTTGTAAACTTTGCAAACGTGCAAAGAACAACAAGAAAGAAAATTCCTTTCGGTGTTGCACAGGTAGGTAAATCCTTCCGTAACGAGATTACACCGGGTAAGTTCATCTTCCGTGTAAGAGAATTTGAGCAAATGGAGCTTGAATTTTTCTGCAAACCGGGCACTGACCTTGAATGGTTTGATTATTGGAGAAGCTTCTGCCGTGATTGGCTTTATTCTCTTAACATCAGCAAGGATAACCTCAGACTTCGTGACCACGACCAAGAAGAGCTTTGCTTCTATTCCAAAGCAACTACAGACTTTGAATATAAATTCCCATTTGGTTGGGGTGAGCTTTGGGGCGTAGCAGACAGAACAGACTACGACCTCACTCAGCATATCAAAACAAGCGGCAAAAACCTTGAATATTTTGACCAGACAACAGGCGAAAAATATGTTCCTTACGTTATTGAGCCGTCACTCGGTGTTGAGCGTTTATTCTTGGCACTTCTTACCGAAGCATACGACGAAGAGGTTCTTGACGAAGAAAAGAACGACAAGAGAATTGTTATGCACTTCCACCCTGCTATTGCGCCGTTTAAGGCTGCGGTTCTTCCGCTTTCAAAAAAGCTTAACGAGCAGGCAGGCGAGGTTTATGCAATGCTTTCTAAAAAATTCAACATTGATTATGATGACGCCGGCTCTATCGGCAAGAGATATCGCCGTCAGGACGAAATCGGTACCCCTTACTGCATAACCTATGACTTTGACTCGGTTGAGGATAACTGCGTAACAGTACGTGACCGTGACACTATGGAGCAGGTTAGAATTTCTATTGATGAACTTGCAAAGTTTATTGAGGAAAAGGTTGAGTTTTAGTTTATCCAAAGGAGGATAAAATTATGAACAAAATCAACAGAAGCTTAGTTAAATCGCAGGCTAAGCAGATTATTAAAGAAAAGATATTTGCACTGTTTGTGTTAAGCGCAATCGTTTTGTTTTTGGTAAACGGCTTAACGGTAGGCATTTCCGCATACAACAGCAGAGATGATTTGGAAGACATTTTTGGCCCAAGCAACGGCTCAAGCGATAACAGTTCAGGTCAAAACACGCCTGAGGATTTCTTTAATTATTTTGGAAACGGCGATTACGATGACTACGATGACGGTAACGATTCAGGCGACAGCTCAAGCGACAACCCGATTGAAAGCTTCGGTCAAAAATATACTCCGTCAGATAAAATAATCGGCAGTTCAACCAAGCCGACAACGATGCTTGTAAACGGTAACATCGGTCTTGAAGATATAGGATTAAAAAGCCTTACTGTTGTTTCGGTGATACTTTCGCCTCTTTTTGTTTCGCTTTGCGGCTTTTACGTTTTGCTTATTAAGCGTGACCCTAACGAGCAATTGGGGCTCGGCAAAGAAATTCAAAATATTTTCAAGATTTCGTTCGGTCCTACATACGGCAACAAAATCGTTATTTATATTTTAAGAGGTGTTTTTGAATTCCTTTGGTCGCTTCTTTTCGTAATCCCGGGAATAGTTTATCACTACAGTTCATACTTTGCATTCCAGCTTATGTGCGAAAACCCGAATTTGAAGCCGACAGAGGCTCTCAAGTTATCTAAAAAAATGGTTGCCGGCAACAGAGGCGAGCTTTTCGCTCTTGATTTAAGTTTTATCGGCTGGTGGATTCTTACCGGCATCACATTCGGCATTGCAAGCATTTATGTAGTTCCTTATTATTTCACCACTCAGGCACTCTATTATGAAAACTTCAAAATCAGGGCGCTTCAAGAGGGAAAAATTACTGAGGATGATTTTCTTTCGCAAGAGCAAAGAGCGGCTAAATATGCTTTTGCAGGTGCTCAAAACGGCAATCAAAACTATAATGATAACAACAATCAAAGCAATTATTACTACAATCCTAATAATTGTGATAATACACAAAGCAGTGCTCAAAACGAAACTGCACAGAATCAAAATGCAGCTCCGTTTTATTCATACAATCCAAACAGTGTACCGACAGAGCAAGAGCCTGTTCAAAGCGGTTCATATCCGTCATATGCGAATACTGACGATACAATAGCCGAAAGCAACAGCGCACCAAGCGAGGCGGCAAACAGCGAGGTTGATGAATATTATCATCCTACCGTTCAATCGCCTGAGGCAAATGACGAAAGCACTTCGGTTGAAGTTCAGGATAACGAAAATGAGCAACAGTCATCAGACGAAAATACGGATATAAATGAATAAAAACGGGCGAACAATGTTCGCCCCTACAAATTATATATTATAATATTTATACAAAAACAGCGGCTTGAATTGATAAGTTCAAGTCGCTGTTTTCACTTTATCAAAAGTTTACTCTGTTTTGCCCATTACATTAAGCGGATTTACATATTTATTATCAAGCAAAGTTTCAAAATGAAGATGACTTTCGCTTTTTTCCTCAAACGGAGTTGTACCGAGAGTGCCGAGGACTTCTCCGATAGTTACATAGTCCCCCTCAGACACATTAACCGTATCCATACCGCAATAGCGAGCGACGAGCTTTGAGCCGTGGTCAATTTCAATAACCGTGCCGAGCATAGCGTCCTTCGTTACTGAAAGCACAAGTCCGTCGTTGATAGAAATGACCTTTGTGCCCTTTGCCGCTTTAAAATCGATTGCAGTATGCGCTCTGTAATCGTTCATAGTTTTGTTTTTAACAAGTTCCTCGCTGTAAGGTGTCAATACCGTTTCATCGCAAGGGTATTTATAAAAAGATTTATAGGGAATATTTGTATCACTCGACGTCATTGTTGAAACCTCGGTTGAGGTAACTGTTGTCGGCTTTTTATTTTCGCTCTTTTTTGTTGTTTGAGCTTGCGTATTTTCCTGCGTTGTCAGGGCAGTTGACGGTTGAGTCGTAATCTTTTTTTCTTTGTCCTTAGCCTTATCAACAACCGTTGTTGCCTCGTTTACATCCGTTGTGTGGGCGGAATTTGTTGAAAAATAAACTATCAACCCAAGTGCAACAATGCAAAGGCAAATGACAGAGAAAAGCGCTCTTAAATTTTTATTATTTGGTTTATCTTTTGTAGCCATAAAAAACACCTCAAGAGTATTATTACCCCTGAGGTGTTTAATTATACATTTTTATTTTGCTTCATAAACTACGGTTACAACGCTTGAAGCAGGAAGTGAAACCTTGACCTTTTTGGCTTTGCCGAAGTCGGTTTTGGCAATGTCGTTGTCCCTGTCGGTTGTATAAACAGCATAATCGCCTTCGCAGTCAATTGTTGTATATGCTTTTTTATCATTATTATTAATATATACAGTTACAACGGTATTATCCTCATTCACAAAGGCAACGCTTCTTACATTTTTAACACCCGAAGAACACGCAACTCTTACCGCACCCTCTTTAATGAATTTTGAAAAATTGCCGAGGCAGTAATATCTTTTTGAAAAATCGAGATTTTCGTGATTATCCTCATCAAGATAAATAAGTCCGTCGGTATAAGTTCCGTAAGAACACGCAGTCCACCAATCCCATTCGTTTGCATTCATTATAGTCAAATCGTCAACAATGGTATTTGCCATTGCGACGCCGTATTTTATAGATGTGCCGTTAGTGCCGTTTTTCTCCTTAGCAATAAGGTCATAAACACCTGTATTTTTATCGTCGGTCATTTGGCAATATTCCGTAGCGGCAACAGAATACTTGGAATATTTATCGCTGATATATTTTTCCGCATTTTTCTTAGTATCTGCACCCGACCAATAAGAATGCATACTTACTTCTTTAAAATATTTGCGAAGCTTTGCATTTTTAAAAACATATTTTGGACCCCTGCCTAAAATGCAGTCCATATATGCCGCACAGCTTGAATCGTCGCCCTCCATTGAGCCTGATTCAAACATAGAAACCTTAACGTCCTTTTTATCCAAATCTGAGCCTTTAAATTTCTTTACAAATGTTTTGAGCAAATCCCTCGCCTCATACTTAGAATAATAACAGCCCTCTTGATTAACGCTATAGGTGTTATCGTCATTATACCAAGCCGCCCAATTATATTGCGGCTCATTAATCGGCGAAACGCTTGTTACACGGTATCCTTTATTTACAAAATACTCTGCACTGTTATAGCAAAAATCCGCAAAATCGGGATATTTTGATTTATCAAGATTTGATATCCACGGCTCGTCCTCATTTTTATAAGGTGTGCAATAAGATGCACCGTTTTTGGTAAGATAAACGGGAGCGCTGTTGCAAAAAAGAGTTAAGCGCATATCCTTGCCTGCATATTTTTTTGCAAGTTCAAGGCAAGCCTGTGCATTTTTGTCGTTATTAAAATTATAAGTTCCGTCAGCATTTAAAAAGCACTCTGTTCTGCGGTTTTCAGTCAAAATATGAGTGTCGTTTTTTGAGCCTGCACCGAGATTGTAGCGATAAATATTAAGCCCTATTCCTTTGTCGGAATCATAAAGCGCTTGCATAATCTCGTCTGCATTGTTCCAAGCGCCGACGTCTTGGCTCCACCAGCAAGCCGAAGCGCCAAAGCCGTTCATAACCTGATAATTTGTGTTAACGTCAATAACGGTAGTGTTACTGCCGTTTTTGTTTGCATTAACCAAATCACTTTGACCGTAAACAACCTTGCTGTCAGTTCCGATAACGCCGAAGGCGATATACAAAATTACTGCCGCCAAAATCACAACAATGCAGGAAATAGCTATTGCAAGCGTTTTTTTCTTTTTGGTTTTATCCATTTCATCACCTATTTAAAAAGGGCGAAATGTAAATCAATTCGCCCTTAGTAATATTTATTATTTAATTAAACACCCGAATAAGCGTTAAATCCGCCGTCAACAGGAATGTTTACACCTGTAATGAAACCTGAATAGGTATCGTCGCAAAGGAAAAGAAGTGTGCCTGAAAGCTCCTCAGGCTCGCCAAATCTGTCCATAGGTGTTGCGGCAAGAATTTTGCCCGTTCTTTCAGTAGGAGTACCGTCCTCGTTCCAAAGAAGAGCAGCATTCTGCTTTGTTGAAAAGAATCCCGGAGCAATAGCATTTACTCTGATTCCAAGCGGTGCAAAATGAACTGCCATCCACTCGGTGAAATTCTTAACAGCGGCTTTTGCGGCACTGTAAGCAGGAATACGTGTAAGAGGTCTAAAGGCATTCATTGAAGTAATCATAATGATTGTGCCTTTTTCCTTTTCAGCCATATCCTTAGCGAAAACCTGAGTAGGAATAAGAGTGCCGAGAAAGTTAAGATTAAATACAAAACTGATACCGTTAGGGTCAAGGTCAAAGAATGTCTTTACATTCTCATCCTTTTGAACAAGGTCGATTTTTTCAAGAGTATCCTTAGTAGTTGTGCCCTTAGGATTATTACCGCCTGCACCGTTTAAAAGAATATCGCATGTACCGAGCTTTTCATTAACAGTCTTGCGAGCATTCTCCATAGATTCAAGTTCAAGAACATTACAGCCGACTGCAATAGCCTCTCCGCCGTTTGCGTTGATTTCGTCTGCACATTTTTGCGCAGCACCTTCATTAAGGTCAAGAACCGCTACCTTACAGCCCTGAGCTGCAAGAGTTTTTGCAAAAGCGGCACAAAGAACACCGCCGCCACCTGTTACAACAGCAACCTTGCCTTTTAAATTTTCGTGATTAAACATAAAATTATTTATCCTTTCTGCTTTTTTCAACAGCTTCCCAAAGACCGTTGAGATAACTTACACCCAAGGCTCTGTCATAAAGACCGTAGCCCGGACGTGCAACTTCGCCCCAAATCATTCTGCCGTGGTCAGGGCGGACGTATCCGTCAAATCCAACCTCCTGCAAAGCCTTAACAATCTCATACATATCAAGCGAACCGCAGTCGCTTTCGTGGGCGGTTTCGTTAAACCATCTGTCGTTTATTGAGACGTTGCGAAGGTGAGCAAAATAAATTCGATTTCCTGCTGCTTTAATAATTTCTACCATATCGTTATCAGGGCTTGCACCGAGTGAACCTGTGCAAAGAGTAAGTCCGTTATACTTGCTCGGCACCATATTAAGAAGCTTTTCAATAGCCTCTTTACCCGTAATAATACGAGGAAGCCCGAAAATACCCCAAGGCGGGTCGTCCGGATGGATTGCCATTTTAACATCGCATTCCTCACACGTCGGCATAATAGCTTCAAGAAAATATTTAAGGTTTGCCCATAAATCATCGGCTGTTACACCCTTGTATTTTGCAAAAAGCTCTTTAATCTCGCCCATTCTCTCGGTTTCCCAACCCGGCATTGCGTAGCCGTTTGAGTTATCGTCAATCTCCTTAAACATATCTTCGGGAGATTTGCCCTCAACCTGCTTGCCGTCATAGCTAAGGCAGGTAGAGCCGTCAGGCAAAGGCATATAAAGGTCTGTCCTTGTCCAGTCAAAAACAGGCATAAAGTTATAGCATATAACCTTAACTCCTACTTTTGCAAGATTTCTGATAGATTTTTTGTAGTTTTCAATAAGCTTGTCCCTTGTAGGTAAACCAAGCTTAATATCCTCGTGAACATTAACGCTTTCGATACATTCCATCGTCAAGCCTGCTGCCGTGATTTCGTCGTACATTTTCTGCACATCCTCCATCTCCCACGCTTCGCCTGCAGGAAGATAATGAAGCGCCGGAACAACACCGACTACGCCCGGAATCTGCTTGATTTGCTCAAGAGAAACTGTATCGAGGTCCTTGCCGAACCAGCGAAAAGTCATTTGCATATTTTTGCCCCCTTTTTAGGAATTAATTATTCATCAGTTTTGATTTTATCATATTATAATAGACGTTTCAAGGCTATATTTATATTAAAATCATCATTTAACCTTAATAGTTTTTGTTTTAGTCCAAGCGCCGTAGATTTTTTTGCCCTGCGACTGCTTATAGGCACGAATTCTTACATAATATTTTTTCTTTGATTTAAGCTTTGATATCGTTTTAGAGGTTGTGCTTTTTTTATTAATCGTGATAGTTTTAGTTGCTTTTTTACTATATTTTTTGGAGGTAGAATACTGAATTTGATATCCCGTAACAGTTGAATCCTTTTTCCACTTAAGGGCTATTTTCTTTTTGCTCTTGCTTTTAATTGAGGATATCGACTGCTTTTTAGGCTTAATTGTCAATCTACATGACATTGAGCCTGTATAAACTCCCTTGAACTTAATGTTAACCGTTGCAAATCCGGGTTTTGTATTATTCTTGTAGCTGACGGTGTAATTTGACGGCGAAATAATATTTCCCGCCCTGTCATAAACCGTAATCTTGGTTGTTTTTTTCTTTTTATTATATGTAAATGTTTTTGTTTTAGCCTTTGCCTTGCCCGGTGCAACATAATACGCTGTTATCGTATTTGCAGGGCAAAAGGCACAAATGCTCTCGCTGTATCCGTCATAGCTCAAAGCGCTGTCATTTTGGTCAAAATGAGCAGGATATGTTTCAACTGCACCGAAGTTGTGAGTATGCGTTCTGACGCTTACAACACTTGAAAAAGCAGGCTGAGCGGACTCAAGAACATAATAATAAGTTTTTCCTGCCATAAGCTCCGCCGCACAAAGCAAATTCGGATTATAATTATCGTTAATAACACTGTTGTCCGTTTCGCCGTCGAAATCCACTATCGACGCCATTATATTTCCGCCATAGCTTTGAGTGAAACAGTAAAACTCATAATATCCCGTTGTGGCGGGAGTAAATTCAACATAGCTTTTATTATTTACATCAACATAAGCCTCAACGGTTTCATTCAAACCGATTTTAGGCGCCGTTTGTTTAGTGTTTGCAAACGCAGTCAGCGCCCCAAACGACAGACTTGACAATACCAAAACAACGCTTAATGCAAGCGATATTATTTTTTTCATATATATTCCCCCGATAAATATCGTTTTTATTTATTTTATCACATTATAACCTATTGTCAATAAAAATAAGAGGCTGTCCTTCAACAACCTCTTATTTATAAAATTATTTATTATGCTTTTTGCTCTACAGTTTCGCTTTCAGCATTTTTCTGTTCTTTTTTAGCCTTTGTGTGTGCCAGCAGGCTGTCGTTCCACTCATAGAACTTATAAAGCTGCATGTTCTGGCCA
>ERZ791612.1349-NODE-1349-length-10857-cov-1.923162_pt1 | contig 10857 bp, 13 predicted proteins | sample MGYA00509963_ERZ791612 | MGnify/ENA primary metagenome ERZ791612 (study PRJEB30046, sample SAMN00791906) | human gut metagenome | study: EMG produced TPA metagenomics assembly of the A metagenome-wide association study of gut microbiota in type 2... | reverse complement strand
ATAAATTCGGAGAAGCGGACGAAAAGATTGATTCAATTGAAGGTGTTGAGTGGTGGAATTATGATGTTAATCAAAATGATTATTTGAGGGTCGGAATCGATAAATATACAAAAAAAGTCTGCGACATTATTGAATTAAGTGCTAAGCTAGGGCAACAGCTCAGCGTTGGGATGAGCATGGAACAGATTATGAAGAAGACAACGCTTTATGCTAATTTTGCATTTGACGTTAACGAACAAACGGCACAAATTGAACTTTCAGAATATGATTTAAATAATCATCCTTTGGTATCGTTTGACAATGGCAGTTATGCAATTCTTGATTTCACGCCTAGAAAAAAGACGGTCGTCTATGCGATTCATTATCTTGACAAAAATGAGCTTGTTGCTCGACTTGTGCATGTTCTTCATCGGGTCGCTTTTGAAAACGCCGTTACCGTCGAGATATGTCAGCAAAATTAACTGGGAAAAACATGATGGTGATTTTAGCAAAGATCTGATCAGTCAGTTGAACGTCAAACGATTGCAAGAAGGAAACGTTCCGGTAGAGTATGACTACAATGCCGAATGTGTGGCACTGGATTTGATGAATAGTCTTGAAGCTAATCCTAGAAAGTATCTAAGCAAAAAAGAATTTGAAGAATATCGGCTGATTAGAGCGGAAACTTTTGAAAATACACGGATATTTTATCGTGTTCCCAAAAATATTTCGAAAGACCTTATGAAGGATGCGGATGTTTCTAGCGATTATCGTGTGTACATTGCGGGTCCAATCTTGACAAATACGTTATTTTATACTGATAATAATTTATACGAAAATATTTGGAAAACTTTAAGCGACTCAAAGACGGAAAAAATCAGCGTGGTTTTCAGAAAAACTTTGGTTGTTATTGTGGTCGAGAATTAGGAAGTGATTATTTTGGAATTTGAAATCAATAGTCGTCAAGGTGTCTTTGTCTATCTTTATCACCTCAAACAAAGCAAACAGCTTCGCAGATTCGGTACGATCAGCTATGTTTCTCGCAGAATGAAGTATGTTGTTTTGTATATGGATTCGACAGACGTTTCGGAAAATGTTAAAAAAATTGAGAAACTTCGCTTTGTCAAAGGCGTTGAATTGTCAGAGCGCCCAAATTTGAGAACGGAGTACGAAAGCAATCTCGATTCTGGATTCAAACAGACTGAGGAAGATTGCGAAAAAAATAACGAAGCAGGTAGAATCGTATGAGAGTTGTAGCAGGTGAATTTGGTGGCAGACGTTTGAAAGCCGTCCCCGGGATGAAGACTCGCCCGACAACGGATAAAGTTAAAGAATCAATGTTCAACATTATCGGGCCATATTTAAATGGAGGAAACGTTTTAGATTTGTTTGGCGGAAGCGGAGGTTTGAGCATTGAAGCAGTATCACGCGGAGCTGATTCCGCAACGCTGATTGATCGACAGTATCAGGCAATCAAAACGATTAATGAAAATATCGAAGTAACCAAGTCAAAAGAAAAGTTTCGCATAATTAAGGGCGATACGAATAAGGTTATTTTTAAGCTTGCAAAAGAATCAAAGCGTTTTGACTATGTTTTTTTGGATCCGCCATATAAAAAACAAGAAATAGTCAAGCTCTTGGGTGAAATTTTTGAATTAAGGCTTTTGAATAAAGGTGCTTTGATAATTTGTGAAACGGATCAAGAGGCAAATCTTCCCGAAGAACTCACGGGGTATGAATTTATCAAAAAATCAGATTATGGGATTACCAAATTAACGTTTTATCGTTAACTCGGAGGTGAACAGCATGAAGGTCATATTTCCGGGAACGTTTGATCCTTTGACGAACGGCCATCTTGATTTGATCGTGCGTGCAAGCAAAATGTTTGATGAAGTCATTGTCTTGCTTGCTGAAAATACAAGCAAAAAAACGTTGTTTTCTTTTGAGGAACGGAAATTGCTGATTGAAGATGAAATCAAAGCTTTGGGAAATGTTTCAGTCATATCATCACCCCATGAATTGACGGTTGATGCTGCGCGAAGACTGGGGGCTCGCGGGATTGTTCGCGGAGTCAGAAATGCTGTCGATTTTGAGTATGAAAAATCGATTGCGTCGATGAATCGTCACCTGGCACCTGAGATTGAAACGATTATTTTGATGACGGATGAAAAATATGGTTTCGTTTCGTCAAGCATGATTAAAGAAGTCGCTGGATTCGGAGGAGACCTGTGCGGTTTAGTTCCGGAAAAAACTGCGTTGGCATTGAAAAATAAGCTGAAAGAGGTTTAATCGCAATGGCAAAGAACAAGAAGATAAGAACCAAAATCATGCTGATTTTTGCAGCAATTGTTTTATTGCAGGCATTCTTGTTTATGCCCGTTCCATATTATCTTGAAATGCCAGGATCTGCTGAAAGCATTTCTGACTATATTAAAATTGACGGTAAAAAAGACAAGCAAAAGGGAAAATACATGCTGGTCTACGTTTCAATATGTCGGGCGTCCCCGGCAAGTTTTTTAGCAAGTTTTTTCATGCCTTTTACGGATCGTCTTTCAAAATCAGAATTGCTTGGCGACTCAAATGCAAAAGAGTACGACATGGTTCAGCAATATTATATGGATGATGCGGTTAACGAAGCACAATATGTTGCTTTGAAAAAAGCAGGCAAACAAGTATCAAGAAAATACGTCGGAATGTATGTCATGTCGGTTGCAAAAAATTCTAATTTCAAGAACAAATTACAAATCGGAGACATTGTGACCGCTATAGACGGAAAACATTATAACAGTTCGCAAGAATTTATCAAGTTGATTTCAAAATATAGAAGCGGAAAAGAAATCACCGTGACTTACCTTCATAACGGAAAGCCTAAGCAGGCAAAGGGGAAAACAATCATGTTAGACAGCGTTCATCGAGCAGGAATCGGGATTACGTTAGCTGACAGGACTGAGGTTTCGTCACCAATCAAGGTTTCTGCTGATATGGAAGGAATCGGAGGCCCCTCGGCAGGTTTGATGATGACTCTAGCGATATATCAGCAGGTAACGGGATTGAATTTACGACAAGGGCAAAAAATCGCAGGAACCGGGACAATGAATGCTGACGGAAGCGTCGGCGATATCGGTGGAATTGATAAAAAGGTCGTTTCCAGCTCAAAAGCGGGAGCAAAAATTTTCTTTGCGCCAAATAACCCTGTTTCCAAGGCTGAAAAAGAGTATGATGAAAACGCAAAGACAAATTATCAAGAAGCCGTTGCCGCTGCAAAAAAAATCAAGACTAAAATGAAAATCGTTCCTGTCAGAACTTTTGATGATGCCGTAAGATATCTTGAAAAAAATAAAATTAATTAGAAATTAAAGAAAAAAATTCCATCTTTTTGCGCCCTTAATAATAGGGAGGTGACAAGATGGATTTTTTTGAGCAGTTGAAAGATTTTTTGGAAGAACACAAAAAATTAATGGTGGCTTTGGCTGTTTTGGCAACTATTGGAGGAAGTCTGCTGATTCCTAATCTTTGTTCATTGCTAAGCAGTCAGACGGAATTTTCAATGGACGGCCAGTCGAAGAGTGCTTTGAGCAGTTTTTCCGCAAACTGGTCAAATGCTTCGACTATTTCAGCATCAAATTCGGTAAATTCTGATTATGTCTATGTCGACGTTAAAGGAGCAATCAAGCATCCTGGTGTATATAAAGTTCCGAACGGAAAAAGAGTGGGGGACGTTTTGAGCCTTGCCGGTGGACCGCTTGAAGGAGCCGATACGACTCAAATCAATTTCGCGCATAAGCTTGAAGATCAGATGGTAATCTATATTCCTAAAGTCGGAGAAAGTTCTCCGATTGAAAATACGGTCGGAGTTTCTGGTTCTGATGACAAAAGCGATCAAAATGAAGCGAATTCCGTAGCTGAAACGATATCTTCTGCTCAGACGCAAACTGATTCGAAAAGCCAAGATCAAGGCGGAGATGATGGTAAAATTAATCTCAATACTGCAAGCAAGGAGCAATTGATGCAATTGACGGGCATCGGAGATAAAAAAGCTGACGAAATTATTGCGTATCGTCAGCAGAACGGAAACTTTAAAACAATTGATGATCTGAAAAACGTTTCAGGCATCGGAGATAAAACATTCGAAAAAATTTCATCACAAATAACGGTTTAAGGACGTGCAATCTCAAAAAGATTACTTTCTTTTTGGTTGCTTTGATATAATGAATAGTAAGATTAATGATAGATGAGGTGTAGAAAATGGCACAAGAGAGGATTTCATGGAATCAATATTTTATGTTGCAGGCAATTTTGCTTTCTTTGCGGAGCACGTGTACCAGATTGGCAGTGGGAGCAATTTTGGTTCGCGACAATCGTATTATAGCAGGCGGTTATAATGGATCCGTGTCAGGGGACGTTCATTGTCTTGATGAAGGATGCTACGTAGTTGACGGTCATTGCGTAAGAACAATTCATGCTGAAATGAATGCGGTTTTGCAGTGTGCTAAATTTGGCAGCGGAACTGACGGAGCTGTTATTTACGTAACTCTTCAGTGTACGAAGATGCTCCTTCAGGCAGGAATAAAAAAAATCTACTATTTGCGTAATTATCATAATGACCCTTATGCGGTCAAGTTATTAAAATTGAAGAATGTTGAAATTGAACAAGTTGAAGTTGATCTGGAAAACCTTGATGCAGTTTTGAGAAGAATTGAACCGGATGAATAAGAACGGAAATTAAAAGTTTTTTCATCGCTTTGTGTCTGGCTGCGACAAGTTTTGCGATTGCCGGAGAAAACCGGATTTGGTGGGTTGTCTTAGCTTTTTTAATCATAAGGATCATCGTACTTGGCAACAAGCGGACTTTGCTGTTATGTCTTTTGAGCTGTTTTATTTTTGCCGTCAGGTTCGAGCAATGGCAACGTAATTATCAAGAAGTCATCAAAACCTGTCAGGTGAATTCAGCCCAACATTTTTTGATTTATGCAGATAAAATAGCGGTTGACGGAAACATGATGAAGTGTGATGCTTTTTGGATTGAAAAGCGTGAAAAATTAAAATTGACTGCATTTTTAAAAAATGAGGAACAGCAAAAAGAGCTTAAGTCGATTGATGATTCTTTTACGATTGAATGTCAAGCCGATATTTCTCCTGTCAATCAGCCAACGAACGAAAACGAATTTGACTATCGAAAGTATTGTCAATCACAAAACATCTTCTTATCTGCTTTCGTCAAGGATTGGGGCAGCGTGCAAAGGGTTGAAAAATTCCAATCTTTTGAACCGATTTTGTTTTTGCACGATTTCAGAAAAAAATGTGCGCTTTCTTTTCAGAAACTGCCCGAACCGCTTGATTGGTATGCGATGATTTTGTTGTTGGGAATGCGAACCGATGATTTGTCAGACGTTTATTCATCAATCAAAAAGTTGGGACTGCTGTATATTTTTTGTCTATCAGGGATGCATGTTTTTTATCTGTCAAACTTTTTGTGTAGATTCGTTCAAAAGTTTGGTATCGACTATGAAACGGGACAGTTGTTAAATCTGATCGTGCTACCGTGTTTTGTCTTTGTCGGAGGAGGTTCTCCCAGTCTTATCAGAGCAGTCATGATGAATGTTTTGGTGATTGGTTGTAATCGATTATTGAAGATTAAATTGACATCGTTAACCGCATGGTCATTTGTGCTTTTAATCAATCTGATGTCATGCCCCAAACTTCTGCTGAGTTTTGGAACTCAGTTGAGCTATTTGTTAACGCTCGCAATTGTTTTGCAGCAAGATGAAAATCAGATAGCGGCGAGTTTGAAAATCAATCTTCTCAGTCTGCCGATAATTTTGTATCAGACGTATCAATGGAATCTTTTTACATGTTTGTTTTCATTGATGATTTTGCCGCTTTTTGAGTGCATGATTTTGCCTGCGACTGTTTTGGGCGTCATTATCCCCGGTCATTTTTTATCGAGACCGTGTGCTTTGATTCTCAGAACGAGTTCAAATTTTTTGCAATTTTTGTCTAGGCTTCCGGGAAATATCGTATTCGGGAAACCTTCTTTGACATTCGTTTTAATGGCGCTGTTTTTAGCTGTGATGACTGAAACCCAAAAAAACGGACTGAAATTGTGGATTGTAATGTTTACGTGCTATTGTGCGATGTTTTTGGCAATCCATTTTCCGCTTTCATCTGAGATTGTGTATTTTGATATCGGCCAAGGAGACTGTACTTTAATTAGAAGTCAGTTTAATAGAGAAGTCATCATGATTGATACTGGCGGAAAAGTCAGCTTTAATACTCAGGAGTGGCAAAAGCGAAAGGGACGCACGAATGGAGAAACGATTGTAGCCAATTACTTGTTAAGCAAAGGAATCAAAAAGATTGACCGTCTTTATCTGACTCACCAGGATGCTGACCATGTTGCTAATTTTCCTAGCATAAGCCAGACTATCGAAATCAAACAGGTAATTGTTCCTAAAGGGATGGAAAATCTTGAAAGTTTCAAAAAAAGACTTGAAGAATCGACAATTGGTCTTGAAAACGTTATTGGCGTTACGACTCAAGATGATGGCGTTGATAATGATTTAAGATTGCTTCATCCGTTTGAAAGCGGTCAAGGAACCAATGACGATTCGTTGGTTTTGTGGTACGATTTTAACGGTATTAAGTGTATTTTCACGGGCGATTTGCCTCAAGTAGGGGAAAAAGAAGTTATCACAAAATATCCGGAAATAAATGCGGACATCTTAAAAATAGGGCATCACGGAAGCAAGACTTCAACGTCACCAGAGTTTGTCAGAAAAATGAACCCTAGGCTTGCGATAATTTCATGTGGCAGGAATAATCGTTACGGCCATCCAAATCAGGAGACGCTGGAAACGCTAAACAATAACGGAGTTCCATATTTATCAACCGCAAATTGCGGAATGATCAAACTAAGGAAAAGTTTTGGGGAGATGCCGTATCTATGTGTGTACGGTGATGGTACAGCCAGTCGACTTAACTTGCCGTTAAGGTAGCCTTTGCGACACAATTCAAAAAAAATAAAGATTGCAAGAACTAACGCTGCAGATAATCAATCAAGGATATTTCGCCAAAAACAATAAAGGAAGTGATAAATTGTCGACAGTTGCAGAAGTTATGAATCAAATTAAAAATGATAAGATAGGTCCAATCTATCTTATTTTAGGCAAAGAAAGATACTGTTCAGAGGAGATTAAGAATGCTTTGCTTGGAAAACTTTCTCCTCAGGAAAAAGAATTTAATTCAAGCATTTACGATATGGAAGAAACCCCCCTGGCATCTGCATTGAACGATGCGATGTCGGTGCCCTTTTTTGGAGATCGAAGAATCGTCATCGTCAATAATCCGTATTTTTTAACCGGAGAAAAAAAGAAGAATAAAGTTGAGCATGATATTGATGGATTATTGAAGTATTTGGAATATCCGCTTGAAACAACGACTCTTGTGTTTATTGCTCCTTATGAAAAACTTGATGAACGCAAAAAAGTCGTCAAAACATTGAAAAAAGTCGCAGATGTGGTTGAAAATCAACCATTGAAGGAAATACAAGTACGCCAAATAATCAATCAACGTCTTAAGAAAAATGGTTTGTCAATCGAGCCAAAAGCTTTTGATACTTTGATGGAACGTACTAATGCAGAGATATCATTGGCAATGAACGAGCTTGATAAGCTGATTCTTCTTTGCATGGATGAACAAGTTATCTCAGAAGCTGAAGCAGATCGAATGATTTCAAAGAGTCTGGAGCAAAATGTTTTCGACTTGGTTGCGCTTGTTTTGAGTAGGAATACTCAAAAGTCGATTGAGATGTATCACGATTTGCTGCTTTCAAAAGAAGAACCGGTTGCGATCAATGCGATTTTAATTGGGCAGTTCAGGCTGCTTTTGCAAGTTTCCATATTAAAAAGGCATGGTTTCTCTCAAGGAAGTATTACAACTGCTTTAAAAATCCATCCTTATCGTGTCAAATTGGCTTTGAGAACCGTTCAAAGATTTCAACAGGAAGATTTAAAAAATGCATACCTTGGTTTGGTAAAGGTTGAAAAGCGCCTTAAGTCGACGGATCAAGATCCTGAATTGTTATTTCAGCTTTTCATGCTCCAATTTTGCCAACATGCAGCTTGATAAAAAGAAATCGGATACAATTGTGAAAAGACTGGAAAAAACTATGCTTCAAATTAAAAAAACCGGATTATTTGCAATTAATTGCAAATAATCCGGTTTTTTATATTAATAACGATCTTTTGTTATGATGGGAATAATCAAAAAAATCAAGCTTTCCATATATCAAAATGTCCAGAAGAGAACGTTGTCAGCAATAAATTATTGGCATACGATTGATCAGGTGATGCATTTTGAAAAAGTCTCGCTTATTAAAATTGAGAAAATTCCGGACAAAGTCAGTATGAATCGTTCGACATTGTTCGGTGTTTTGGTTAATTCAAGAGGAAAACGGGACTTTTTAATAATTTTTGGAAATACAAAAAAAGACCGGAACCCCGGTCTTCTCAATAATAAGCTTATTTAGCCAAACGAGCAGCCATGCGTGACTTGTCACGAGCAGCCTTGTTAGCCTTAATCAAGCCTTTTGATTGAGCCTTGTCAACGGCAGAAACTGCTTCGCGGTAAAGTGCTTCAACGTTGTCAGCACCAACAGTCTTAGCTTTTTCAAATTTCTTAATTGCTGTACGCATCTTGCTCAATTGGGAAGAGTTGCGAGCGTTTGCTTTTTCGTTTGTTTTAACACGTTCGATTGCGGATTTGATAATTGGCATCTACTTTCACCTCCACTAAAATGATCCGTAACGGATATCATATAATTTTTCAACATATTTCATTATACAAGAGCAAATTCAACAATGCAATAATAAAATGAAATGTTGTCAAGAAAATTTCCTTGACAGCTATCAAAATACGATGAAACAATGGTGTTTTCAGGTGAAAATAAATTTTTCTTGCAATTGAAAAAGATATCTAGTATATTATTCACTGTACGTTAGAGTACGGACCCTGATCCTGGTTTGGCGACGGCCACCGACGTCTTACTCGGTTCAAGGCAACATTTTTGAAAGGTGGGAAATACATTGGCTATTTCAAACGAAAAGAAAAACGAAATTATGAAGAAGTATGCTCGTCATGAAGGCGACACTGGTTCTGCAGAAGTTCAAATTGCTGTTTTGACGGCAGACATCAACGAACTTAATGATCATATTCGTTCACACAAGAAGGATTATGCTTCACAACGCGGCTTGATGAAAAAGATCGGTCATCGTCGTAACTTGCTTGCATACTTGCGTAAAACAGATATCCAACGTTATCGCGAATTAATCAAGAGCTTGGGCCTGCGTCGTTAATTTGCCAAAAGAGATCGGAATGTCCGATCTCTTTTTTTAGTTGTTTAATAAAAAAGGTTATTGCCGGTGTGAATAACAATTTGCTGATTAGAAAAAGGACATAAGCGAAAAGATATTTGAAATCAAGCATAATTTTAGGTTGGAACGAGCAAAAAAAGCGAGCATGTGTTATAATTAAAGTTCGATAACTAGGTTTTAGCAGATGCATTATTTTTTTAAATGTGGGACGAACGTGAATGACGTTCGGATTGCATAAAAAAAGAAACAGCTTGGTTTTTTGCCAAATACAGAACTGATGAAAGGTAGATAAGCTATGGATTTAAAAAATAGCCACATTATGACTGCAATGGTAACACCGTTCGGCAAGGACGGAAACGTTGATTATGAATTGTTGAAAAAATTGATTGACCATTTGCTTTCAACTGGAACGGACGGGATCTTGGTGTCGGGAACGACGGGAGAAGGCCCGACTCTGACCGAAGAAGAAAAAATAGAATTGATTGAAAAGACGGTTGAATATGTCGCGGGACGTGTTCCGGTTGTGGCGGGAACGGGTTCGAACAATACGAAAGCAACAATTGAGTATACGAACAAGGTTGCTAAAATCGATGGGGTTGATGCAGCGCTCGTTGTCGTTCCTTACTATAACAAACCTGATCAGGCCGGAATGATTGCTCATTTTACTGCTGTTGCCGATAACGTTGATTTGCCGATCGTCATGTACAACATTCCAGGACGCACGGGCGTAACGATGGAAGTTAAAACGATTGCTGAGCTTTCAAAGCATCAAAATATCATTGGAATCAAAGATTGCACCGGAATCGTCAATATGGCAGAAATCGTTGCAAATACTCCGGATGATTTCTTGGCATTTACTGGTGAAGATGCTGATGCCTTGGCTGCCAGAAACGTTGGCGCACAAGGCGTTATTTCCGTTGCAAGTCATTTGTTCGGAAAAGAAATCAGTCAGATGTATGCCGCAAATTCAAAGGGTGACAACGAAATTGCCGGCGAGTTGATGAGAGATCTTACGCCAAAGATGAAGGCTTTGTTTTCTCATCCGTCTCCGTCACCGGTGAAAGCTGCTTTGAATCATGTCGGAATCGAAGTCGGCGGATGCCGTCTGCCGATTCTTGCGCTTGATGATGCTCAGGCATCAGTTTTATTCAATCAGTTGGGAATTTGAAAAATCGAGGTGAAAAAATGAGTGACATTAAGATCATCGCACTTGGCGGCGTTAGAGAAAATGCGAAGAACATGTATGTCGTTGAAGTTGATGACAATATTTATATTTTAGACTGCGGTTTGAAATATCCTGAAAATGAATTGCTCGGAATTGATACCGTAATTCCTGATTTTGAGTATCTCAGACAAAATGCGAGAAGAATCGTTGGAGTCTTTTTAACTCATGGTCATGCAGATGCGATTGGTGCTTTACCTTATTTTGTGAGCGAATTCGACGTTCCGGTCTTTGGTTCGGAACTTACGATCGAACTTGCCAAGATTGCGTGCGCAAATGAAGATG
>ERZ791612.1340-NODE-1340-length-10929-cov-2.839893_pt1 | contig 10929 bp, 6 predicted proteins | sample MGYA00509963_ERZ791612 | MGnify/ENA primary metagenome ERZ791612 (study PRJEB30046, sample SAMN00791906) | human gut metagenome | study: EMG produced TPA metagenomics assembly of the A metagenome-wide association study of gut microbiota in type 2... | reverse complement strand
AGAGGAAAACTTCCTGCTTTTTTTGTGCCCATACAAAAACTTTTTCAACGTGCTGCACCAGTTGCAGCCCGTGCGAATTGTAAATCAACGTATAACCGGCGATGCCCGTTTCGGAATGGTACGCCTTGGAAAATCCGCCGTCGATCATCAGCAGCTTGCCGCCGGCCTTGATGGGACTTTCGCCCTTGCAGGTCTTCACGGGCACGTGTCCCGAAATGATATGGGATTTCTCTGGATCGAGTCCGAAAGCCGAAAGAATCATACTGCACATCTTCGTATCATCCAAATGCTTGTAATAAGCTCCCTTCTCCTCGTGGTGCGTCTTCTTGTCCTCGATCAGGTAACGCTCCAGCGTTGCCATCTTGGCCTTGTCGAAGAACGGGGATTCGGGGCCGCACCACAAGTACCACATGTAATCGAGCGCCATCTGCTGACTCTTGGCCCCATTGCCACCGAAATAGGCCTCCCGGGTCAGGCGGTCCAGTTTGTCCAGCAGGCTCCGTCCGGCATAGGGTTTTCCGTCCACGATGACTGTTTTGAACTCCCCTTCGTCGGTCATCGGAATCGAAGCGTGGTACATCAGGTTCGAATTGACGATCAGATACATACTGCCCTTCGAAAAGAGCAGCCGGATATGTTTCTGTAGTTTGTCGCTGTTCAGGAACGAGGCTTGCAACGTACGAATAAGCTGATCTTCGCCCGGAGTCAGCTTATAAGGATCCCGGGGATCGACCGTCGGAAAGTCGGCGTCCTTCAAGGGATAATCCTTGCCGTCGATCTCGATGGTTCCCTTCTCGTAGTCGATTTTCTCCAACAAAGCCCGCCCCTCCATCTTGTATTCGGGATGGCGCTTGATCATCTGTCCCTCGATCTTGAACTGGATCACCGAAATCGCCTTGTGCATCTGGGCCATCAGCAGTACATCGCGCTCCGTAACGCCCGAATTCTGCATCACTTTGGGCTGGTAGGGCTTGCAGGGTGAGTTCTCATAAACTTCCATGGCGAAGCGGGCCAGCGGCAGCAGATTGATGCCGTAGCCGTCCTCCAACACATCGAGATTGTCATAGCGGGCCGACACACGGATCACATTGGCGATCGAAGCTAAATTTCCCGCCGCAGCGCCCATCCAAAGAATGTCGTGATTACCCCACTGGATATCGTACATCTTGTACTGGGCCAGCGTATCGAAAATGAAGTGCGGACCGGGCCCCCGATCGAAAATATCGCCGATGATATGCAGACGGTCGATCGTCAGGCACTGGATCACATTGCTCATGGCGATAATGAAAGCATCCGCCCGTCCGATCGAGATGATCGAATTAAGAATCCCGTTGAAATAACTCTGTTTGGGCGATCCCGGCGAATCGGATTCGTGGAGAAGCTCCTGAATGACATAGGAAAAATCCGGAGGCAGCATCTTGCGCACCTTCGAGCGGGTGTATTTGACCGAAACGGCCCGGCAGACCTCTGTCAGCTGGTTGAGCGTAACCTTATACCAGTCGTCCAGATTCGATTCCTTCTGCTTGATGAGTTGCAGCTTCTCGGCGGGATAGTAGATCAGCGTACAAAGCTCCGTCATTTCGGATTCGCGCAAAGTATTGTTGAAAACCTCGTGCACCTTTTGCCGGATCACGCCCGAAGCGTTCTTCAGCACGTGGCGGAAAGCCTCGTATTCACCGTGAAGGTCCGTAAGGAAATGCTCGGTACCTTTGGGAAGGTTCAGAATAGCCTCCAGGTTGATGATTTCAGTCGTAGCGTCGGCAATGGTCGGGAATTTCTCCGAAAGCAAATTGAGGAATTTCAAATCGGCCGCCGAATATGTCTTGTTCACAGATACACTCATTGCAATAAACATTTTGGGCAATTATATATTTCAATGTACCATCATCCGAGATCGCAGCATCGCAAGGGTCGCCTATTCGCAGCTTGTGGCTGCGTCTGTAATGCAATTCTCCCCGACATTCCCTCCTCGGAGGGACTTGGCGCTACATTCCCAAAGAGATCCACCAAAGTATATCATTGCGATATTTTTTACTAAATTAAATACTTTTCCACAAAGTGCCAAATATTTCGGACTCAATTCCCGGAATTTCCTCCAGCTGCTCCTCCCCGGTTCCGAAAGACGCAAAAAAAGATTCCCGAAATTACTTCGGGAATCTTCGGTTTCGGTCAGCGGCCGAATTACAACACGCTAACGATTTTCATCGAATTTACGGTCTTCGGACACATCTTGCCCACCGAACTGAAAGCTACGGAAGAGATTCCGCTCTTCGAATTAGACTCGGGGAAAAGTTCCTCCACCGGACTGAGGTTAGCCTTGCTCACCTCGAACGGTTCACATCGGTAAATATTACCATACTCTCCGGCCTCGTTCTGTGCTACGATATAAGCGTAAACCATAAGGCCCTCAGGAAGCTTGACTATATCCATCATAGAAGTATCTGCATCAAAGCCCATACTCATAATGTAAGACAAAACCACGTCGTCAGACTCACCCGAAAAATCCACATCGGTCACCAGCATATTCCAAACCTCGGCACACTCTTCGGAGAACTGGGGTACGTATCGCAAGAAATAGGCACCTCCGTAATCATCGGGCTTATACGTAGTCGGATCAATGGACGAAGCCTCCTCACCGTCATACAGACGGACATCCACGCTCTCCACCGTAGCATCCGAAGCGACATATTCCAACGTTTCAAAGTCCTTCACGCTGACATCCGTCGTCGGACGACCGTACTCATCCATACCGCACACGAATACGACATACCCCGTTTTAGGCAGCAAACCAGTAAAAGTGAACTCCTCCAAATCACCCGTCATCCGCTGTTTCTTCATAAACTCGGAAACAGACATCTGGTAAGCCTTGGCCAAGTTAGCGATAAAAGAAGGGAGCAGCTCTTTCAGTATCGCGGGGTCGTTTTGACATTCCGAACTATACTCTTCAGCTGTCAGCGCATAGAAGAAATAGGGCACCTTCTTATCGGAAGGAGTAAAACTCATTGTTACGGACGTCGATTTAGGCTCAACCGTCCATTCGAAAGTACAATTCTCCTCCTCCAGGCCGGGCAACGTTTTCGTCGTAAACTCGGCAACGATTCCGTTAGCGACAATTTCAAGGTTCTCATTGACACCGGCAACGACAACCGAGTAGGATGTACCCGCCGACAAACCGGGGACATCCAATTCCAAAGGAGTTACACTACCATGCAACCGTCCCTGCTGAGTAAGCACATTGTAAATATCAGCAACAGTGGCTCCCTGCGACATATATTCCGCCTTATAATAGTTGATGACACCTTTCGCAATATCATTATCCGTAATTCCGGGAATTTGCTGCTCCAGGAACGCCGTCTCAAACACCACAGCCATAAAAGACTGGGACTTGGCATTCTCTGTAATCGCCTCGAACGTAGCAACCGAACTGTAATAAGACGTGTCGGAGAACGTCACCTTATATTCGCTCTCGACAGGATCTCCTCCCGTTCCGTTATTGCCACCGTCACCGTTGGTTTTGTTTTCGTCGTCGCTACAACCAGCGAACAAGGTCGCAAATGCTCCCAAAGCAGCCAACATAAACATTTTGATTTTCATACGTATTAAAAAATTATTGGGTTTATTTATGCAAATTTCTTCGTTCCTGCTCCTCATTTATTCAAAGGGCATCGTTGCAAATATAGAAATTTATTTCGAATCGGCCTGAAAAATCGGATAATAAAAACAACATTTCCTCCGCTTTGCGAGCGATTCCGGCATACTCGCAGACTTTATTCACGAATAGAACGGAATAAAGCTCGCTCTTCGTATAAAAGAGATGGCTTTCTTTGAATACGGGACAACCCGATATCCTCCCGCCACCGGTTGCGGATCTCCTCCGCAGCATATCCCTCGACAACCATCCGGCACACATATTCCACCCCGCCTCGTATCGTTCTTCGAGAATCGGTCCGTCGATGAGCATTCCGTTGAGATTGGGCCGCTCCGGGCCAATGGCTTCCCGCTCGAAACCTACGCAGGCATCCAATCGCTCTATATAATTTAGGTATAACACGCCCGCATCCAACCTGTTCACGCCACCTCGAACGAGTGCATCGCCTCGTCGGAAGGCCTCCGCGTGTTCCCGTCGCAGAGCGACCGGATCGGAATACCTGTCGCCGCATCGACGGAACCTCCCATGTGCTCTCCGGAATCGGCCGTTCCCCGGAATCCGTGCTCCGGAGCGAAGATTGCAGTCACATCGAATCCCCTCGCGTGAAGAATATCGACCAAATGCCGTTCGCCGATCCTCGAAGTATGATTCGCAAGCAAGGCCACACGCTTCCCTGCAAGCCGGGGATAATACATCGCCGTATCGGTCGTACCGACCCGTACGGACTCCGTCGGAACCGGGCTGATCGCATCCGACAGTAAATTCCGCGCTGCGACGACATCTGCCGCCTGTCCGGAAGCAACAGATACGAAAAAACGGATAAACCTAAAAATATCAGTCAATCAAAAACAGAAAATTTACTATCTTTGATTAATTGAACTTATACCATATAAAAATGAAAAACCGTCTGATCCAATTTTTGCCGGTATTGCTTATCGCTTTTGTTTCTTTTGCTACACTCGGAATCGTTCAAGCCCAAAACCGTAACCCTTGCGCAGACACTCCAGATGCGGAGCGACTACTCTCTGAACTCACTACGGCATGCTCCGAGCAGTCTTCGGAAAAAATCGAAAAATTCATCGAAAAATGGGAGCAGGAAAGCCGAACCGCGGCGATATACGACACAAACGCTAAGCTAACAACAACTGTTTATCAACTTTTGGACTACCTAATGGAAAAATATTATTTCAATAACAAAGAACTCTCTCCGGACAAACAGGGGCGGATCGTCAACGGCAACTTGGTTTTTCCGGGAGAAGTTCCCGTCTATATTTTAAGTGACGAAGAATATCTCGATTGTTTCCGTCCTGAAGACTTATCGTCGCATCAATGGTTTTCCCAAATGGATTATACACCGCAACGAATCATCAAAGGGTACCGTCCCTGCAATGCGCCTCAACAAATTCGGTTCTTAAAACTCATTCCATCTTACAAAAAAGCCATTGACAGTTTTATCGACTCCGAAGTCAAAAAGTCGAAAAGCTTTATTTATTCACAACATGCTCTCAACTTTTATACAAGTAAATTTCCCGTGTGCTATTCATCCTTTTTACATTATCCGAATCCACGATCATCACCCTACTTCAGCTATATCGTAATAAACACTTCACTCACGGAAGCTATCATCCAATGCGACTACGGATTCTGGGGTGAAACGGACGCCCTGCAAAAAAAGAATGGAAAATGGGGACCCGCAGCAGGAAATACGATTTCGATCCATTCGATCGAATAAAACAAACTTAAAACAAGAGGGAGGGCGAAAATAAAATTTTCGCCCCCCTGCAATATTCTCACATCCCCACGCTTACGCCTGTCCGCCGAACTCCATCAGGTAGGCCTTGATGAATTCGTCCAGGTCGCCGTCCATCACCCCCTCGACATCCGAGGTCTGGACTCCCGTACGATGATCCTTCACCCGTCGGTCGTCGAAGACGTAGGAGCGGATCTGCGAACCCCATTCGATGCGTTTTTTCGTAGCTTCGAGTGCCTGCTGCGTAGCCATGCGCTTGTCCAGCTCCCGCTGGTAGAGTTTCGACTTGAGGATGCGCATGGCATTTTCGCGGTTCATCAACTGCGAGCGAGTCTCCATATTCTCGATCAGATACTCGATCGGCTCGCCCGTATCGGCATCCTTGCCGTGATAGCGCAACCGGACCGCCGTTTCGACCTTATTGACGTTCTGGCCGCCCGCACCGCTCGACCGGAAGGTATCCCACTCGATGTCCGCAGGATTGACCGTGATTTCGATCGTATCGTCGATCGCCGGCGACACGAACACCGACGCGAAAGTCGTCTGCCGCTTGTTATTGGCGTTGAACGGCGACAGGCGCACCATGCGGTGCACGCCGTTTTCGCTCTTGAGGTAGCCGTAGGCGTATTCGCCCTCGAATTCGAGCGTGCAGGACTTTACACCTACCTCCTCGCCAGCCTGATAGTCGAGCACCTTGACCTTGTATCCGTGCGCCTCGCCCCAGCGGGTGTACATGCGCAGCAGCATCCCCGCCCAGTCGAGCGCCTCGGTACCGCCCGCACCGGAATTGATATCCATGATAGCGCCCATACGGTCCTCGTCACGGCGCAGCATGTTGCGCAATTCGAGTTCCTCGATGCGGTGCATCGCACGCGCGTACTGCTCGTCGAGCTCCTGCTCGGTCACCACGCCCTCCTTGACGAATTCCGGCATCAACCGCAGGTCCTCGACCTCCTTGACCACAGCATCGTACTCCTCGACCCACGCCTTGATTCCCGCCACGCGGCGCAACTGTTCGCGGGCCTTGTCGGGATTATCCCAAAAGCCCGGAACCTGCGTCTTCTCCTCCTCGTTCTGGAGTTCTATTCTTCGCTGGTCGATGTCAAAGACACCTCCCCAACGTATCCTGACGTCTTATAGCCTCTTTAATCTGTTCTGCAAGTACCATATTTTCCGATTGATTTTTACAGGCGAGGCAATCCGTACAGACTCTCCCGCAAGGATAGCCGCCTCTCCTGTCTTTCTTCCAACAAATGTAAACAAAATTTCCGGTTTTCGGAAATAGGAACCGGGCTCGTTGCCAATAAAAACGATCCCGCCCTGGCAGCTCCTGGCCGAAAAAAGTCGGACGCCCAAACCCTTCTACCGAAAAGATCGCCTCGGGCAACGGGCTACCGAACGTTATCACAACCCACCGATCGAAAACAGGCTCCATCACACCGGCACTGACCGTCCGAAAACCGTTTCCTTCATCCCTTCCCAAAACCGTCCGACGCATCCTTGGATTATGCCGAACACGCTCGAAGCCGCCGACTACCGCCCGGACAGGTTCATCTTCAGTTTACGCTCCGCGAACTCCCGGATAAAGTCGGCCGTACCTTCGATCCCCAGCACCGAGGAATCGATGCAGAGATGGTAGGTTGCGGCTTCGCCCCACTTGCCGCTGCTGAAATAGTCGTAATAGGAAGCCCTGCGGGCATCCGTACGCTCCATCTGCGCTTCGGCCTCTTCGGGCGTTACGTTCTCCTGCTCGCAAAGGCGACGCACCCGATCTTCCGGAGCCCCCGTAACGAAAACATTCACCGCGCGGGGATGATCCCACAGGATATAGTCGGCACAACGGCCCACGAAAATACACGATTCCCGCGAGGCGATGTCACGGATCACATCGCTCTGTATTTTGAACAGCGCCTCGCTGCTCAGCACATCGGTCACACTCCCCTCTTCACTTGCAAAAGGCATGCGCAGATAACCGATCAGCGAGGAAAAGAGGCTCCTCGACTTCTTCTCGTCGGCCTGCTCGAAAAGTTCCGTGCAGAGGCCGCTCTGCTCGGCCGCCAGATTGATCAACTGCTTGTCATAGACGTGCACGCCCAGACGACGCCCCAGCGCCTCGCCGACGGCTTTGCCGCCGCTGCCGAGCTGACGGCCTATATTGATAACGAACTTATCCTGTTCCATAGTGCAACGGTTTTTATTCATTCACTCTGCGATCGTTTTCGACTTCGGCTCCCGAAACCTCGCCTCTCCCCGCAGCGGCCTTGGCCTTGAACTTCCGGAATTGGCAGAACAGCATGACACCGGCAACCAGCGAAGCCAGGAAATCCGACAGCGGCATCGAACACCATACGCCCCAACTGCCGTCCCAGGGCGTCAGCTCGTCGAAGATGCGGGGCAGGAAAATCAGACCCGGCATCAGGAAAAGCAACTGCCGCGACAACGAAAGGAAGATCGCCTTGCCCGCCATGCCGATACTCTGGAAAAAGTTGGTCGTCACCATCTGGAAACCGATGATCGGGAAACAGCAGAAGAAGACGATGCGCATACCTTCGGCCGAAAGACGGACCAACTCCGGATCGTCCGTGAAAACCGACACCGCCAGGCGCGGCGCCAATTCGCCGATCAGGAATCCGAGCGTGGTGACGCAGGTAGCGCCGATGATCGTCAATTTCAGCACCCGATCCACCCGGTCGAACTGCCGGGCACCGTAATTATACCCAGCAATGGGCTGCATACCCTGATTGATGCCCATGACGATCATCACGAAGAAGAATCCCAACCGATTGACGATACCGTAAGCACCGATATTGAGATCGCCGCCGTACTCCTTGAGTCCCTTGTTGATCAGAATCACGATGAAACAAGCCGCAAGGTTCATCAAGAAGGGCGACATGCCGATAGCCAGCACATTACGCACGATCTTGCCTTTCAGCCGGTAGATGCCGCGCCGGAAATGCAACAGCTCGTTCCTGTCCGAAAAGATGCGGAACTGCCAGACGAGCGCGAGTATCTGCGCCAGCACGGTCGCAATGGCCGCGCCGCGAATGCCCCAGCCGAAGCCGAAGATGAACAGCGGGTCGAGAATCGCATTGATCGTCACCGTCAGGATCGTGGCGTACATCGCCTTGCGCGGGTGCCCGGCGGCACGCAACACGGCGTTCAGACCCAAATACATGTGTGTAACGACGTTACCCCACAGAATGACGGACATATACTCCCGGGCATAGCCGATCGTCGCATCGCTGGCTCCGAAAAAGTAGAGAATCGGATCGAGAAAAACCAGCGTCAGCAACCCGAAAGAGATTCCGATAATCAGGTTGAGCACCACGACATTCCCCAGAATCCGCTGGGCCGTTTCGTAATCCCGCTGCCCCAGGCGCATCGACACCAGCGTCGCGGCGCCCACACCCACCAACGAACCGAACGCCGCCGCGAGGTTCATCAGCGGGAACGTCAGGGCCAGCCCCGAAATGGCCAGCGCCCCCACGCCGTGCCCGATAAAGATGCTGTCCACCATGTTGTACAGCGACGAGGCGGTCATCGCGATAATGGCCGGCACGGCATATTGAACGAGCAGCTTGCGGATACGCTCGGTTCCCAGCTCCATCGCCGCTCCTTTTACTTCACTCATACACAAGTCCTCCCTTCAATAATCATTCGACGCACGAAACGGCTGCGACGGACTTTCCGCCCCGGCAACCGCCCGCACGATCCAAACACACCGTTCCCGTCCGGAATACACCGAACAGGAACGATCGATTTATCAATACTTTAATTAAAACGACGAAACGCTATTCGATCTCCCAGTCGCAGCCGTCCTTGCGGTCCTTGACCCGGATACCGATGGCCGTAAGCTCGTCCCGGATCTTATCCGACAGCGCCCAATTCTTCTCGGTCTTGGCCGCCTGCCGCAGGTCGAGAAGCATATTCACCAACGGCGTGACCAGATCCTTGCCGCCGGCCGAAGCCGCCTTTTCGTCGCGCAAACCCAGAATATCGAACACATAACGACGGACGATCTCCCGGAGCTTCTCCAGGTCGGCCGCCGTGATCCGCTGCTGCCCCTCGACCAACTGATTGATGATGCGCACCCAATCGAACAGTGCGGAAATCGCCATCGGCGAGTTCAGGTCATCGTCCAACGCTTCGCGGCAGCGGGTTTCGAGCTCCGCAGGATCCACCGTGGATTGCTCCGACGGCTTGATCTTGTCGAGCGCCTCGACAGCCTTCATCAGGCGGTCGAGTCCCTTTTCGGCGGCTTGCAACGCCTCGTTCGAAAAGTCGAGCGTCGAACGGTAGTGGGCCTGTAATACGAAGAAACGGATCGTCATCGGCGAATAAGCCTGCGTCAGCAACTTATGATTGCCCGTGAAAAGCTCCTCGAGCGTGATGAAGTTGCCGAGCGACTTGCCCATCTTCTGACCGTTGATCGTAATCATGTTGTTGTGAATCCAATACTTAGCCGAGTCGTGGCCGAGCGCCGCCGTCGATTGCGCGATCTCGCATTCGTGATGCGGAAACATCAGGTCCATACCGCCGCCGTGGATGTCGAACCGCTGGCCCAGGTATTTGGTGCTCATGGCCGAACACTCCATGTGCCAGCCGGGGAAGCCGTCGCTCCAGGGCGAAGGCCAGCGCATGATATGCTCCGGCGAAGCCTTCTTCCAGAGGGCGAAATCGCACGAATGGCGCTTATCGCCCTGCCCGTCCAGCTCGCGCGTGTTCGTCAGAATATCGTCGAGGTTGCGGCCCGAAAGACGGCCGTAGCTGTATTTCCGGTTGTATTTCTCCACATCGAAATAGACCGACCCGTTCGATTCGTAGGCGAAACCGTTGTCGAGAATCTCCTTCACCATGGCGATCTGCTCGATGATATGGCCGCTGGCGCAGGGTTCGATCGAGGGGGACAGCACGTTCAGCTCGTCCATCGCCCGGTGGTAACGCTCCGTGTAATAGTGCGCCACTTCCATCGGTTCGAGCTGCTCCAGCCGCGCCTTCTTCGAAATCTTGTCCTCACCGTCATCGGCATCGTGCTCCAGATGTCCCACGTCGGTCACGTTGCGCACGTAGCGCACTTTGTAGCCGAGCGACCGGAGATAACGGAACAACAGGTCGAAGGTCACCGCCGGCCGGGCGTGTCCCAGATGCGGATCGCCATATACGGTAGGTCCGCAGACATACATTCCCACATGCGGGGGATTGATCGGCTCGAAGGTTTCCTTGCGGCGGTCGAGCGTGTTGTAAAGGGTCAATTTCGATTCCATAACAAGCAATATCTTCCGAGCCACAAAATTAACATTTTTCCCACAAAAACAGTAAAAACGAAGACAAAGTTTGCAGTTCCGCCATCGTTCGGAGCAACACGCTCCCGACCTGATACCGCATAAACCCCGAATAAAATATGAAGCACCCTGCAAATCAAAAATAAAAATCATTTGCAAATACAAAATATTTTATCTATTTTTCAGATAGATAAAAACACATTTCTCTTCACACACAAAAAACTCCCGGACAGAATCGCTTTTTTAAG
>ERZ791612.1339-NODE-1339-length-10930-cov-2.668782_pt1 | contig 10930 bp, 14 predicted proteins | sample MGYA00509963_ERZ791612 | MGnify/ENA primary metagenome ERZ791612 (study PRJEB30046, sample SAMN00791906) | human gut metagenome | study: EMG produced TPA metagenomics assembly of the A metagenome-wide association study of gut microbiota in type 2... | reverse complement strand
GTAAATAGATACTGTTCCTCGTTGTTGGTATTGATACTGACGGCGAGGAATTTTTTGCCTGCGCAAATTTTCATGATTGTGCAGATGAAATGACAACTCATTTTGAATCTGCAACATATAGATTTATCCTCAGAGCTATTGAGCTTGATAATTATCCAAAGCATGCGTATGAATGTTGAGGATAAGACATGAGCATCGGTAAACCGGTGTTTTTTGTTACAAAAAACTCTAATATTTGACCTGAGAAAGTCGTGAAAAGGCTTATTTTTTATGCGATCAGATCAGCGTGGAGCGGGTTGCTTTTTTAGCGAGTATTTTTTTGAACCGTTGAACCTTGCTGAGATGCGGTCATCTTAAATTCAGAGCATCGAAAAGAACTTGAATCAATGCCTGTTTTTTAAGTCAACCGTATGTTAGAATTGCATATAAACAAATTTATCGAGGTAGAGAAATGTCTAAGAGAAATCAAGGGATCATGCTTGCAATTATCGGAACGATGTTTTGGGGAATTTCGAGTCCGTTTGCACAGGCATTGTTTGCACAAAACGTTAAACCGTTATGGCTGGTTGGTGCACGTTTGTTGTTAGCAGGAATTTTGCTATCGGTCTGGGGATTTATTGCGACTGATAAAGAGCAGCATAAAGAAATTTTTAAAAAGAAAAATTTGATTTTGCTGATTTTGTTTGCTGTTTTCGGGATGGTTCCTTCGCAATTGACCTTTTTTTTGGCAATCAGATACGGAAATGCGTCGACCGCAACGATTCTGCAGTTTTTAGGCCCTGTATTTATCATTGTCTGTCTTGCGATTCAGTATCGCAAGCTTCCGCCGAGAATCGACGTGATTTCATTGATGATTGCGGTATTGGGAACGATTCTTGTCGTTACGAACGGAAAAATCGGCACGTTGGCATTATCCGCTGCGGGCATTTTTTGGGGAATCATGGCAGGCGTCAGTCAAGCTTCTTATACTTTGATTCCAAGACGGCTGCTTGAGCAGTTTGATGCGCGTCTCGTGACGGGATTGGGAATGTTTATCGGCAGCGTTTTGTTTTGGCCGCTGATTTTGATCACGAAGATTCCTTCAATAACTCCGTTTACTGTGGGATCGTTTGCATATATCATCATTTTTGGGACGATGGCATCCTATTTGTGCTATCTTCAAAGCGTAAAATACATTCCGGCTTCAACGACCGGGATGCTGAGCGCATTTGAGCCTTTGACGGCCAACGTTTTATCGGTGCTTTGGTTTCATGAGACTTTGGGGACTTTTCAGACATTGGGGGCCGTTTTGATTTTGTCGACCGCTTTTTTGCAGGCAATGGCTCTGAAAGGCAAATAGCAGCTTGCATATTCTGAGATGTTTTCTTAAAATTAAAGTTAAAGATATCTTAAGGTGGGATTTTTATGCTGATTGAATTTTTAAACGACTATTATGCAGCAGATTTTAAGAAGATACACGACATTGCCGGCAATCAGCATCTTGTTGGGCACAGCGTTCGTTTTGACAAAGATTTGTTCGTAAAAATTTTCACTGAAAGCGAAATGTTTTATGCGGAACAAAACGTCAATCAGGTCTACTGTCCGGAGATATATCTTGACAGCGTGATTTTTGGCGACAAATATATTGTTGTTTTGATTGATCGTGAGTTGCATGATACGGATGCTGAGCCGGTTGATGAACAGCGGGCAGCTCAATACGGGGAGATGCTGGCAAGGTTTCATCAAAAAGTTACTGACAAGGTGCTTGTTGCAGACTATACGAAGACGAAACTGTCCGATCGAATCTTAAATGCCGTTGACGGCTTAAAGAATACCAAATATGAAGAAGACGTCAAAAAGGCCATGGAAATTTTGAGACCGGATTTTGATCAGGCTGATGAAGAATATAAACAGTTGCCGCATGTTGTTTTGCACGGAGATTTCAGCTTGAGAAACATTAAGCGTTATAAGGATTCTGAAGTTCTGATTGATTTTGAATGGGCTTCTGTTGGCGTTGCATATGAAGATTTCATTAAAATTTTTTACAATGAGGTTAAGAATCCTAAACTAAGATCAAGCTTTATCGAAGGTTACAAGAAAGTTTGCGACTTTGAGGTTCCAGGGTACGGATTGCAGCGTTGCCTATTGTTCCTTTGCGCTTTGGATATCTGTCGTTTCCATGTTACGCATGAACGCGAAAAATTTGGCGATATGCCGGACAGAATGTTGAAGACGATTGAAAACGGAAACGCCATTGTTGAGTTGGATTGAAGAAATGTTTCTTATCTGAAAGTCTGAACTGAGGACCTGCTAAAAAATGAAGACGAAAATGATGATGAAAAAAATTTCCGTCTGCTCTTGAATCAAACTAATTGCCGAACGAAGTAAGTCGCAAGCAGACTGACTTTGTCCGGCATTTTTTTCAATTTTGACACGCGGGAAATGACTCTTTTTGCCAAATACAGTGCCGCTCAACTAATCTGGTCAAAATATAAGTCAAATTTACCGATCCGTTTTGCTTCGGTGATTTCCACCATAGGCGACTGTCACGCATACGCAAAAACCGGTTTAGATTTGCAATCAACTGCAAATCAACCGGTTTTTCACTTCGAGCCATATTTTCCTCATCATTCAAAAAAATATTCAGCATATTTCATTTTGCCAAGCTTGTACCACAGCACGGTCTTGACGCCTTTTTTGCCAAAATCTTCCTTATTGATTTTTCCTTCAATGACGTTTCTGCCCGGCTTGAGCTTGAGTCCTTCCGAAGCCTTGCCGTTGACTTTGTACGAGTCAAAATAATCAACCGTTCCTTCAGGCGTATTGACTAGCTGCAGATTTTTCAGAGATTGCGCCTTTTGGCTGTTCACGATCAGTTTGAAATAAACCTTCTTCGGTTCGACCTTTTCGACGTAGCGTTCAATCTCAATCTTCTTGCCGGAAAGTTTTGTTCCTTCCTTTGCGCTGCAGCGAACGATTTGATACTGTCGGGCCAGCGCTGCATTTTCATGCCGAACGAACAAGAGACCTGCCGAAACCAAAGCCAACAAGACGAGTCCGATGCCGACAAAGCCTTTATTCATCAATTTTTTCATCGCAATTAACCGCCTCTTTTTTGATCCTGCCTTCGCTCACGTAATAGATCTTATCCGCCACGTCATTGATGAACGTCTTGTCGTGACTGGAAATCAGCAAGGTTTTGCCGCGTTTTCTTTGTTCAAGCACGAGTCGCTTCAAAAATTTCTGACCGTCTTCGTCCAAGGCATTGGTCGGCTCGTCAAAAATCAGAAGACTCGGATCGGACAGCATCGCCATCGCCAAAAGCAGGCGCTGCTTCATCCCAAGCGAGTATTCCTTGTACTTTCTCTGATTGTTAGGATCGAGCCCGACATATTTCAAAAGCTTGTCCAAATCGTGTTTTTCAGACGCCAAAATATCCAGCAGTTCCAGATTCTGCCTGCCGGTCTTGTCGGCCAAGGCCGCGTATTCGACCATTGAAAATCCAGTGTCTTCGGCAAACAGGACGTCTTTTCGAAGCTTCTTTCCGTGCACGAAAACCTGCCCCGAATCAGGTTTCAAAAAACCAAGAATCGTCTTGAAGATCAAACTTTTGCCAGACCCGTTCGGACCGACGAAGCCGTAAATGCCCGGCTCGGAAATTTCAAGCGAAATATCGTCCAAAGCCACAAGGCTCTTCATTTTTTTGGTTACGTGTTCAATTTTTACGATGCTGCTCATCAAAAATCACCTCAAATAAAATCCAACTGTCTGATTCTGAATCCGCACCAGGCGATGATTATCAGCATCAGCAATGCTGCCAAAACATCCCCTGGCAAAATCGTCGTTCCCTTGACAAACATCAACCGGCCAAAAAACGGCATCCCGTCGGCAAAAATCGTCAAAACCGAAATAACGACGACCAACCCTTCGCAGATTACGGGCGAAAAAATCAGCGTCAGGAAGGCAAAGCACGCTAAAAACAAGAGCAGGCAAAACGCTGCGGTCCATGCGAAATGCAGAGAATGATGCCTCGTCATAACCAACAGCAGCAAAACGTTTGCTCCTCCGACCGAAAACAGATTCAGAACCGAACAAAAAAGATATTTGCCAAGACTGATGCTTGCGACCAACGGATAGTCATGCAAAATCAATTCGCGAAAGGAATCACCGATGACGACCTGATTAAAAATCACGATCAAAAACCACGACATCGGAAAGTACGGATTGCCTCTGAAATCGGAAATACCCTGCATCACGTCACTAAAAAGCGGCCTTTGTCCAATTTTGGCATACTGAAAAACGGCAATGACGCACAAAACAAGCATGATCAGTTCGCGGCGCCAAACGTTTCCGAGCATCAGTTTCATGTTTCTTGAAAAAAGTTTTCCAAAAGCTTTCAACTCAAGCGCTCCCTTCTAAAAAGAGTCTTCTTGAAAATTTCAGACGCCAAAACGGCATAGCCTGCATTGATCAAACAGTCCAATACAAATTCAAAAAAACCAAAGCTTGTTGCATCGGGAATCAGCAAACCGCGCATGATCCAAACGGAAATGCCAAAAAATTCGAACGTTTTGGCTTCAATCAAGAACACGATTTGAAACAACAGCCACGTCAAAGGTTTTGACAACACGTTTTCCAAAGCAAACGTCATGCACCCGAAAGCAAACCAGGCTAAAAAAAACAAACTCAAATCTCCTGCCAGGCAAAAGAAAGTTGTTTTTTGCACCTGATATCTGCCGCCAAAAAAGATTGCAAAAACCAACAAGCCCAAAATGGCACCGGAAGTCAGCATGAAACAGGCTAAAAGGATCTTCGACCTTGTCAAACGTCCGATCTTTTCAGGCTGTTTCAACACAAACATTTCCCTTTCAAATCCGCAATCAGTCAACAACAGCAAAAAAATGGCCGAAAAAACGGGAAACAGTCCCAATTCACAATACTGAAGATTCGAAAAACTCGCAACGAACATTCTGCCGAGCTCAGTGTCGCCTTTACTCCCTATTGCAATATTGGCTCTGCATTTTGAAAGAACGGACGCAAAAGTCAAAACCGAAACGGCAAATCCCAAAACAAGAGCCTTGATACGCGATTTTTTCGACGTTTTTTTCAAAAGATACTTATATTCCTGCATGCTTTCTTACCCCGACAATCTGAAAGACGAAAAGCAGCGCGACGCAGACCAGATAAAAGGCCGCCAAACATCCAAGCGACGGCAGATACATCTGCGACATGACCGGAAGCACCAGCAGAAACGACGGCAGATTGACGATTTGCTGATTGGCCAGCACGAAGAAGACCAACCCGACGATAAAACCGCTGAACATGACCGTGAACCTGTTTGAAAAATACATTCCGCAAACGGCCGTCAGCATTCCGAACAATCCTGCCGCACACCCTGACAGAATTATATAAAACAAAATCAATTTAAACGGTTTAGAGTACATCCATTCAACGTGATACGTGAACAAACGACTGTAGCCTTCACCTGAATTCAGCACTTGATCCGGCAAAACGTTCGGAAGCAGCAAAAAAACAAACATGACGTCTGCCGCCAAAACAAGCACGGTCTCGATGAACGTGACCGCATAAACCGAAATCAGCGAGCCGAGTGCATAGCCGATTTTGCCCTTTTTCTGAAGCACGTGCATGATAAAGCCGCTGTTTGCGTCATCATACGTCATCTGACTGTTTCCGAGCGCTGCCATGAACGGAATCATCAACGAAAAAATGAGGCTCCAAAACGTGTCTGTCATGATCCATTTATAGTACGGACAAAAGGCTTCCGGACTGTTTTTGAATTCGCCGATTTGCATGCGGAGAAAGCCGACCGCAAAAACAACGTGCAATAAAACGACTGTCAGTCCGAGCAAAAAACCCGAAAGGTACCTTCCGGAAAAGGAACGCTTTACAAAATACACGATTTTACCCCCCTATTTTTTAATCTTTTTGTAATATTGCTATGCAGGTCATTATACTATAATTAACTCAACTTATGATTTGATTATTCATATTTGCATATTATTTTTTGGGGGGGCAGATTTATGAATTATGGGAAAATATTTAAATCCCTTCGCAAAGAAAAGGGCTTGTCGCAAAAGCAGGTCGCAGCAGGCATCGTCTCGCAATCAACCTTGTCTCGCTTTGAAGAATCCGGAAACATCGATTTTTTGTCATTGATTCTTCTGTTGAAACGACTCGGAATGACCTCTTTGGAATTTATGCAGTATTGTACCGATTTCGAAACAGGCAATTCTGATTATTGCCTTAAATAATTCTTAAATAATTCGATATATTTTCTTTAAATCCATTGTGTACAATTAAATTACAGCTTGAAGTAGAACACCAAAACTTGAATACACCCGCATCTGATTCTCCCCTTTCAGATGCGTCGGAAAGCTGATAATGCTGCGGACTTTCCCCAGTCTGCAGCTACAACACATACTCCTTTTTTCCTCCGTATTTCCCCGTACGGAGGTTTTTTTGTGTCCTCAACGCAATTCTTCGTGCTTGACGCGGACTGCCAAAAAACAGAAGACTCTTTCGGGGTCGAGACGTTTCCTCAATCACTGATCACCGAACGTTTCATGCAAAAATTCAAAAAAATTTAAATCGTAATCTCACTCCTCTTATTACGCTTAACATCGTAATACTATTTTTCGCTAAATCGTAATAAGGTTGATATACCAACGTTTCTTGCTTGACAGTCATATTTTGGGCGGTTATGATTTTAATCGTAACAATTACTAAATAAAACTCAAGTACTCTGTTAAAGAAAGGAATTATGCATGAATAAAAGAACTCATTTGCTCTCATTATGTCTTTTGACGATCTGTACGCTGCTTATTCTTGGGGGATGCGCGAATCAAAGCAAAAAAAGCAGTTCTGACAAACTGAACGTGGTTTCGACTCTGGATTTTTATGGCGAAACGGCCAAGGCAGTCCTTGGCAAAAACGGAACCGTCACGTCTCTTATCGACAACCCGAACATCGACCCGCACGACTTTGAAGCAACGACCAAAACGGCCAAGCAAACCGCAAATGCCGACGTCATCATCAGAAACGGCGCCGGCTATGACGACTGGATCAAAAAACTTTCGGACAAAAAGAGCATTTCCGCTGCGAAATTGATGCACGTCAAAGAGGGACAAAACGAACACCTCTGGTACGACCCTGAAACGATGTCAAGGCTTGCGGACGAACTCGTCAATGTTTTTTCAAAAAAAATGCCGTCAAAAAAAGCCGAATTCAAGCAAAATGCCGCAGCCTACAAGAAAAAAGTCGCCAGACTGAACAGCGAACTCGAAAAAATCAAAGCTGAAAGAATTGAGAAGCCAGTGGCCGTTTCGGAACCGGTTTTTGACTACTCGCTTGAAAAAATGGGTTACAAAGTCGCAAACGCTCACTTTGCCAAGGCAGTCGAAGAAGAAAGCGATCCGTCATATACGGACATCAAGAATCTGCAAAATAAAATCAAGCGAAAAGAAATCGCCTTTTTCGTGTATAATGTTCAAAGCGACGGCACGACCGTCAAAAACATCGTAAATCTTTGCAAAAAACATGACATCCCGGTTGTCAAGGTAACGGAGACGCTGCCAGAAGGAAAGAACTATTTCAATTGGCTGCAATCGGAATATCGTCAAATTGCAAAAATCGAAAAATAATCGGAAAGAAGAACGACTATGGATTCTATTTTGAAAGTGACCGACCTGAATCTGAAAATCCCCGACCGAACGCTTTTTTCAAATCTGTCATTTGAAATTCCGCGCGGAAAACTGACATGTATCACGGGTGAAAATGGCGTCGGCAAAACGACTCTGATCAAACATCTCCTGGCGGATTTAGCGCATGACTACGAAGAACACGCTAAGTTCATGGTTTCAAGAGATCAGGTTCAATACGTGCCGCAGCTTCGAAGCATTGATGACGAATATCCGCTTTGCATTCGTGATTTTGCGGCTTTCGGGCTCAAAACCAGCAGCATTTTTTTGAACAGGAAATCCAGGGAAAAACTGGCCGCCATCCTCTCTGAAACCAATTTGACAAAAATTGCCGACCGACCGCTCGGACGCGCTTCCGGCGGTGAAAAGCAACGTGCCTATCTCGCCCAGGCTCTTTGTGCCGATCCGAAGCTTTTGATTTTAGACGAAGCAACCGCGAGTCTTGATCAGACAAGCAAGCACGAACTCTTGAAAATGCTTCGCAACGTCATGAAGGAACATGGCCTGACCATCATGTTCATCACGCACGATCCTGAACTGATTGCCGATTATGCCGACTACGAACTGCATTTGGCAGACAAATCGGGAAAACTCATCAAAAAGGGGGACAAGAACTGATGCTCCAATATGATTTCATGCGCTATGCCTTTATTGCCGGGATTTTCATTGCACTGATCTGCGGCGTCATGGGCGTCTTCGTCGTGGCGCGCCAGACTTCGTTTTTCACGCACACGTTGTCCGAAATCGGCTTTTCCGGTGCTTCATTCGGCGTCTTTGCAGGCATTTCACCGCTTTCAGGGATGCTTTTGTTCACCTGCTCGTCTGCCCTCTTGATCGGTTTTTCAGGCGAAAAGCTCGGCCGGCGCGAATCTTCAATCAGCGTCTTCTCCGGTCTTTTCCTCGGACTCGGAATTTTGTTTCTATCCCTTTCAAACAAGCAGGCCAATTATGCAACGAGCATTCTCTTCGGAAGCATCGTCGGAATCAATCGCTCAAGCATTGACATTCTGGTCGGATTAAGCATTTTTTTGCTTTTGGTCATTTTCCTGCTGTTCAAGCGCTTGGCCTACAACTCGTTTGATTCGCAAGGCGCCGAATATAATCAGCGTTTCAACAAGTTGATTTCAATCATCTTCTTGATCATGCTTGCGCTGACGATCAGCATCACGGCGCAGATCGTCGGTTCATTGCTGATTTTCGTTTTACTGACGATTCCCGCATCGGCAGCCAAGTATTTTGCGCACACGCTGAAAAAGATGATCGTGCTCAACTTCCTGTTCGCCCTGTTCGGAATCTGGTTCGGCCTTGTTCTGAGCTGGGTGACCGATCTTCCGGTCAGCTTCTTCATCACCGTCATTGAGGCACTGATTTACGGCAGCGCCATCTTGAAGGAACATTTTGAGACATATCAAAAATAATTTATGTCAGCGGATGATTCGCAGCTGTTTTGTGAATCATCCGTTTTTTTGTGTCCACACAGTCGGCATCTCATCCAAGCACATAATTGTATCGATACATTATCAGAAAATTAAATAAAACATTATTTATTAATTGATTTTTAACCATTCAAAACCTATAATTCACTTAACGCTATTATGAAGAAGGTTTTATTATGAGAAATGAAAAGCTTTACGCAGTAATTCGGGCAGCATTCTTCGCTGCGCTTGACTATGTCTTCGCAATGTTCCAGATTCACGTCCCGTCACCGGTCGGACATCCCTTCGTTGACCTCGGCTTCACGTTTGTTGCCCTGGGCACGATGTTTCTCGGCTTCAAATACGGCTTCATCTCCGGTGCCGTCGGTCTCGGCGTCTTCGATCTTCTGAACGGCTATGCCAATCATGCCTACCTGACCGTCATGGAAGTCCTTTTGCTGACGGCGGCCGTTGCGGTTTCCTACAGGCTGCTGAACAGAAATGACGGTCTTTCCAGCCCGTCACTAATTACAATCGGCATTGTCTCCGGCCTCGTCAAGATGTTTTCCGGCTATCTCCGCTATCTCGCCGAAAGTCTCATCGATGCCGGTCTTCCGTTCGGCAAGGCTGCCGTAACTGCACTCGCCGCCTTCCCTGCAGACTTCGCAACAGGCTTCGTGATGTTCTTTGCAGTTCCGGTATTCTTCGTCGTCATGTCCAAGGTGACAAGCCGGATGAATCTGTCCGTACAGAGACATTGAAACAGGAAATAAGAAGAGGCTGGGAAAAAACTCCTTTTTCCGCCTTGAAGGACTGCGGCAAGACCGTGATTGTCGTTTCTCACGATGACAAATTCAGGGAAATAAGCGACAACGTCATTTTCCTGCGTCCGTGACCACATCCGGCTGCAAGTGAACGATAACCGTCAAGTTTTTCAGTAACATTCGTGTTTCATAGTGGATTTTGCACCCGATTTATGGTATATTATTCGTTACAGGGGTAGGAAGTCCTGCGTTAAGGGCTGACGGAACGGAATGTGAACGTCAGCAGAAAGGTCCTGTCATTGGCCTGCGTGGTTCTTCCGCATTCACCATAATTACAATTTCATAATTTTTGGTGCTTGTCTCCCCCAATAAACTTTAGGGAGATGTTTATCTAATGACAAAACTTACATGGAGCAGTCCTAAACTGACGACTCGAACCTTGACCTTTGGCGCATTGCTGATTGCGATTCAGCTTTGCCTGTCAAAACTGTCGGTTGGTCCCGAAAACGTCGTCAAGGTCGGATTAGGCTTTATCGGTACCGCAATGATCGGGTATTTCCTTGGTCCGTGGCTTGGTGGGGTTGCATTGGTTTTGAACGACCTGATCAGCAACACCGTTTTTTCAACCGGATCGTCATTCTTTATCGGATTTACCTTCTCTGCATTTGTCACGGGCGTTATCGCCGGATTATTTTTGCACCGTCAGAAAATTACCTGGCAGCGTCTGGCAACGTACACTTTCTTTCAGATCCTGATTTCAAACGTGTTCTTCAACACGATGTGGATCTTTTTGATGTACTTCCAGACCAAAACGGCAGGCGCCTTGTATGGCCTTTTGGCTCAGCGACTTCCAAAGGAAATCATCAGCTGGCCGATTGAAGTCATCGTTTTGCTGTTCCTCATGAACGCAATCGAACGCTTGCCAATCAAATCTTTGAACAATAATTAAAGATAATGGGATCGGATAATCCGGTCCCATTTTAATTTTCTCCAAAAAATCGGGTCTATACTAAATGGTGTTGATGATGATTTTTCAACACCATTTTTTGTATTC
>ERZ791612.1337-NODE-1337-length-10951-cov-77.544512_pt1 | contig 10951 bp, 10 predicted proteins | sample MGYA00509963_ERZ791612 | MGnify/ENA primary metagenome ERZ791612 (study PRJEB30046, sample SAMN00791906) | human gut metagenome | study: EMG produced TPA metagenomics assembly of the A metagenome-wide association study of gut microbiota in type 2... | reverse complement strand
GGACAGAACCCTTGGCGCCCAGGGCCAAAGGCCCGGCGGCGCCATCAACCCTCGCCCGCGAAAGCGGGCGTCAACCTTCGGGAATACTGGAAAGCACCGCCTAAGTCCCGGTCCCGATCCCGACCGCGCCAAAAGGCGCCTGAACCCTCAAGCCCCATAGGGGCTTGTCTATAAAACCAGCAGCATGGCTGCCGCCAGTTCCAGAAGGCCTATCAGCGGCACGCCGTATACGAATTTCTTATGCCTTGTCTTATGGTGGAAGAAGTACATGCCGGTAAGGGCGCCGGCGAAGCCTCCGGCCAGGGCGGCAAGGAGGAGGGTCCTTTCGGAGATGCGCCAGCAGCCATGGACGGCTTTCCATTTGTCCAGGCCGTAGAGGGAAAAGGAAGTAAGGTTGATGAGGAGAAAGGCCAGGGCCCAGGTCATGGTTCTCTCCTCCATCCTCTCGGCCTGTTCTGTTTCATCCAGTCCCCTCTTCTTTCCAGGGTCTTCTCCTTTACCATGTTTCCTCGCTGCCGCAGGTTTTCAGATACTGAACGACCGCCTTGTCCAGATCATCCAGAAAGTCCGCCGGCCGGGAGGGAAGTCCGGCCACCTGGGCGAGGCTTTCCGCGCTGCCGCGGGAGATGAAATATTTCAGAATATCTGTATATACATGGTGTACCTGGAGAAGTACCTCTCTGTTGCCCGGCGCCGTCTCCGAAAGGCGGCGGATGCTTTCGCAGAGACTGCCGAAGGCAAAGCTGTTGAAGGTTTCCCGCTCTTCCAGGTAGTAGGTGAAGCTGCCGTTATTTTTTCTGTAATTGTCATAAAGTACCAGTTTGGATTCCATAGGTATGCCCCCTTTATGAAATCGAAGGATTCCCTGTTTCCGCCGGGGCCAGGGAGAACCAGCGGAGAGGCTCCTTCTTTTTACTCACGGCGCAGAAGAAGGCCTGCCCCTTCATTTTTTTCAAAGATTTCAGTTCCACCGGCTCCCCGTTGGCGGCCAGAGGATAGAGATGGCCCTGAGGGCTCAGTCTTTTCACCGTTGTCCCTCCTGTTTCTTCGTCTTCCATGAAATAGAGGGGACTGAAATCGCTGCTGCCAGCCTTCTTATCCCGCCGGGGAATCAGGAAAGGCACTGAAATGCCTGTGATTTCCTGGGCCATGTGCCAGCCTTCCCCGTCCCGGGTAAAGATAAGGAGCTCCGGCTTCCCATCCCGGTCGGTGTAGGGGCTTTCAAGAAGTACCAGGGCCTCTTTGCCGCCGTCACCGGAAAGGTCGGTGAAATTGCAGGCGTAGTTCATCAAACTTTCGTCATAGGTGGAATCGGCAAAATAGTCCAGTACCGCCTGCCGCAGTCCCTGGTCCTCGGTCTGCAGGGAGGACTCCTTCTGCACCTTCTTCGGTATCCAGGCCTCCGGAGACACCGGCGCCGGAGCCGGTGCCTCCACCATGTCTCCATTTTTCTCTATGGAAATGGTGGATATGTCCTCCCCCTGGCTGAAGAAGGGAAAAAGAAAAACCATGGCTGCTGCCAGAAATTGAATTTTGTATGTCATAGATATGCTCCTTCTGTCTTTTCTTTATTATACCATGGAGGGGCGGAGCGCTTGGACACGCCATGGACACGCCTGCGGCGTGAGGGTTCAGAGGGGAGGGTTGACGGGGCTTCGCCCCGAGGGTTGTGGCCGCCTGTCGGCGGCGGGTTGTGTTCGCTAGCGCTCAGGGGGCGACAGCGCCTGCGGCGCTGAGGGTTGCGGATTGCCGCTCTGCGGCAATGCTTATAAAGTCAGCGTTACGGATTCACCTTTCTGTGTCATATGGCATGATAGGCATTCTGCTGATTGGCTCGCTGCGCTCGCCTCCCCCTATCCGGCTGTGCCGGACTTCCCCCGCAAGCGGGGGCAGAATAGAGCTCTGAAAAGCAGTCCTTCATAAGCAGCTCACGGCATAACGGAGCTTTATAGTCCCCTGTGGAGGTCCTGCATAGGACCTCCACAGGGGGGCGAAGTAAGGCGCCTAGCCTGCCCATTAAGTCGCTTTCCTTTTGCCGCCCCACCGAACTGCGGGGGTGGCAAAGGAACTGGATTCATAGGGGAGCCCCGCGACCCGCGAATCCAGTGACATGCTTCCCACCGGGCAAGGTGGTGGCGCCAGCCACCAAAGGGGGGATCTCCATCGCCCGCCAGGGCGGTTGTCAAGGTTTTAATATATGATGGCGCCGAAGGCGCCGTACCTCCCCAGTGGAACGGTACTTCATACCTCCCGAGGGCGGAGCCCTCAACCCGTCCGGGAGGCGTCAGCCGGTCCCGGACAGAACCCTTGGCGCCCAGGGCCAAAGGCCCGGCGGCGCCATCAACCCTCGCCCGCGAAAGCGGGCGTCAACCTTCGGGAATACTGGAAAGCACCGCCCAGGTCCCGAATCCCCATTCCCCATTCCCGAATCCCCATTCCCCAGTCCCCCATCCCTTATACATAGCTATAGAAAAATTCCATAGGTTCCCTTTTGACCCCTTCCGATTTTCCAAATTCTTTCCTTTTCAAGGAATATCGGCATTTTTCGAAATTTCCTGCCGGCGAACGTAAAATTAGAGGATTCGAAAGGACCAAAATTGTCTATTCCCTTTTCTCTCCAGTTGGTGTATGATTATCTCCGGCACAATATGTTGTGCCTTTATTTGCGCGTTTGAACTATATTTAGTAGAATGCATGATTTCATCTACTATTCACATCATTTTTATCGACATAGCAGGCTAGACAGGCTGAAATCGTAACTTAGAGGAAACAGGGGAGTGTCTTACATGGAAAACAGGGAGTATACCGACGTGATTCACGTAAAAACGAACGTAATCAAGAGAAACGGACAGGAAGTGTCTTTTGATATTTCCAAGATCATCAATGCCATCGGCAAGGCCAATAAGGAAGTGGAGTCCATTCACCAGATGAATGAATTCCAGATCCGTGCGGTAGCTGACAACATTGCCAAAAAGATTGCCTCCTATCCCCATGCGGTGAATGTGGAAGACATTCAGGACATGGTGGAAACGGGCATTATGGAAATGCGGGGCTACGAGGTGGCACAGAAGTATGTGCGCTATCGGTATAAGAGAGAGATTTCCCGTAAGAGCAATACCACCGATGACGGCATTCTGTCCCTCATCGACCTGTCCAATGAGGAAGTGAAGCAGGAAAATTCCAACAAGAATCCTGTCATCAATTCCACCCAGCGTGACTACATGGCCGGCGAAGTGTCCAAGGATCTCACCAGAAGACTGCTGCTGCCGGAGGAAATCGTGAAGGCCCATGAAGAAGGCATCATCCATTTCCACGACGCCGACTATTTCGCCCAGAGGGAACACAACTGCGACCTCATCAACCTGGAAGACATGCTGCAGAATGGCACCGTCATCAGCCAGACTTTGATTGAGAAGCCCCATTCCTTCTTCACTGCCTGCAATGTAACCACCCAGATCGTGGCCCAGGTGGCATCGAACCAGTACGGCGGCCAGTCCTTTACCCTGGCTCATCTGGCTCCCTTCGTGGATATCAGCCGCAAGAAAATCACGAAAGAAGTGATTGCAGAAAGAAAAGAAACCGGCGAATCCATGGATAAAGACATCATTGAAAAAATCGTGGAACGGCGGCTGAAAGAAGAAATCAAATCGGGCATCCAGACCATCCAGTACCAGCTCATTACCCTCATGACCTGCAACGGACAGGCTCCTTTCGTCACCATGTTCATGTATCTGGACGAAGTGCCGGACGGACAGACCCGGAAGGATCTGGCCATGATTATCGAAGAAGTGCTCCGCCAGAGAATGCAGGGCGTGAAGAATGAAAAGGGCGTATGGATTACCCCGGCTTTCCCGAAGCTCATTTACGTGCTGGATGAAGACAATATCCATGACGACTCCCCCTACTACTACCTCACCAAGCTGGCTGCCGAATGCACCGCCAAGAGAATGGTACCGGACTACATTTCCGCCAAAATCATGAAGAGCCTGAAGAACGGCGACGTATACCCCTGCATGGGCTGCCGCAGCTTCCTCACTCCCGATACCGAAGGTCTGGGACCCCATGGGGAGCATAAGTACTACGGCCGTTTCAACCAGGGCGTAGTCACCATCAATCTGGTAGACGTGGCCTGCTCTTCTGACGGAGACATGGACCGCTTCTGGAAGATTTTGGAAGACCGTCTGGAACTCTGCCACCGGGCCCTCCGCTGCCGCCATGAACGGCTTCTGGGCACCGTGTCCGACGTGGCCCCCATTCTCTGGCAGTACGGCGCCCTGGCTCGTCTGAAGAAAGGCGAAACCATCGACAAGCTCCTCTTCAACAACTACAGCACCATTTCCCTGGGCTATGCAGGCCTCTATGAAATGTGCGTCCGCATGCTGGGCGTTTCCCACACCACCGAAGAGGGACGGAAATTTGCCATGGCTGTCATGCAGAAGCTGAATGATAAGTGTGCCGAATGGAGAAAAGCGGAAAATATTTCCTACTCCGTCTACGGCACCCCCATGGAATCCACCACCTACAAATTTGCTAAATGCCTGCAGAAACGGTTCGGCATTATCCCCGGCGTCACCGACAAGAACTACATTACCAACAGCTACCACGTCCATGTGGCAGAAAAGATCGACGCCTTCCATAAGCTGAAATTTGAATCGGACTTCCAGAAACTCTCCCCCGGCGGCGCCATTTCCTACATCGAAGTGCCGAACATGCAGACCAATATCCCTGCTGTCCTCACGGTGATGAAGTACATTTATGAAAATATCATGTACGCCGAACTGAACACCAAGAGCGACTACTGCATGGTCTGCGGCTACGATGGAGAAATCAAAATCGTGGAAGATGAAAACGGCAAGCTGGTATGGGAATGCCCCAACTGCGGCAACCGGGACCAGCACAAGATGAGCGTAGCCCGGAGAACCTGCGGCTACATCGGCACCCAGTTCTGGAACCAGGGCCGTACCCAGGAAATCAAGGATCGCGTGCTGCATCTCTGATACAGGGGCAGGGGCCTGGGCCTCCGGGCAAAGAATTCCCGGACCCCATGCCGATCCCGATCCCGATCTCCATCTCATGAATCCGGAGGCGCTCCGCGCCTCCTTTTTCACACTTATATAAGCAAAGCAAGGAGTCCATCCATGAAATACGCCAATTTTAAAGAATACGATATTGCCAACGGTCCCGGCATCCGGTTTTCCCTCTTTGTGTCCGGCTGCACCCATCATTGCAAAGGCTGTTTCAACCCGGAAACCTGGGACTTCAACTATGGCAAGCCCTTCACGAAGGACGTGGAAGACTATATCCTGAAAGAATTGGGCCATGAATTCTATGAAGGCCTCACCCTCTTAGGCGGTGAACCTATGGAGCCGGTGAACCAGAAGGGCCTCCTCCCCCTGGTGAAACGGTTCAAGGAACTCTATCCCCACAAGACCATCTGGTGCTTCACCGGCTACCTCTTCGACAAAGACCTTCTGGGCCATTTTGCCAAAGTCATGCCGGAAACCATGGAACTGTTAAAGCGCATCGACGTTCTGGTGGACGGCGAATTCATGCTGGACAAAAAGGACGTGACCCTTCTCTTCAAAGGCTCCTCCAACCAGCGGACCATTGACGTACAGAAGAGCCTCACCACCGGCAAAATCGTCTCCTGGGACCCCGGAGACACCAGCATGTCCCCCAATTCAAAAATCTAAGGTTCCTTCGCGGCTCGGGCAGAATTTTCTGCCCGAGCCGGTTCATAGGATAAAGAGGCTTTGAAGAAAGGTAAAGTATTTCTTCAAAGCCTCTTTTTTATGACTCTCATATAATGATATACTGCCTGCCGCTTCGTCATCTCCAGCGGGGCTGCCTGCCGTTATGAGCGCTGGATTTGTAAGGAAGCATCAGCGACCTGAAAATCCAGTGAGTCAGTGACAGCAGTGGATGAAGGAGCGCTAGCGACGCGCAAAATGTAGTGAGTCGTTTCCCTTTTAGGGGGCAATGAGTTTTATAATGCCGCCTTCGGCGGTCACGTCCACATCAAGTATCATAATCAGGATTACCACCGTCCACCCCTTCGCCACTTCGTGGCCCTCTTCCCCTAAAGGGGACGCAAGAACGTTACGGGATTGGCTTTCTGTGTCATAGGGCTTGATTAGCATTCTGCTGACTGGCTCGCTGCGCTCGCCACCCCCTATCCGGGCTGCGCCGGACTTCTCCACGGGAAAGCGTGTCACACGATTCTCAGGTCGCTTCGCTTCCTTACGAATCGTGTTCCCTTGCCACCCCTGTTCAGGGGGAAGAATAGGTTTCTATGCTTTCCTGCAGAGACATGACTCCATGGCTAAGCACCCATAGTGCCCCCGCTTGCGGGGGTGGCAAAGGAACTGGATTCATAGGGGAGCCCCGCGACCCGCGAATCCAGTGACATGCTTCCCACCGGGCAAGGTGGTGGCGCCAGCCACCAAAGGGGGAACACCGGAGTGGTACGTGAAGTCTATGCTGTCCAAAGTCTGAAGTCTGATAGTCTGAAGTCTAGGGCCTCTTTCGGGAATACCATCCCACGGGTAGCGGTAAGCCGAAAGCCGACAGCCGTCCAGTCCCCAGTCCCCAGTCTCCATTCCCCTCGATCCGTAGGAACATATATGCCCTTTCATCCTCCACGTAAAAAAGCAGCGGACTTCCAAGTCCGCTGCTTTGATTTCTACCATTAATCTTCCATTTCATCCAGTCCGGCAGACAGTTCTGCTGTTTTTTCCAGTTTCGCCTGTTTCCGCTGATGGATAATGGTGCGATAGCCTTCCACGGCCAGTTCCAAAGCCAGGCCGATGAGAAGGATGCCAATGCCGGCCTGGGCGTAGGGACCCCAGTCGGTGGTGCCGTTCATAATCATGATAATCTGGTTTCTTACGATGATGACCAGGGAGCTTAAGGTGACGATCATCATGAAGGTCATGGGGATGAGGAACATTTTGTTATTCTTTCCTGCATTGCCAAGCCAGGTGGCTACAGCCAGGAGGCCGATGCCGGCCAGAAGCTGGTTGGCTGCCCCGAAGAGGCCCCAGATTTTCATGAAGCCGCCCATGCCCAGGAGCACGCCCAGGATGACGGTGAGGATGGTGGCGAAGTAAGGATTCACCATGAGTTTCTTGAAGCTGCCGTCAATGTCTTTCGGCGTCTGCCCCGGTTCCAGCCAGAATTCCTGGAACATGAAGCGGGCCAGACGGGTGGCGGTATCCAGGGAAGTGAGGCAGAAGGCAGAATAGGTGAGCACCAGCAGGGTGTACATGCTTCTTTCCATGGATTCCAGTCCCGGAATGGCGCCGATCATGGCTGCAATGCCGCCGGCAAAAATATCGGTAGCCCCTTTCACATGGCCTGTTTCTCTGGCGTAGGCAATGGCGCAGAGGGTAATGATGGCCAGTACGCATTCCAGCAGCATGCCGCCATAGGCAATGGGTTTGGCATCGGATTCTTTATCCAGCTGCTTGGAGGTGGTGCCGGAGGAAACGAGGGAATGGAAGCCGGAAATAGCGCCGCAGGCTACGGTGGTGAAGAGGATGGGGAACAGGTACTGGGTACCGTTTCCATTGTCTACAGAAAATCCGGTGTAAGCCGGGAAGAGGTCCGGATTAATATCCGGGTGAGCTCCTACAATCCCTATGATGGCCACGATGAGCATGGCGTAGAGCAGGAAGGAGGAGAGGTAGTCCCGGGGCTGCAGGAGAATCCATACGGGAGTGACGGAAGCGATGGTAATATAAAGGCCGATGAGCCACATCCAGGTATGGGTGGAAAAATAGAAGGGATGGAAATTCATGCCGATGGCCATGCAGAGAACAATGGCACCTACGCCAAGGATGGTGGAAGCCACCATGCCGGTGTGGCGGCGGTATACCGCAAAGCCGAAGACAATGGCTACGGCGATAAAGAGCAGGGATACCATGGCTACGGACGCCTGGGTGGCACTCTTTGCTTCATTCACCACGCCGTTTTCATAAACAGCACCGAAGGTGGACGCCACGATAGCCGCAAAGGCCGCCACCACCAGGATCAGAGTCAGATAAGAGAAAATAATGAAAAGCTGCTTGGCCCTTTTGGACATATTGGCGGAAATGATTTCGCCAATGGACTGGCCGTTGTGCCGGACCGAGGCAAAGAGGGCGCCGAAGTCATGGACGCCGCCGAAGAAAATGCCGCCCACCAGTACCCACAGGGTCACCGGCAACCAGCCGAACATGGCTGCCCCAATGGGACCTGTAATAGGACCTGCGCCGGCAATGGAGGAGAAATGGTGCCCCATGAGCACCGGCGCCTTGGCAGGCACATAGTCCACACCATCTTCCATGGTATGGGCAGGGGTGGGGATATCGCCCTTCCCTACACCCCACTGCTTCACCAGCCATCGGCCGTAGAAAATATAACCGCATAAAAGAATAACAAGACAAACTGCCAGTAATACAAGGGTATTCATAAAGGAGCCCCCTTTCCCTGGGGTTGACGAACCGGCACTGGAAACCGCAGAATGTCACAGTTTCCCCATGTCATGGATACACCGGTAAATGATCAGGCATCTTTTCTCATAAACGGATAATCAGCAAATACTTTTCGAAGTCCCTTTTCCATGCACCTTCCGGCCCGGTTGAAACAAAATCGGCCTCTGCCAAGCTCCAATGCGCCTGCATGGAATTCCATCCATCCGTGGAAGGAGAATCGGAAGGATTTGTAGTGATGGCACTTCATCAGCGCCTTCGCCGCCTCCTCATCCATGGAATCACAGATAAATACAGGGGAAATATAGGTATACATGTGGCCCGGCCCGATGTGAGCCATATCCATGCCCGCCTCATAGGCAAAATGGGCCAGCTCCCTGAACATCGTCAGGGTGAGGCGGGGCACCTGAAAGAGGAACACAAATTCCTCCTGGGCCGTGGACCAGAGCTTCGCGGAATGAAAGAGGAAATATTTCTCCCCCGCTTCATAATACTCACATACCGCCGAAAGCTCCGCCTGTCCTGAAAAGAAAGGCTTCTGTATGTGGACTGCCTCCCGCAGTCCACGGGCTTCTTCCTCCCGTCCTCCATCAAAGCGGGTAATGGTATAATACCGCCGGTATCCGGCGAGCAGCCTTTCCACCGCTTCTTCTCTTCCCATGAGCCCCTCCTTTCATAACAAAATATCATCTGAGCTGAACATAATTAGATGGTGTTTGTTTAAATATACTATTCTTCATCCTTTTTGACCAATAAAAGAAACTTATAACTACTGCAAAGAAAAATGATGTGCATTTGTGGTGGTGCGGGAAAAATTTACGCTGAAAGAGAGATACTTTTGTGCTTCGACGAAAGGTTTCCTATGGAAGTGATGCACACTGGCTTCCCTTATCGACAGGAAACTGCTGGCGAAAGGTTTCCTGCTGCGGTGATGCACTATGGTCTGCCATACCGACAGGAAACTTTACTCCAGAACGTTTTGACTCTGGTTCATTATCATTTAGTACTTTGAGAAGGCAACAAAAAAAGCCTGTCGGCGGGGAAACCGACAGGTTTTTGGAGAGAGGGTAAATTATTATCAAGAAAATCCAAGGTAAAAATGATAAGAATCAACGCACCTCCTTTTCTTCGCTTGGCAGCTGTATTTCCTTTCATCATGGGGATTTGAATCAGGGAAATTTTCTGCTTTGCTTTCAGTTGACCATCGGTCAACTTATGTACATATTATATCACCTTTTCCCCAAGTTGCAAGCCCTCTTTTACAGATTTTTTGAAATTTTTATGTAAACAGAAACGCCGTGGCTGTTGGACTATGACGTTTTTGATTATCTTCCATAATAAAAGAGAGGGCTGCTTAAAAAACAGTCCTCCCTTTCTGTGTTTCAAAGATTCAGGCCATCATATTTTCCAGCTGGCTGATAAATTCTTCCTGGGGAACGGCACCGATCATGCGGTTCACTTCTTCCCCGTCTTTGAAAAGGATGATGGTGGGAATGGACATGATGTCAAACTGACCGGCCAGATCCTGCAGCTCATCTACATCCACCTTGCAGAAATGGATTTTGTCGCCCAGCACCTTTTCAGCGTTTTCCATAACCGGCGCCATCATGCGGCAGGGTCCGCACCAGGTAGCCCAGAAGTCAATGAGGCTGTATCCTTTGTGGCTGGCAATTTCTGTGTTAAACTCTTCCTGGCTGTGAATTTCGGTAATCATAAGTTTGTCTCCTTTTAAAATTATATATTTAACTTATTCGATGTATTTATTATAACACAGAAAGTCAAACAGTCAAGAGCAGAGAAAATGCCCCGGGTCCGTGGACACGCCCTGCGGGCGTGAGGGTTCAGAGGGTTCAAAAGGTTCAACGGGTTCAGAGGGTGGTGGTGGCGGCTGACGCCGCAAGTTTTAGGCTCCGCCGCGGGTTGTGTAGAAGGGTTGTGGAAAAGGGTTGTAGAAAAGGGTTCTTAGGATGGACCGGCCTTGGACACACCTGCGGTGTGAGGGTTCTTAAGATAGATGGGCCTTCGGCCCAAGGGTTCTTAGGTTTGACGGCCTTTCAGGCCGAGGGTTGTGGTATCGCCCTTACGGTGCACAGCGAACACATTTTGAAGGAGCGCTAGCGACGCGCAAAATGTAGTGAGTCGTTTCCCCTTTAGGGGGCGATGAGCATAAAGTCAGCGTTACGGGAATTGACTTTCAGTGTCATATGACATGATAAGCATTCTGGTGATTAGCCGCTGTGCGACTCCCCCTTATCCGGCTGCGCCGGACTTTCTCCACGGGAAAGCGTGTCACACGATTCTCAGGTCGCTTTGCTCCCTTACGAATCGTGTTCCCTTGCCACCCCATCCGGGGGACAGAATAAATCGCTCTATGCTTTCCTGTGGAGACATGGCCCCATGGCTAAGCATCCATAGTGCCCCCGCTTGCGGGGGAAAGGTGGTGGCGCCAGCCACCAAAGGGGGAATGCCGGAGTGGTACA
>ERZ791612.1330-NODE-1330-length-10992-cov-2.594130_pt1 | contig 10992 bp, 8 predicted proteins | sample MGYA00509963_ERZ791612 | MGnify/ENA primary metagenome ERZ791612 (study PRJEB30046, sample SAMN00791906) | human gut metagenome | study: EMG produced TPA metagenomics assembly of the A metagenome-wide association study of gut microbiota in type 2... | reverse complement strand
AATCTTCCCGAAGAAAAGCGTCAGAGAATCACGGACGCAATATTCAATGAATTTGCCGGTTCGTCGGGAGAGAGAGTCAGCATAAACAATATTATAAAGAACGCAAACATTTCGAGAGGCAGTTTTTATCAGTACTTTGACGATAAGGTTGACCTTGTGGAGGTTATGACACGCTCATTTATCAACTTTTCACTTAAAAAAGCCACAGAGGTTATCTCTCGCACTCACGGCGACATATTTGTAACTTATGATTTGCTTTTTGAAATTCTATGCGAATGTTCAAAGGATACAAAACAAAGTATCATTATGAAGAATCTCATCAAAAATATAAAGGCAAATGACAGCCTTGTTTCGGAATATTTTATCAACCGTTTCAAGGGCGTTGCAGAGCTTGTCAGCGTTACAAACAATTTTGACAGAAGTAACCTTAAATATACTTCAGATGAAGATGTGAAGTGTCTTTCACAGATTCTTACTCAGGTGCTGAAGAATGCCGTGTTCAATGTTTTTGTAATAGGAAAACCTTTTGACGAGGTTCACAGGGAGTATCACAGAAAACTTGAAATTATCAAAACAGGTGCAATTGCAGATTAAGTTTTATATTCATGCAACCGGTTGCGGCCGATTTCAACAGAAAATGTAAGCCTAAGTTGGTAGAAATTGCATTTGATATGAAATATACTCATAGATAAAAAGCACAAACAAAGGAGTAATCAATGTTATCTAAAATCAGCGTAAAAAAACCGATGACGGTATTGGTTGCGGTTGTACTTGTTCTGGTTCTCGGTATAGTGTCATTTTTCAAGATGACGCCCGACCTTTTACCGAATATGGACTTTCCCTATGCCGTTATCATGACCACCTACGCAGGTCAGACGCCCGAGGCGGTTGAAACAACGGTTTCAAAGCCTCTTGAACAGTCGATGTCGGCAATTGACGGTGTTAAGGAGATCACCTCTACCTCATCGGACAACTATTCACTTTTGATGATTGAATTTGAGGACGGCACAAATATGGACAGCGCAACTGTTGATATGCGTTCAAGCCTTGACACAATCAAGGGCAATTGGCCTGACGGAGTCGGAACACCGTACCTCATCAAAATCAATCCGAATATTCTCCCCGTTGCAATGACAGCGGTTGACTTTGAAGGCAAGTCGCAGACAGAGCTTTCGGATTATGTCACAAACGAACTTTTGAATGAACTTGAAGGCATTGACGGTGTTGCCTCTGTTTCTGACAAGGGCATTGTTACGGAACAGGAAAATGTCGTACTTTCACAGGATAAGCTTGACAAGCTTAATAAGAAGATTTCTGCTGCACTCGATAATCAATTCGGTGATGCAGAGGACAAAATTGCCAAAGCTAAAAAGGAATTGCAGGATAATATCGGCAAAGCCAAGGACGGTCAGGGTACTGTTTCATCTTCAATTGAGCAAATCAACTCACAGCAGGAGGCTGTTTCAAAACAGCTTGCCGATGCACAGAACAAAGCTGAAAGCGGTAAAACACAGCTTTTGTCGGCAAAGATGCAGTTGCTTGACCGAAAGGCAAGCCTCACTTCAACAAAGACTTTGCTCGAAACCGCTTATCAGGGTTTGCTTGAACTGAAAACGACCTATGATGAGCTGACTTCCGAGCAGTCACAGCTTACGCAAAAGCTTGAACAGCTTTCAAAATTTAACGAACAGTATCAGGAAATTGTTCGGAAAATGAATGATGCACTACCCGACAGCGAGGAATACAAGGCACTTCAACAGCAGATTGACGAGCTTAACAAGGTGCTTGAGCCTTACGGCATAAAAGCTCCCGACATTGCAAAGACAATGCAGTCAATTCAAGAGTCAATCAACAAGAGTACAGAGGCAATTCAAAATGTTGAAATTTCACTTGAAAAGCTCGGAACTTCGGGAGATGCAATCAATTCTGCATTAAGTGAAATGTCGGAGAAAATCTCACAAATCAACTCGGGTATTGCACAGCTTGATAACGCAATTTCGGGACTTGACGATAAATCGGTTTCGGTTGATTCCGCTCTTGCCCTCATTTCACAACAACAGTCAAGTGCGGACTTCAAAATGTCCTCTGCCATGTCAACTCTCACTTCAAAACAGAGTGAACTCAACAGCGCACTTACACAGCTTTCAAGTGCAGAAAAACAGATTGAAACATCCGAAAAAGAACTTGCAGATAAAAAGAAAGAAGCAAAAAGCAAGGCTGATGTGAGCAACACGGTCACACTTGATACCATTTCTTCAATTCTAACGGCACAAAACTTTTCAATGCCGGCAGGCTATGTTACCGATGACGATAACAATAAATTCATGGTTCGTGTCGGCGACAAGGTGAATGATGAAAAAGAGATGAAGTCGCTTGTGCTTTTTGACACAGGAATTGACGGAATAGGAGTTATTCATCTTGAAGATGTTGCAGATGTTTTTGTTGCCGATAATTCCGACGAAACCTTTGCAAGAATCAACGGCAACCCCGGTATTGTATTGAGCTTTTCAAAGTCAAGCAACACAGCGTCTTCTACCGTTTGCGAAAACATTAACGCAAAGCTTGATTCGCTTTCAAAAGAGGTTGACGGACTTCACTTTACAAACCTTTATAATGAAGGCGACTACATTAACCTTGTAATCAACAATGTATTACAGAACCTTCTTATGGGTGCGGTTCTTGCAATTATCATACTTTTCCTATTTCTCAGAGATATCAAACCGACGCTCATTGTTGCCTGCTCAATTCCGATAAGCGTTGTGTTTGCAATTGTTCTCATGTATTTCAGCGGTGTAACACTCAATATGATTTCGCTGTCAGGACTTGCGATAGGCGTCGGTATGCTTGTTGACAACTCGGTTGTTGTTATCGAAAATATCTACCGACTGAGAAGCATGGGCGTTACGCCGATTAAGGCGGCACTTAACGGTGTAAGACAGGTTGCCGGCGCAATTACGGCATCAACTCTCACCACAGTATGCGTATTCCTGCCGATTGTATTTGTTGAAGGCATCACCCGTCAGCTGTTTGTTGACCTTGCACTCACGGTTACATATTCACTTCTTGCAAGCCTTATTGTTGCACTGACGCTTGTTCCGGCCATGGGACAGAGAATGCTCCGCAAGATGAAACCTAATTCCGCTCCGAAGGACGGAAAAATCAAGAAGGCATATGAACGCTCACTTCGTTTCGTATTAAAGCACAAAGTTCCTGCAATTCTCGTTGCAGTTGCACTTCTCTTTACAAGTGCAGGCCTTTGTCTGATGAGAGGTTTCAGCTTTATGCCCGATATGAGCAGTACACAGATTCAGGTATCATTGAAGCTTGACGATAACGCAACCTTTGAAGAAACAGTTAAAGAGGGCGAAAAGCTCAACGATTTGCTTTCAAAATATGACCAGTTTGAAACCGTAGGCGTTATGGCGGGCAACTCGTCAAGCCTTATGGGACTTACAGGCGGTTCATCGTCAAATGATGCCGGCTCACTTATGGCATATGCCGTTCTCAAGGATGATTTTACAAAACAGAGCGGTGAGATTTCAAAGAAGATTGAAAAGGATCTTGAAAGTCTTGACGGTGAGGCTGCCGTAAGCGGCGGCACTTCAAGTTCAATGTCAAGCCTTATGGGTGACGGTTCCGTTCAGATTACTCTCTACGGTGATGACCTTGACACACTCAAAAGCACTGCCGAGGATATCGGCAAGACACTTGAAAAGGTTAAAGGCGTTGCATCGGTAGACAACGGCATCGGTGCTGTTTCTCCCGAAATCAAGGTTACTGTTGACAAGTCAAAAGCCGCTGAAAAGGGACTTACCGTTGCACAGGTTTATCAGCAGGTTGCCGCTGCAATTTCAACAGAAAAAAACGCTGCCACTCTTACGAATGATGACGGCAATGATATGAATGTTGTGGTTGTAAAGGACGACAGCGAAACCGTTACTCCGAAAAATCTCCGTGACATTGACATTACCTACAAGGATTCAAGCGGTAACGAAAAGACAGTTAAACTCTCCTCTGTTTCGGATATTTCAAAGTCGGAAACTATGGATAAAATCAGCCGTGAAAATCAAAAGCGTTATCTTACAATCAGCGCCGAAGTCAAGGACGGCTACACACTTACATCTGTTTCAAACAATGTAAAATCCGCAATGAACGATTACAAGCTCCCGAACAGCTGTTCAATCGACTATGCAGGTACAGACAAAATGACAATGGAGGCAGTTTCACAGCTTATGCTTATGCTGTTGCTCGGCATTATTCTCATCTACCTCATTATGGTTGCACAGTTCCAGAGCCTTAAATCACCGTTCATTATTATGTTTACAATTCCGCTTGCATTCACGGGCGGCTTCCTCGCACTTTTAATCACAGGATTTGACATCAGCGTTGTATCGCTTGTCGGTTTTGTAATGCTCTGCGGTATCATTGTAAACAACGGTATCGTTCTTGTTGACTACATCAACAAACTTCGTATTGACGGCAAAGAAAGAATTGAGTCAATTGTTGAGGCAGGCAAAACCCGTATGCGTCCTATCCTCATAACCGCACTCACAACCGTTCTTGGTCTTGTTGTTATGGCTCTCGGCATAGGCACAGGTGCAGAAATGATGCAGCCTATTGCAATTGTCTGCATCGGCGGTTTGCTCTACGCAACATTTATGACGCTCTATATCGTTCCCGTTATTTACGATTTGTTCAATAAAAAGGAACTCAAAAAAGTAAGTGACGAAGACCTTGAATTTATTGACGAATAAATCATATTAATAAACAACACCCCCGACTAAACCGTTTGGCACAGTCGGGGGTGTTGTTTTTTGAATATCAGTTCAGTCCTTTATAATATCTGCACATTGACCGTTTGTAAGACGGATTAAATCTTCTGGTTTTAAATCAATTTGATATCCGATTTTTCCTGCACTGACAATGATTTTCGGAATTGACTCTGCTGTAATGTGGAAGGTTGTCTTGAACTGCTTTTTCATTCCGAGAGGTGAACAGCCTCCACGCACATAACCCGTAACCTTTGTAATGTCCTTTACGGGAATCATTTCAACCGACTTTTCACCTACGCTCTTGGCACATTTTTTAAGGTCAAGCTCATGGTCAACAGGAACTACGAAAACATAATAATCTCTGCCCATGCCCTTTGTTACAAGAGTTTTGAAAACATAATCGGGATTTTGATTCATAAGCGTTGCAACCGTTACTCCGTCAACGGCATCCTTGCCGTGGGGATATTTGTGGTGAGTATATTCAACCTTTTCTTTGTCTAAAATTCTCATTACATTTGTCTTGATTTCTTTCATAAATACACAATCCTCCATGCATATTGCCATCTTGTTATTACCCTCACATAATACAACTTTTCGCATCGGATTTCAACCTTGATTTATTTGCAATTTTATTAAAATAATGTTAGAATAAATTTAAAAGTTATTCGAGGTGGAAGATTTCGTACAATCCACACGCCGATGGTACTGACAGGGGAATCCCGAGAGATACAGGAGAGTTGTACGCCTGCCGAATAACCGTAGCTTTGAAAGCCGCTCCGAATTTTTTCGGGACGGCTTTCTTCTGTTTTACAGACTAAAATATCGCTGTTTTACCCACAACACGCAAGATAATAAGCAAGTCAGTAAGCAAGATAGTAAGTAAGATAATAAGCAAGTTATTGATAAATTCAATTAAATTTGGTATAATTTAAAACAGAATAAGTGCAAGGAATGGTTAATATGTCAGACTACACACCGCCGTTTTCAATATCAAATAAAATGCTCGGATTTGTATCATCAATTTCTGAGAAGATAGGTAAAATCAGCAATTATAATGATTTTGAATCAAAACCTCAGTTAAGAAAAAACAATAGAATCAAGTCCATCTATTCTTCGCTTGCCATTGAGGCTAACTCGCTTTCGATTTCAGAAGTGCGTGATGTAATCAACGGTCACATTGTTTTAGGTCCGCAAAGAGAAATTCAAGAAGTAAAAAACGCATACGACGCCTATGACAACCTTAACAATATAAATCCTTATTCTGTAACAGAGCTAAAAAAATACCACGGCATAATGACATATGCTCTTGTCAATGAATCGGGAAAATTCAGAAACGGTGAAGAAGGTGTGTTTGACGGTGACAAATGCATTTTTATGGCTCCGCCTGCACATTTTGTGCCGTCATTGATAGATGATTTGTTTAAATGGATGAACAGTGAAAAAAATAATGTTCACCCACTGATTTTGTCATCTGTTTTTCATTATGAATTTGTTTTTATTCATCCGTTTTCTGACGGAAACGGTCGCATGGCAAGGCTTTGGCAAACTGCAATTTTGACAAAATGGAAACCCATTTTTCAATACATTCCTATTGAAAGTCAAATTCAAAAATATCAGGACAGATATTACAAGTCAATTTCAAAATGCCATATTGAGGGTAACTCAAATATTTTCATAGAATTTATGCTTGAAATGATTGACGAAATTCTTACCGAAATTATTTCACAAACCAAATCCGATATTCGGCAGATGAATGATTATGTAAAAAAGTTGCTTGATGTTATGGAATTTGATGTTTCCTATAATACTGCGGAACTTTCAGATAAGCTGAATTTAAAATCAAGGGAAACTTTCAGAAAAAATTATCTTAATCCTGCACTCGAAATGAATCTGATTCAGATGACTGTTCCCGATAAACCGACAAGCCGCAATCAGCGGTATATAAAAAATAATTTTTAAAACTTTTAAACACCGTATTATGCGGTGTTTTTTTCTTTTATCGCAAATTAATGCTGTAAAACTACTCGCAAATGCGTCACAGGGAAGAAAATGATAAAAAACTGGGCAAACTTTAATGTATGTTGATTGCTTTTTTTAAATAATTGTGCTACAATCTAGGAATAGAATAAACAAAATAGTGTATTCTTCATAAATATTTTTATGCATTTTTAAACAAAGGAGGATAACAATGGCAAAAGATATGCTGGACGCCATTTACAATGCCGAAGAGGATTGCAGACAGCGTGAGGCAAATGCACGAGCAGAATCAGCAGAAAGGGTTGAACAGACAAAGGCAGATGCCAAACAGGTTGTGCTTTCGGCAAAGGAAAAGGCACAGAAGGATGCCGATATGCTTTTTGAAAAGACTGCGAAAGAGGGCAAAAAAGAGCTTGAGAAAGCCTCTGAAAAGGCAAATCTTGAGTGCGACATTCTCTCTCAGACTGCAGACAAAAACCGCAAGCGTGTTATTGACGGGGCTATACAAAGGCTCTCTCTTTAAAACGGTTGCAATGAAAGAAGCGTGGTGATAGAAATTGGCAAAACTTAAAATGAAGTCGGTTCGGATTATTGCCCTAAGACAGGACAGAAAGCGACTTCTTGAACATTTGCAGGATTCGGGTTTGGTTCAGATTGAAAAGACCGAAACCTGCAGAAAAGGTTTCGGCAAGATTGATATGACCTCACAAATTCAGATTTTCGAGCGAAATGTTACTCTCAGTGAAAACGCTTTGAAAATTCTCGACAGCAACTCTCCCGAAAAGAAAAGTATGCTCTCCGCTTTTTGCGGACGGCGGGAGATTGATCCCGATGAAATCGGAGTTATCGCATCAAATGCAGGCGAAGTTATTGATGTGTGCAACAGAATTTGTGAGCTTAACAAACAGATTGCCGATAATGCGGCGGAACGGATTCGCATAAAAACCGCTCTTGCACAGCTTGAGCCGTGGAAGAATCTTGACATTCCGCTTAATGCAAAGGACACAAAAACAACGGCTGTTTTCATAGGCTCAATTCAAAAGGAGTACAACGAGGTATCGCTTTCAAAGGCACTTGCCGAGGCTTCTCCGAAGCTTGAATTTGATTTTGAAATTCAATTTGCAAACGAGGGGCTTACCTGCATTGTACTTTTTGCACCGATTGCTCAAAAGGAGCTTGCAGAAAATGCTCTGCGTGACATCGGTTTTGCAAAACCTGTTACGAACTCAAGCCTTACCCCTTTGGCGGAATCAAAAAAGCTTGTTGAAAGAAGTCACAAGCTTGAAGACGACACGGAAAATGCAAAAAAGGAAATCATTTCCTTTGCAGACAGGCGAAAAGATATTAAAGATACACAGGATTATTTCAGAATCAGAGCCGATAAATACAGCGTAATCGGTGAACTTCAGCATTCACGGAATGTTTTTGTTATTTCGGGTTACATTCCCGAGGAGGACTGTGAAAAGCTTGAAAGGCTTTGCGAAAGAGTTTCTGTATGCTATGTTGAGTTCGGTGATGTTGATGAGGAAAAAGCTCCTGTAAAGCTAAAGAACAGTCGCTTTGCAGCACCGGCAGAGAGCATTGTAAATATGTACTCTCCCCCGTCGCATGACGATATTGATCCAACGCCGTTGCTTGCGTTCTTCTTCTACTTCTTCTTCGGAATGATGTTCTCGGATGCAGGCTACGGACTGTTAATGGTAATAGGAACAGGACTTGCAATAAAGCTGTTCAAGCCTGACAAGGAAATGCGAAACACCTTGAAGCTGTTCCAGTACTGCGGTGTTTCAACATTTTTCTGGGGACTTGTTTTTGCAAGCTTCTTCGGAGATGCCCCCGCAACCCTTTACAACTACTTTACGGGTGCAGACATTACGATGAAACAAATCTTCCCGTGGCCGACAATTGATCCGCAAAAGGACGCACTTATGCTGATGATTATTTCAATAGCATTCGGTCTTGTACACATTCTTGTCGGTATGGGCTGCAAGTTCTATGTTTGCCTCAGGCAGAAGGATTACGGCGGAGCGTTCTTTGACACGGGACTTTGGATGCTTATGCTTATCGGATTTGCCGTTTTGGCGGCAGGTATGGCATTTGGTCAGACGCTCGTCTATGTCGGAACAGGCATTGCGATTTTCTGCGCAATCGGTCTTGTTCTCACACAGGGCAGAAACAAAAAAGGATTCGGCAAAGTCATCGGCGGACTTGCATCTCTCTACGACATCACAGGTTACATCAGTGACCTTCTGAGCTACTCAAGACTTCTTGCTCTCGGTCTTACAACGGGAGTTATGGCTCAGGTGTTCAATATGCTTTCAACCATGTTCGGCAAGAGCTGGTTCGGAATTATCTTACTCGTTATCGTGTTCATCATCGGACACGCAATCAACATCGGACTCAACGCACTCGGTTCATATGTTCACACAATGCGACTTCAGTATGTTGAAATGTTCGGAAAATTCTATGAGGGCGGCGGCAACCAGTTTAAGCCGTTCAAGCTCAACAGTAAATATATTAAAATTCAGGAGGACAAATCAAAATGAATGGAATATTTTTCGCACTTTTAGGCGCATCAATAGCAACAGCACTTGCAGGCGTAGGTTCTGCTCGAGGTGTAGGCTCTGCCGCACAGGCAGCTATGGGAGTTCTTTCCGAGGACTCATCAAAATTCGGTAAAATGCTCGTTCTCACACTTCTCCCGGGTACTCAGGGACTTTACGGATTTATCGTAGGCTTCCTTATTCTCGTAAGCGGCGGCGTTCTCGGCGGCACAGCTCCGACAATCGGACAGGGACTTGCATACTTTGCAGCATCGCTTGCTATCGGTATCGGCGGTATGATTTCAGGTTTTGCACAGGGCAAGGCAGCCGTTTCGGGTATTGCACTCAGTGCAAAGGACGATTCAAACTTCTCAAAGGCTATGGTTTCCGTAACTCTCGTTGAGATTTACGCTCTCCTTTCATTCATCGTTTCACTTCTCGTTGTTATCACAGTTCCAAACCTTAACATCTGATAACCGACTAACGAAAATTACGAAAGAAAGGTGGAATCACTTTGAGCAGCGGTGATAAAATTTTAAATCGCATAAGTCTTGACTGTGACGAAAGAATCAGCCAAATAGGTGCTGAAACCGATGAAAAATGCGCACAGATTATGGCACAGGCAAAGCTTGATGCCGACAAGATTTCTGCCGAAATTGCCGACAGGGCACAGTCAAAGGTCAAGCAGATGCAGGCGGCTTCAAAGAGCCGTTGCGACCTTGAAACACGCAACGCTTTCCTAAAGAGAAGGCGTGAAGAAATTGACAAGACATACAGTGAAATTCTTAATAAAATGAAAAATCTTCCCGATGAAGATTACTTTGAACTGATTTACACATTTGCAAAAAAGTTAAGCGGAATGAGTCGCTCACATCATAATTGCATTGCAGCCGGAGTTTCAGTTTGCTCAAAAAGGATATGAACCGCCTTCCGAAGGATTTTCTTGCAGGGCTTGAAGAATGCGGTGTAAAAGCAGAGCTTTCAAAAACGCCGTGTGACATTGAAAGCGGATTTATTCTTAAATGCGGTGACATTGAAGAAAACATGGACTTCTCGGCAATATTGTCCGAAAAGCGTGACGCTATCGAGGATTTTATAAATCAGGAACTTTTTAAGGCATAGGGAGGAATATGATGGCATTATCTTATGAATTTTCCATCGGCTCCGTCCGTGCTAAAGAAAAAAATCTGTTTACAAACAGCGACATTGAGCATATGCTCGGTTGTGAAAATGTGAACGAGCTTTGCAGATACCTCTCGGACAAGGGTTACGGTGAGGGCGATGACATTGAAGATATTTTGAAATCACACAGCGAAAATGTGTGGGAATATCTCAAAAGAACCGCACCCGATTTTGCAATATTCACACCGTTCTTCTATCTTAACGACCTTCACAACCTTAAAGCTGTTTTAAAGGGAACGCTTTCAAACAGACCGTATTCACAGCTTTTGGTAAAGCCGTGTACTTTCTCTGAAGAAACGCTTAAACAGGCGGTTGAGAACAGAAAGTTTTCACTTTTGGGCGAAGAACTTTCCGCACCTTGTGACAAGGCATATGAAATTCTTGCACACACAGGTGACGCAAGACTCAGCGATGCGGTTCTTGACAGAGCTTTTATGGAGCTTGTTCTGAAAACATCCGAAAAATCCGACAGCGAATTTATGTCCGAATATTTTAAAGCTACAGTATTTTATAATAAT
>ERZ791612.1328-NODE-1328-length-10999-cov-3.529057_pt1 | contig 10999 bp, 9 predicted proteins | sample MGYA00509963_ERZ791612 | MGnify/ENA primary metagenome ERZ791612 (study PRJEB30046, sample SAMN00791906) | human gut metagenome | study: EMG produced TPA metagenomics assembly of the A metagenome-wide association study of gut microbiota in type 2... | reverse complement strand
GGGATTCTAAAAATGCGCCATACGGAACAAAAGAAAAAGAAAAAGTACGGGAACTGACGATCGGATGTGCACGAAAGCTGTTTGACCAGGGGGCAAAAGGTCTTGTGGTTGCCTGCAATACAGCCACCAGTGCTGCTGTCCGGAAACTGCGCGAGATGTATCCGTATATTCCGATTGTCGGGATTGAACCGGCACTGAAACCGGCGGCACTTTGCATGGAACATCCCAAAGTCCTTGTGATGGCAACCCCGATGACAATTCATGAAGAAAAGTTTCATGTGCTGATGGAGCGCTACAAAGAGAAAGCACAAATTCTTCCGTTGCCGTGTCCGGGTTTGATGGATTTTATTGAGCGGGGAGATCTCGACGGAGAGGATCTTCATAAATATCTGGAAGATCTGCTTTATTCTTACCGGGAAAACCAGGTGGATGCAGCGGTACTCGGCTGCACACATTATCCGTTTGCCAGAAAACAGATTCAGCAGGTGTTGGGGGAGAATGTGAAAATTTTTGACGGAGGCGAGGGAACCGCACGTGAGATGAAAAGAAGACTGCAGGAGAAAGATCTGCTTTGCGGCCGGCAGAAACGTGGACAGGTGGTATTTGAAAACAGTCTGACCGATGACAGCAAGATCGAATTATGTAAGAAATTGTTAAATATATAAAATGTCTCTAAAATTTTTGGAATATGATTTTAGAATTTGTTTTTGAAGTGGACATAATATGGACACATTTTTTGCATATACTAGACAATGTAAACGGAAATCATTCCTTTACATTATTCCCTTTTTATTTAATAAACATTTTCATAACTAAACTCCTCGAAAAAACAGTCCGCAAGGGCTGTTTTTTCATTGCAAAAAAAGATATGAAATTCACGGATAGAATTTAATGTCTTTGAGTTTTTATAAAAACCAAATCTTCTCATTCGTCGAGGAAATGCTGACCACGCCAGCCTGGAGCAGTGCCATGACATCTTCCTTATATGGAGAAAATATACAAAAATAAGTGAAATGGAGATTGGAACTTTGTTAATTATTTGACGAATTAGCGGTTACTTTTTTGGGGGCTGAGGTGTAAAATATACAGAGATTATAAGGAGGTACAAGAAAATGGGTAACATACCGCTTTGGCTGTGCATACCGTTTGCCGGTCTTTTATTATGTATCGCAATTTTCCCATTGGTAAAAGGAGAATGGTGGGACAAAAATAAAGGCTGGGCGGTACTCATCTGGTCACTTTTATTTATTATTCCGTTTGCAGTAAAATACGGCGCAGGCGAGACTGCAGAAACAGTTCTGGAATGTATAGTGAATGATTATCTTTCCTTTATTGTATTGCTGTTTGGTCTGTTTTGTGTTTCCGGAAATATTAATCTGGAAGGAGATTTTGTCGGATCACCGCGTATGAATACCGGACTTCTGGCGATCGGAACACTGCTTTCAAGCTGTATCGGTACAACCGGTGCCAGCATGCTTTTGGTACGGCCGATGATTCAGATGAATTCCTGGAGAAGAAATAAGAGTCATATTATGGTCTTTTTCATTTTCCTGATTTCCAATATGGGTGGATGTCTGACACCAATCGGTGATCCGCCACTTCTGATGGGATTTATGAGAGGAGTTCCATTTACCTGGAGTCTGCGTCTGTTCCCGGTACTGATATTCAATATGGTAATTCTTCTGATCGTATTTTATTTCATTGACCGCCGTGCATATCGCAGGGATATTGCACTTGGCATGCGTCCGGATATCTCCAGACCGACTACCACGTTTAAGGTGAATGGTCTGCACAATATTATCTTTATGATTATGATTGTGGCAGGTGTTGTGTTAAGCGGAGTTCTTCCGGGAATGAAAGCTTTCCAGAATGCAGATGGAAGTGTCATCAGCGTTCCGATCTTTCGAAGTGTAAGACTGGCTGTGCCGACACTGATCGAGATTGTGATTATTCTGGTTGCGGCATTTCTGTCGTTTAAAACCACAAAATCAGAGGTTCGTACCAAGAACCATTTTACCTGGGGTGCCATCGAGGAAGTTGCAGTATTGTTTATCGGTATCTTTATCACCATGCAGCCGGCACTGATGATTTTAAAGAGCAAGGGAGCAGAACTGGGGCTGACGAAACCATTAGAGATGTTCTGGGCGACCGGTGCACTTTCCAGCTTTCTGGACAATACACCAACCTATCTGGTATTCCTTACCACCGCAGGTACACTTGGTGCCACGACAGGTGTTGCGACGACCGTGGGAACCGTTGCTGTCAAAATGCTGATGGCGATTTCCTGTGGTGCAGTATTTATGGGAGCCAACACTTATATCGGAAATGCTCCGAACTTTATGGTGAAGTCCATCTCGGATGAAAACGGTATTAAGATGCCGTCCTTCTTTGGATATATGTTATGTTCCCTGAAGTTTTTGATTCCGGTATTTATCATTGATACACTGGTATTCTTTTTATAGGAGGTAGAAGGCTATGGACAACAAAGAACAATGCAGAAAGCTGGCGAACCGCATCTATGAACTGGATGAAAAGGTGTACAAGACTTCCGGTTCTGGACTCGGAAAGACATTTACCGGAGAAAAAGCGCGTGTGCTGGATGACCTGACCATGCTTATTGTTTCCAATCCACAGGGGCATCTGCTTCGAAGTGAACTGGCTCTGATCGGAAACATGGCGAGAAGTATCCGGAATAAAGAAGCACGCCATGACCTTTTGGTTGAATATAATGATATTCTGGAAGAAATAGCAAATCTGCCGATGAGCTTTGGCTCGGTAGATATTGTGGATAAAGATCTGGCAGATATGAATTCTTCGATTCTGAGCAAGAAGTTTTCTGAGAAGGATCATCTGGTAATTTGTATCAGCCGTTCCCATGGAAGTGCAGGTACTGATATTGGATTTGCACTGGCGGAAGCACTGCATATCAATTATTATGATGAATCGGTATTGAATCAGATTCTAGATCGCAGAGATGCAAAAGAATTCGGGGCAGATGCGGCAAAAGTCAGCGATTTTAAGCGTTATCATGGTCTGTCAAAGAAAGACGCATCTTTCTTCCGGCAGAGTGCCTTAATCTGTGAGCTGGCAAAAGAGGAAGATATGATTGTTATGGGACGTGCTGCGGATGTCGTACTGACCGGACAGCATATTCCGCATATCAGTATCTATATTACGGCACCGTTTGCGATCCGTGTGCGCCGTATGATGGAACTGAAAAATCTGGATTTGAAACAGGCCATTAATCTGGTGCGCAAGATGGATCACAAGCACCAGGATTATTATCATTCCTTTACCGGTAAGCGCTGGGGTGATGCGATCAATTATGATCTGTGTATCAACAGTGCATGCTACGGAATTGATGAGTCGGTAGAACTGATCGGACGTCTGATCAACCGGCAGGCAAAATTGGTACATCGAAATAAAGATACCAAATAGTGTGGATAAAACCAATAGACTTCCGTCTTCGTTAAACGGCAGTTTAAGAAAACGTTAAGATACAACAGGTAAAACATTAAGCGTACAAAGATATAATTGGAAACAGATAAAAGAAAAGGAGTTTCAGTCAAATGGAAAAGAAAAAATTGCTGAAAAACAAAATTGTTGATACGCTTCCGGTGCTTTACCTTGAAACTGTGATTCTCATGGTTTTAGGACAATTTCTAGGAAACTTTGTTCTCGGAATCCCGGTGGGGATTGCCTATGCAAGAAACCCTGAGATACTAAATTCTGCGTTTTTGAATACGACACTGATGTATGTGATCTTTTGGGGAATCTGGGCCGTGGCATTGTTCTGGATCGGTATCCGAAAACGGAATCGTCCGATTTTACAGGCAGTCGGCACGAAACCACAGGGAAATAACTGGAAATATCTGCTTTTCGGTTTGGTTCTGGGATTTGCACTGAATGGATTTTGTATTCTGATTGCATGGCTGCACCATGATATTGTGCTGACCTACGATGCCATTCATCCGCTGTGGTTTGTGGTTGTGTTTCTGACCGTGTTTATCCAGTCGTCGGCAGAGGAACTGCTGTGCAGGGGATTTCTATATCAGAAACTGCGCAGAAGTTATAAAAATCCGGTGGTTGCAATTGTCGGAAATGCACTGTTGTTTGCGTTGCTGCATCTGGCAAATGACGGAGTTACGGTGCTTTCTGTCCTGAATATTTTTCTTGTCGGAATTTTGTTTTCCCTCATGGTATATTACATGGACAGTCTCTGGTGTGCGTTTGCCGTACATACAGCATGGAATTTTACGCAGAACATTCTCTTTGGCTTGCCAAACAGTGGGATCAATGTGCCGTATTCGGTATTTAAACTGGATGCAGCGACAGCAAGAGACAGTTTCGCATATAATGTTGGTTTTGGCATTGAGGGAACGCTCCTTGCGGATGTTGTACTTCTTGTGGCATGTGTACTGCTGTATTTGTGGGGCAGAAAGCATGGAAAGAAGTCTATGGATGTGTGGGCAGAAACATAATATAATTAGTATTTTACGAAAACGGCACCAGGTTACATCTGGTGCCGTACAACTTTGTATTCGTCCCCGGAACGGTAAAAGGGACATTCCTTGTAATTACTCTGGACAAAACGAGCCATATCGTCTTCATCCATATTGACGGAGCAGTAGTACGCTTCGTCCTCTTCATCATATTCATTGTATGCACAAAAATCACAACTGGCCATACAAAAGTTCCCCTCCTTTTATGTAGTGAATCAGGCGATTGCCTGTTAAATAAACTGATTCTGCCCCTCATCGTAATGATAATTGATGGCAGCAAGGGTTTCTGTAATTGCATCTGCATCTGTCATATATGCGGCAGCAAGTTCGGTAAGTGTCGGGTAATGATCACGCAGCTGTGTGTTGACAACAGACAGAAGCATGACAGGATCTTTCGGTAAATGCATAGTATATTCCTCCTTTGGAAACGATTATTGCATATCGGTATAACTGCGCAGGATTTCCTGCAGAAAAATTTGGTATTCATTGACAACGGAATCCGGGGAAATCACACGGATATGTGTGGATAAGCCAGCAAGCCAGCCAAAAAACTGTGGACTGACAGCGACCTGTGCCCGCGCGAGAATGTGGGTATCGTCGTAGGGGCGCATGGCTACACCGGCACCGAAACGGTCAATGATGACACCGGTCATGGAAGTATCGCACAGAAGCTGTACGGTTGTCTCTTCCCCGGCAAACATGCCGAAATTTTTGCGGGAATAAGAGGCGATATCCATCTGTTCGTAATCGGTCTGTCCGCACCGCGCCTGATCCACAGCGGAGAGATCAAGCATCTTGTCCACGCGGTAATGTTTCATTTTCCCGGCATCCGCGTCATAGGCAACAAGATAATAGTTCTCGTCATCCCAGGTAAGAAGCCAGGGGCTGACCTGATAGAATCTGCCGTTTTTGCGCAGCTGCATTTCTTTTCTGACATTCCAGTCGAAGTAGTGGAAACGGATCTGCCGGTTTTCTGCAATGGCAGAGTGGATGACATCCACGCTGTAATAGATTTTTTCATTGCTGGTTTTGTTGCGGTCTGCAACGACAACCTGACGCTGTAGTTTTTTCGCATCGTTTTTACTGACAAGCTGTTCCAGTTTGCCAATCAGCTGCCGTGATTTCTTTGTGGTAATAAATTTGGAAGACTGTACCAGGTCAACAAGCAGTTTGACTTCCGGCAGCTCAAATGTGCGGTCTGCTATGCGGTAACCGGCATGCGCGCCTTCGGTCCGGATGATGTCATAACCATAATCACAAAGCGTCTGGATATCGTTATAGATGCTTTTACGCTCCGCCCGGATGCCGTTTGCCGCGAGATGGTCGATGATCTGTGGGGTAGTGACGGTATGGGTTTCATCCGTGTTCTGACGCAGATAATCCAGAAGGAATAACAGCTTTTGTTTTTGATTCACAGATTTGGGCATGACAGTTCTCCTCTTTCAAATAAAGCGAAAACCCGGCGGAAAAACCGCCGGGAATACCATTATCGTTTACACTTGGTTGCTGCTTCCACAAAACCACGGAACAGTGGATGTGGACGGTTTGGTCTGGATTTTAATTCCGGATGTGCCTGTGTGGCAATAAACCATGGGTGATCCGGGAGTTCGATCATTTCTACAATTCTTCCGTCCGGAGAAGTTCCGCAAAGTTTCATGCCATGCTCGGTGAGAGTGGCACGATAATCATTGTTTACTTCATAACGATGACGATGACGCTCGGAAATCTCAGTGGTTCCGTATACTTCATATGCTTTGGAATCCTTGTCCAGTACACAAGGATAAGCGCCGAGTCTTAAGGTACCGCCGATATCTTCTACACCGTCCTGGTCCGGCATCAGTGCAATGACCGGATGTGTTGTGTTCGGGTCAAGTTCGATACTGTGTGCATCGTTGAATCCGCATACGTGACGTGCAAATTCAATGATGGATACCTGCATGCCGAGGCAGAGACCAAGGTACGGAATCTTGTTCTCGCGGGCATAGCGTGCGGCAAGGATCATTCCCTCGACACCGCGCAGACCGAATCCGCCGGGAACAAGGATACCGTTTACATCACCCAGCACCTCATCTACATTGTCTACATTTAATTCTTCGGAGTCTACCCATTTAATGTCGATTGTTGCATGCTCTGGAATACCGCCGTGCTTTAAAGCTTCCACAACGGAAATGTAAGCATCGTGTAATGCGGTATATTTTCCGACCAGTGCAATCCGGACTTCCTTGTCCGGATGACGCAGATCATTGACCATGGATTTCCAGTCACTTAAATCCGGTTCCGGACAGTCAAGATTTAAACACTCACAGGCAATTTTCGCAAGATTTTCTTTTTCCATCGCCAGTGGAGCTTCATATAAATACTCAACATCCAGATTCTGCAGTACATGTGTGTTCGGAACATTACAAAACAGTGCGATCTTGTCCTTTAATCCCTGATCTAACGGCTGCTCGGAACGGCAGACGATGATATCCGGCTGGATACCCATACCCTGCAGTTCCTTGACACTTGCCTGGGTAGGCTTGGTCTTTAATTCCTGTGAGGCGCGCAGGTACGGAATCAGGGTAACGTGACAGAGAATCGCATTCTCATGTCCCACTTCGTGCTGGAACTGACGGATTGCTTCAAGGAAAGGCTGGCTTTCGATATCTCCGACGGTTCCACCGACTTCTATAATTGCAATATGCATATCATCGGATGTGAAATTACGGTAAAAACGGCTCTTGATCTCGTTGGTAATATGCGGGATTACCTGTACGGTTCCTCCGCCATAATCTCCACGACGTTCTTTCTGCAGAACGGACCAGTAAACCTTACCGGTTGTCACATTGGAATTCTTTGTCAGACTTTCGTCGATGAAGCGCTCGTAGTGACCGAGATCCAGATCGGTTTCCGCTCCATCATCCGTTACGAACACTTCACCGTGCTGAATCGGGTTCATGGTTCCCGGATCAATGTTGATATATGGATCGAACTTCTGCATGGTGACTTTGTAGCCACGCGCTTTGAGCAGACGTCCTAAAGATGCAGCAGTGATACCTTTTCCAAGACCAGATACGACACCGCCAGTGACAAAGACGTATTTTACAGGCATAATTTTCCTCCTAAGTTTTTATCTAAACTACCATAGTTTAATATTATACAGCGGACAACGAAAATATTCCACACTTTTTTATAAAAAGTTTAGAAAGGATAGGAAAAGTTCTCGAACAAAATGTTGATTTTGCGTTTCTTATTACATATAATAAGGGTATTGATTACAAGAGATATACAAGTGGAGGGCTTATGGACAATCAGGCACCGAATAATTATAACAACGGAAACTATAACGGTGGCAATAATTATAATAACGGAAATAATGGAAACAATGGTAATAACGGAAACAACGGTGGCAACAACGGAGGAAAGAAAGACAACCATAACGGACAGATGATCCTGGGATTTATCATGGTCACTCTTGTGGCACTCTTTTTCCTGTCATTTTTTGCCAACCGGTTTTCACAGATGAGTTCGAAGGAAACTACATACTCCGAATTCCTAAAACAGCTGGAAAAGAATAATGTCAAAACGGTGGAATTCAGCAATTATGAGATGGATTACACACTGGTGGACGATAAAAAACCATATGAGATAACATATTACACCGGAATTGTCAATGATCCGGATCTGATCACGACACTCAAGAGTGCAAAGACATCAGAGGGGAAAACAATTGAAATTTCGGCATCCGTGCCGGACAATACTTCGGCATGGCTGGTAAACATTTTAAGCTTTGTTATTCCGCTGGTACTGATCTGGATTCTTTTTGGATTCCTGATGCGCCGGATGGGCGGAGGAGCCATGGGGGTTGGAAAATCAACCGCCAAAGTATATGTGGAGAAAACAACCGGTGTGACATTTAAAGATGTAGCCGGACAGGACGAGGCAAAGGAATCCCTGCAGGAAGTGGTGGATTTTCTGCACAATCCGAAGAAATACAGCGATATCGGGGCAAAGCTCCCGAAGGGGGCACTTCTTGTCGGACCTCCTGGAACCGGTAAGACATTGCTGGCAAAAGCAGTTGCCGGAGAGGCAAAGGTTCCGTTTTTCTCCCTGGCAGGTTCTGATTTTGTGGAGATGTTTGTCGGTGTGGGTGCTTCCCGTGTGCGTGATCTGTTCAAGGAAGCACAGAAGATGGCACCGTGTATCATTTTTATTGATGAGATCGATGCAATCGGTAAAAGCCGTGACAGCCGGTATGGCGGAGGCAATGATGAGCGTGAACAGACCTTAAACCAGCTGCTTGCGGAGATGGATGGATTTGATGCATCCAAAGGTATTTTAATTCTTGCGGCAACGAACCGTCCGGAAGTTCTGGATAAGGCACTGCTTCGTCCGGGACGCTTTGACCGTCGGATCATTGTTGACAAGCCGGATCTGAAAGGCCGTCTGGAAACTTTAAAAGTACATTCCAAGGATGTACACATGGATGAAACGGTGGATCTGGATGCACTGGCACTGGCTACTGCCGGTCTGGTGGGATCGGATCTTGCCAATATGATTAACGAGGCTGCCATCAATGCGGTAAAGAACGGACGAAAGTTTGTCAATCAGTCGGATCTGTTTGAAGCATTTGAACTTGTGGCTGTCGGCGGTAAAGAGAAAAAAGACCGCGTGATGAGCGATAAGGAACGCAAGATCGTCTCCTATCATGAGGTAGGGCATGCGCTGGTATCTGCTTTGCAGAAAAATACGGAGCCGGTACAGAAAATCACGATCGTACCGCGTACGATGGGGGCACTGGGATATACGCTGCAGACACCGGAAGAAGAAAAGTATTTAGAGACCAAAGATGAACTTCTTGCAAAGATTACGACCTTTATGGCAGGACGTGCAGCGGAGGTACTTGTATTCCACTCAGCGACCAGCGGTGCAGCAAATGATATTGAGAATGCAACAAAGATTGCGCGTGCAATGGTTACGATGTATGGTATGTCAGATACGTTTGGCATGATGTGTCTTGCTACGGTGGAAAACCAGTATCTGGATGGCCGTGCCGGTCTGATCTGCGGAGAAGATACCGCAGGACAGATTGATAAGGAAGTGCTTTCCATTATTAATAAAAGCTACGAGGATGCAATGCAGATGCTGACAGAAAATCGTGACATTTTGGATCATATCAGCGATTATCTGTACGAAAAGGAGACGATCACCGGCAAGGAATTCATGAAGATTTTCCGCGAAATGAAAGGACTTCCGCAGGAAGAAGATAAAGAGTCACTGATGCCGGATGACACAGCGGATGAGAAAAAAGCATCACAGGAACCGCGTGTGTTATCCAAAGAAAATAATGAAGCGAAAGACGACACTTCAATTGCAGAGGATAGCCAGTCCAAAGCTGCGATTGTGAGTGATGATATGTTTGAGGAATAATTCATGTTCGACTTTCAGGAAGAATTGCGTAAACTCCCGGATCAACCGGGAGTTTATATTATGCATGACAAAACAGATGCGATCATATATATAGGAAAAGCAGTCAGCCTGCGCAAACGGGTGCGGCAGTATTTTCAGCCGAGTCATGATGAGGGCATCAAGAAAAAACAGATGGTGGAGCACATTGCACGGTTTGAGTATATTATTACCGATTCCGAGCTGGAGGCTTTGGTGCTGGAGTGCAATCTAATCAAAGAGCACACACCCAAATATAATACGATGCTGCGGGATGACAAGACGTACCCTTATATCCGGGTGACGGTGCAGGAAGATTTTCCGCGGGTTCTTTTTTCCCGCCAGGTAAAAAAAGATAAGTCTCGTTATTTTGGACCGTATACGAGTGCCGGTGCGGTAAAAGATACGATAGAGCTGATCAATAAACTTTATAAACTGCGCACCTGTAACCGTAAGCTTCCGAGAGATATCGGATTAGAACGTGCCTGCTTGAATTATCATATTCATCAGTGTGATGCTCCCTGTCAGGGGCATGTGGATAAAGAGACGTATGGAAAGCAGGTCAGTAAGGCACTGGAATTTTTAAATGGAAACTATGGACCGGTAATACGTGAATTAAAAGAAAACATGCAGAAGGCATCCGAGGAGATGGAATTTGAGCGGGCCATCGAATACCGTGAGCTGTTAAACAGTGTCAGTCAGATTGCACAGAAGCAGAAGATTACCGATACAGGGGGCGAGGACCGGGATATTGTGGCTCTTGCAAGAGAGCATGAGGATGCGGTGGTACAGGTATTCTTTATCCGCAATGGTCGTTTGATCGGCAGAGATCATTTTTATCTGCGGATTGCCCAGGGAGATGAAAATACAGAGATCCTCTCCAGCTTTATCAAGCAGTTTTATGCCGGAACGCCATATATTCCGGGCGAACTGATGCTTCCGGTGGAACCGGAAGAGCGGGAGATCCTGGAAGCATGGCTTGGAGAAAAACGTGGGCATAAGGTTCATTTCCGTATCCCGAAAAAGGGGGAAAAAGAAAAGCTTGTTGAGCTTGCGGCGAAAAATGCAAAGAT
>ERZ791612.1321-NODE-1321-length-11049-cov-14.086138_pt1 | contig 11049 bp, 10 predicted proteins | sample MGYA00509963_ERZ791612 | MGnify/ENA primary metagenome ERZ791612 (study PRJEB30046, sample SAMN00791906) | human gut metagenome | study: EMG produced TPA metagenomics assembly of the A metagenome-wide association study of gut microbiota in type 2... | reverse complement strand
CCCAAGTAACATGATTCCTCCTCACACCAAGGCAATATCCAAGCAAAACACCCTTCTCTGTGCGCCGCAACACGGAGAAGGGTGTTTTGTTTCTATGGAGACCCTAAAAATCTTTGCAAAACTTCGCTTTAGGGTTGACCCCATTTTTTTGCGGCGCTATAATAAAAAAGGATATAGCCAGTGCAGCGCCCGGCGCGGGTGCTGCGGCTGCGGAATTTATGAAAACTGGGAGGTGAACGCAGGACAATGGACCCTGATCATAGTCGAAGTAGATCCACCGATGCGGTAGATCGGACAACAAAAAGTACTGCGTTCGCCTTTTTGCATCCGGCGGCTTAAAAAGCCCCGGTATAGGAAAGGCGCGGCTTTGCGTGCGCGGAAACGGCTGCTTTTGCGGCATTCCGGCACCGGGCGGCGCGTTTTTTGTTTCCCGACCTGCTGCATCCTCCGGCGCGGAGAAAGCCCTCCGTGCCGTATATTGCCCAGAGGAGGTAGCCCATGGATATGGAAGAAAAGAAGCTGGAAACCAACACGGAACAGAACCTGCCGGTGCAGGAGCTGCCCTCCGATATCCCCGCCGAGGTGCGTCAGAAGCTGGCGGAGGATCTGAACGAGGAAGCCACCGAGGACCTGAAGCAGGATATGCGGGAGGCAGAGCGGGAGGAAGCCAATGACGAAGAGGTCAAGGCAAACCCCGAGATGCTGACCAAGAGCCGTCTGCTGAAGCTGCTGATCAAAAAGCAGTACGTCAAGCTGCGTGAGGTGACCGAGGAAGAGCAGCCCGCCGACCTTGCCGAGCTGCTGGAAGAGCTGGACGAGAACAACCGTCTGGTGGTGTTCCGTCTGCTGAAAAAGGAAGTTGCCACCGAAGCCTTTGCCTATATGTCCGACGAAGCCCGGGACGATCTGGTGAACGCTTTCTCGGACGTGGAGCTGGTGAGCGCCATCGAGGAAATGAGTCTGGACGATGCCGCCGACCTGCTGGAAGATATGCCCGCAGGCGTGGTCAAACGGGTGCTGGAAAAATCCTCCCGGGAGACCCGCGAGAGCCTGAACAAGCTGCTGAACTACCCGGAAAGCTCTGCCGGCAGCCTGATGACCCCGGAATATGTGCGTCTGCGCATGGATATGACGGTGGAACAGGCCTTTGCCGCCATCCGCAAGCAGGGCGAGAACGCCGAGACCGTCTACACCTGCTATGTGGTGGAGAGCAACCGGCTGCAGGGCGTTGTCTCTGCCCGCAATCTGCTGCTGGCAGACCCCAAGACCCCCATCACGGAGATCATGGAGGACAATCTGGTCACCGTGAAGGTCACCGACGATCAGGAGTTCGTGGCCCGTGAGATGCAGCGCTACGACTTTACCGCCATGCCTGTTCTGGACAACGAGGGGATGTTCGTGGGTATCATCACCATCGACGATGCCATTGACGTTCTGACCGACGAGAGCACCGAGGATATGCAGAAGATGGCCGCCATTCTCCCGGATGACGACGCCACCACCTACTTTGGCACCAGTGTGTGGACCCACGCCAAGCAGCGCATCCCGTGGCTGCTGATTTTGATGCTGTCCGCTACCTTTACCGGCATGGTCACCACCCACTACGAGGAAGCCTTTGTCAGCCTGCCGCTGCTGGTCTCCTTCATGCCCATGCTGATGGATACCGCCGGTAACTGCGGCAACCAGATCAGCACCCTGATGGTGCGCGGTCTGGCACTGGGCGAGGTAGAGCCTGCCGACTTTATGCGGGTGCTGGCCAAGGAGCTGCGGGTGTCTGCCATCGTGGGCGCAGTGCTGGGCATCGTGAACGGCCTGCGCATCTACCTGATGTACACCTTCCTCTTCCCCGGCCAGTACGCCAACGTGATGGGCTACGCCATCGTGGTCAGCGTGTCGCTGTTCTTCAGTGTCATTCTGGCAAAGCTGGTGGGCGGTATGCTGCCGCTTGCCGCCAAAAAGCTGGGGGCCGACCCTGCCATCATGGCTACCCCCTTCATCACCACCATCGTGGACGCTTGCAGCCTGATCCTCTATTTCCAGATCGCACAGCTGGTGTTCCGCAATATGATGTAAAGAATAAAGCAATGCCGGACGGTCTGCGGACCGCCCGGCATTTTTTGCATCCAACCCTTTGGCGCATTTGCCCAAAAGGACGGCGATATTTTATATGCTCTGTCAATTGACACACCACGGGTGTGATGGTGTAAAATAATAAAAGAGGTCGTTTGAGTTCCAGTACGTTGGATAGAACCTGTATTTTTGTTACCGGAGATGTATCATGAAAAAGACAAGACGCTTTGTGGCACTTTTATTGGCCGCGGTGCTGGCCTTGGCATTGTTCACCGCCTGCGGTGCAGCAGAACAACCTCAGTCTGCCATTGGCAAGGTATACGAAGATTGGTTTGTAGAGCAAATCAACAGCAAGCGGCCGGGCAAACCGGTACAAAAAGTTGACGTCAAACACTCGGAGATGGGGACTGCTCTGGCGAAAATCAGCGAGGACGGGAAGTTCAAAGCCAGAGACGGCCGGGATCATGAGGCGAACGGGTACGGATTTGGGGAGAGCTGGTATTGGATGATCCTCTCAGACCCGATAGCATTGAATGTTTCGGGCGAAAGTACCGTTGAGGCAGTTAAGCTGACTCTGGAAAATCTGACGCAGTACGGACCTGCTTACTTTGTTGATAAAAAGCAGCTGTACCGGATCGATGAGTATGATATTGTCACCCGTGTTATGGATGACAAGACCTACGTTGCGGTGTATCTCCACTTAGAGGAAGCGAAAAGCTGACCCCTGCGCCGCTGCATACTTTAGTGTGCGCTGCTGCTAAGGCGTAAAATATGGTTTTATAAAGCCCTCTCAGGCACTTTGTCTGCCCGAGAGGGCTTATTTTTGCATCCAACCCTCTCAGTCTGCTCCCGATGGTCGCCGCAGGCGACTGAGAGGGTTCAGCCGGGATAAAAACAGTGTGGAAAACCGCTGTTTGTGTCCGTTTTCCACACCGGTTTTTTCTCTCCGGCGGTTTGTGGAAAACTGCCCGGGGCAAAATTCCAGATTGGAGAAAAGCAAACCCGTAAGCCGGAGTAAACTGTAAAAACAAAAGAAAAACCTTCGACTTTCTTTTTTATAAAAGGCAGATTGCCCACATTTTTGCCCACAAATTTCCAGAATGCGGCGGCATCCATTACGGCTTGTATAGGGCTTTCCTTCGTCAGATGTGGAAAACTATGTGGAAAAGGTGGAAAACATCGTTGGAAACTGCGCTTCTTTTTCACAAAAACGGTGGAAAACCCGGTGGAAAAAGTGAAAAGTTCATTCCAGAACGGATAGTCCATACAATTTTCGGTTGTCGTTTTGGAACTTAAAACCCGCATGAATGCTGTGCTTTTCCCGCCTTTTCCACACCCCGGCGGCTGCGGTGTGAAAAAACTGCGCTTGCAGCCTGTCTGCCGGGAAAGAAAGCACAGTTTCAACGCCTTCCGCGTGGATTTTCTTGAATGCGGGGGCCTGTCATGGTAAAATAGGGGTAACATTAAACTGGCGGGGCAACCCGCAACGGAGGCGAAACACATGAACAACTGGCTGAATAAGCTGGAGCGCAAGTATGGCCGCTACGGCATCCCGAACCTGACCAATATTCTGGTGGCGGGGCAGATTCTGGTGCTGGCCATCGAGCTGTTTGTTGACCGCACCATTTCCTTCTGGCTGGGGCTCAGCCGCAGCCTGCTGCTGCAGGGGCAGGTCTGGCGGGTAATCAGCTTTATATTCATCCCCTTTTCCGGCGGCAGCATCCTCAGCGTGGTGCTTGGCATCTACTTCACATGGTTCATTGGTACGGCGCTGGAACGGGAGTGGGGCGATTTCCGCTACACGGTGTATCTGCTGTCCGGCGTGCTGGGCACGGTGCTGGGCTGTCTGCTCACCGGCGTGACCGCCAGCACCTACTGCCTGTCTCTCTCGCTGCTGCTGGCTTTTGCCATGCTGTACCCGGAGGTGCAGCTGCTGCTCTTCTTCGTCATCCCCATCCGGGTGAAGTACTTCGGCGTTTTCGCGGCGGTGCTGTGGGTGTTCAGCTTTCTGGGCGCATCCCTGCCCGGCAAGCTGGACTACCTGCTGTCCATGCTCAACGTCTGGCTCTTCTTTGCCCCCATGGTCTACCGCTCCCTCCGCGCATGGGTGCGCCGGGAGCAGTGGAAGAGAAAAAATAGGAGATAAATCATGATGCTGGACCGCATGGAAGGCAACGCAGAACTGAAAACCAGCGTGCAGCAGATGCTGGCCACCCGGCGGCTGACCCATAGCGTTTTGCTGGTGGGTGAAGCCGGTCTTGGCACCGGCTTTGCCGCCCGCTGCATCGCCGCCGACTACCTCTACCCCGCCGGCGGTGCCGCCGCCGAAGCGCTGCTGCGGGGCGAGTGCTGCCGCGCCGTGGCAAAAGCCGGTAAGCGCGACAGCGGCACGGTGGAGACCGGCATCGTGCGGGAAGCCATCTCGGTGTCCGGTATGGGCAGCGGCGGGAAGTATCTGGTGGGTCAGGTCACCGCCATGCGCAGCGAGATCTTTAACACCAGCCTTTCCGCCGAGGGGCGCGCCGTGCTTTTGTACCATGTGGAGCGGATGAACGAGGAATCCGCCAACGCTCTGCTCAAGGTCATGGAAGAGCCCCCGGAGGGGGTGCTGTTTCTGCTCACGGCGGATTCTCTGGCCAGTGTGCTGCCCACCATCCGCAGCCGCTGCGTCAGCTTTGCGGTGGCGCCGGTGTCCCCTGCCGACTGCACCCGCTACTGCGCAGCGCAGGGCGTGGACAAAAAAACAGCTGCACTGTACAGTGAGCTGTTCGATGGTCATATTGGCACGGTGCTGGCGGTCGCCCGGGACGAAGCCCGCGCCGCACAGGTGGAAAAGGCGCTGGAGCTTGCCCGCGCCGCTGCCGCCCGCGATAGCTACACCGCCGCTGTGCTGCTTGCCGCCTACGAAAAGGACAAGGCCGGTGCCGCCGCCCTGCTGACGGACTTCCGTGCGGTGGCGGCAGCGGGCCTGCGGCAAAGCCCCCACGCACCGGTGCAGGGCATTGCCGCCCAGCGTGCCCTGCGTCTGGCCGAAGCCGCCATCCAGCGCCTTGGCGCGCAGGTGAACCCTAAAATCGTGCTCAGCGTGTTTGCGGCAAAGTTCCGCGCGCTGTAAACAAAAACTCCCCCGAAAGGCTTTTTACGGCATTTCAGGGGAGTTTTGCTGTCAGGAAACGGTAGAGGAAGGGTCGCTGATCAGGCCGTTAAAAGTAAAGGTGGCCGTTTGATTATTAAGTTTACTCAGCGTGATGGTTATGGTTCCTCTATAGAATTTATCGAAAGAAGAGGTAGTGACGGGGCCGATGTCGATGAAAAGAATAACGTTTTTGGACCGGCCTGCAGGAACAGTAAGAGACTGGTTGAATACATAGGCGGTTTTGCTGCTGTTCAGACCTTTGTATCCAAGACCACATACCTTACCAGTGCCGCCAGCGGTATGGCTGAAAGCAAAGTTGCTGATGTTGACAGTGACAGCACTGGTGCCGCTGTCATTATCCAGTTTGAAGCCGGTGTAGAAATAGTTGTGGCGGGTATCAGATTCATAGATGGAGCTGGAAGTCCACTGCCCGCTCAAGGGGCCGATATCTGCGGTAAAAGAGCCAAAATTAGCGAAATCGCTATTATCGATGGGAGGGGCAACCAGATTTTCGGGAGTGGAAGCATACGCTCCATCGCCGCAGCCAACCAGCATACTGCCGGCGGCAGCGACCAGTGCGGCGGCACCAGTGGCCTTTAAAAAAGTACGGCGGGTGATCAGTTCAGACATAAAAATCTCTCCTTTGATTGCAGGAAATCATAAAATACAAAAGCTGATGCAAACAGAAACTCCCTCCGGCGCTTGCGGTACACCGGAGGGAGTTTCTGTTTGGGGTATTGCTTTGGTGTGAGGAGGAATCATGTGCGGAAAGACGGTTGCGGCCCCGCCTCCCCGCAGGATATAGTATACCCGATTTTAAGTGAAAAGTCATTACATTTCTGTGAAAAAACATCCCGCAATGAACTTTTTACAAAATTCCCCCAATGAAAAAAACCAAACAGCGCGGTGTACAAAAATTCTGGTATTCCAGAATGACATAAACTGCCAATTTCACTATAGCAGACAAGACCGCAGGTGTCAATTAAAATGTCGGCTTTTTGGCGGAAAGACGAAAAAATATGGTAAAAAACTGTAAAATCGGCACAGGGTCAGCCCTTGGCAAGCTCGGCGGCGTGAAGCTTGCCGTGCTCTACGTAGTGGGCGGCGTTGTGCAGGTTGGCCTCGATCTGTGCGGGGCTTACCTGCTTGATGACCCTTGCGGGCACGCCCACAGCCACCGAGTTATCCGGGATCACCATGCCCTCCGGCACCAGCGCACCCGCGCCGATGATGCAGTTTTTGCCCACGACACAGTGGTTGAGCAGGGTGGCGTGCATTCCGATGAGGCTGCCATCCCCTACCGTGCACCCGTGCACCAGCGCACTGTGGCCCACGGTGACGCTTTTGCCCAGCATTACAGCACCGCCCACATCACAGTGCAGCACGGCGTTATCCTGCACGTTGGAGTTTTCGCCAATGGTCAAAGTGCCGTCGTCGCCGCGCAGCACGGCCCCGTACCACACCGTGGAACCGGCTTTCAGGATCACATCTCCCTGCACGGTGGCGTTGGGCGCTACAAAAGCGGCCCCCTCGTCGCGGGGAACTTTTCCACAAAAGGACAGAAACATTGTTAAAAACCGCCTTTCTCTCTTTCTCTTTTGGCTGGTTTATGGTATTCTTTAAAGTAGTATAGCAAGCCAGAGCCTTTCCGGCAAGTAGGAGCTGTTTCAAAACAAAAATTTTTGCCGTGCGTCGGCAAGCAGATACAAGGGGGCACGCTCATGTTCAAAAACACCATCTTCCGCCGCATGACGGCGCTGGTGCTCACGCTGGCACTGGCCGCTGCTGCTGCACTGCCGGGCCTTGCGGTATATCCCATGCCCATCCAGACCGCCAGCGAGACCGAGGCGGTGTACCTGTTCAACGCCGACACCGGCAAGACCATCCTGAACCAGAATGCTGACCAGCAGCAGTATGTTGCCAGCCTGACCAAGCTCATGACGGCCCTGCTGCTGCTGGAAAGCGGCAAGGATCTGAACGGTGAAGTGACCGTGCCCACCGCGCTGACCCAGGAGTTCCGGGATATCCAGAACGCCAACGGCACCACTATGGGCCTGCGCATTGGCGAGACGGTGCGCCGCATCGACCTGCTGAACGCCATGCTCATCGTCAGCGCCAACGATGCCGCCAGCGTCATTGCCTACGATGTGGGCGGCAGCGTGCTGGATTTCGTCAAGCAGATGAACGCCCGTGCCCAGGAGCTGGGCTGCACCGGCACGAACTTTACCTGTGCCCACGGCCTGTTTGACTACGGCAACGTGTCCACCGCGCAGGATCTGGCAAAGATCGCCGCCGCCTGTGCGGCAAACCAGACCTTTGCACAGGTGGCGGGCACCGCCAGCTATGTCCTGCCGGCCACGAACCTCCGCAAGGCTGAGCACACCATCAGCAGCTCCAACAGCCTGATGAACAGCGAGAGCGCCAACTACCGGGAGTATGTCCGGTGGGTCAAGGGCGGCTTTACCACGCTGGCAGGCCGCTGCATCGTGGCCTTTGCGGAAAAGGACGGCCACACCTACGGGCTGGTGATCCTTGGCTGCGATACGCCGGACCACCTTTTTGCCGAGTGCGATGATCTGTTCGACTGGGCCTTTGCCAGCTTTGCGGACCGTCCGCTGGTGGATACCCAGACCGAGATCACCACCGTGGCGCTGACCAAGTGCCGCACCGAACCGACGGTGGCGCTGTATGCTGCCGCACCGGTGAGCGGCTATGGCCACGCGGATGATATCGTCACCTACTCCTTCGACCTGCCGGAGAGCATTGCGGCCACCGTCAAGAGTGGCAGTGTGGTGGGTACAGCCACCGTGTATCTGGACGGCGATGAAGTGGGCACGGTGAACCTTGTGACCCACCGGGAGTACGTCTCCGACTTCCGCACCGACACCAAAGCCACAGCACTTCTGCTGTGTGCACTGCTGTTCATCCTCGCTGCATTAACGGCGGTCACTCTTGCCGCGGGCGGCGGATCGCTGAGCCTCAAAAAGAGAAGGCGCAGAAGATAAAATGCCATGGCCGCAGATGCGGTAGATTGGAGCGGCAAAAAAGAATAAGAAAAGCGGCGCTCAGTGCCTTGCAACAGGCTCTGAGCGCCGCTTCTTTTGTGCTTATTGGTTGAGGAACTTGATAAAGTGGTAAGATTCCACGATCTGGAAATACTTGATGATGCGCGGGTACAGGGGTTCGGCCTTTTCGCCGAACTGCTGCTTCATGCAGTCAGCAAGCTGTGCAACGGTCTTCTGGCCGTCGATCAGCGGCCAGAGATAGCTGCCGGTCTCGTCCAGATGCACCTGTGTGGTGCGCGGTTTATGAAACACTTTTTGCGCGATCGTGTTGAACACACCGGTGTTCTCCACCTCAAGGGTGATAAGGCCGGTGGCTTCGTCTGTGTGCCAGCGCAGGGTTTCCGCCCGCTGCGGAATGAGGTCCAGATAGTTGATGGACTGCTTTTTCTTACTCATCAGTTCTTCTTTTTCTTCATGGAGAAGGCCAGCAGGCATGCGATCATCACGATCATCAGGACCACGCCGCCAATGTTGCCCAGATCAATGCTCAGGGCAGTGCTGATGCCGAACACGGCAAACACAGCCAGCAGGATGCCCACAAGGCCCTCGCCTGCGATCATACCGGCACAGAACAGGGTGCCGCGGGTGGTCTGCTCTTCCTTGAGCTTCGCGTCAACATTCTTGCGGCTGTCCATGAACCAGCGCACAACACCGCCGATCATGATGGAGGTGTTCAGGTAGATGGGCAGATACAGGCCGATGGCGAACGGCATCACGGGGATGCGCAGGACCTCCAGAGCAATGGCAAGGAACACACCGGTGAACACCAGGTTCCAGGGCAGGTTGCCGCCCATGATGCCCTCGACGATCATCTTCATCAGGGTAGCCTGCGGTGCGGGGACCTCGGCACCGCCGTAGCCCCATGCGCTGTCCAGCAGGTACAGCACACCACCGATGGCCAGACCGGCGGCAATAACGCCGATCAGCTCACCGATCTGCTGCTTGACCGGGGTCGCACCCAGCAGGTAGCCGGTCTTCAGGTCCTGAGAGGTATCCGCAGCAATGGCAGCGCAGATGCAGATGACAGAGGCGATGGCCATGGAGCCGATCATGCCCTCGATGCCAACGTTGCCGGTGGCCTTCAGGATCATGGTAGCGATCAGCAGGGTGGCAATGGTCATGCCGGAGACCGGGTTGTTGGAACTGCCGATCATGCCGACCATACGTGCAGAGACGGTGGAGAAGAAGAAGCCGAAGATGACGATCAGCAGAGCACCCAGCGGGCTGACGGGGATGGCCGGAGCCAGCCAGATGATGAGGATGATGAGCAGGATGCCGCCCAGAATAAAGGGCATGGGCAGGTCCTTCTCGGTACGGGAGGTGCCGGAAGCACTGCCGCCCTTCATGCTCTTCATGGCATCACGGAAGGTGGATGCGATCAGAGGCAGGCTCTTGATCAGCGAGATGATACCGCCGGTAGCAATGGCACCTGCGCCGATATACTTGACGTAGTTGGACCAGATGGCGTCTGCACCGCCTGCTGCATACAGATCAGCAATGGTGGTGCCGGCTGCTGCCGGGTACAGGGAGATGTTTGCGCCGAACAGGCAGATCAGCGGGATAATGACCATCCAGCCCACCAGAGAACCGGTGAACATGTAGGAAGCGGTCTTGGGGCCGACGATGTAGCCCACGCCCAGCAGAGCGGGGTACACTTCCATGCCCAGAGCACCCTTGAAGGAGCTGAAGGCCACGGCAATGTCGGCGGGGATCATCTTCAGGCCATCGACGATGAACTTGAAGATGGCTGCCAGACCCATGCCGGAGAACACGGTGGAGGCGTTTGCACCGCCCTCTTCACCGGCCAGCAGAACGTCTGCACAGGCGGTGCCTTCCGGGTACAGCAGGGTGGCGTGCTCCTTGACGATCAGGGCGTTGCGCAGGGGCACCATGAACAGAACGCCCAGAATGCCGCCGCACAGGGCGATCAGGGTGATCTCCAGGATGCTGGGCTTGTCGCACAGGCCCTCTTTTGCCCACAGGAACAGTGCGGGCATGGTGAAGATGGCACCGGCGGCCAGGCTCTCGCCTGCGGAACCGATGGTCTGCACCATGTTGCTCTCCAGAATGGAGTTCTTCTTGAGCAGGACGCGGATCACGCCCATAGAAATGACTGCTGCCGGGATGGAGGCAGAAACAGTCATGCCGACGCGCAGGCCCAGATAAGCGTTTGCAGCGCCGAAGACCACGGACAGGATGATGCCCATGATCACAGAGGTCGCCGTCATTTCTGCGGTGATCTTTTCCGCAGGAATATACGGCTTGAAGGATTCTTGATCTTTCATGTTTGCTCTCCTTGCGACAGCACAAGCGCCTTGCTTTTTGGGCAGGGCGCTTGTGCTGTCCGTTTTCCGATTTCCTAAACACGCGCATCCCATCCAAAAGGACGCGCTGGCACGTACTCCATTATACTAAAGTATGACTGAATTGGCAACTGGAAATGTACACAAGAAATTTACAAAAAATTCGTTTATTCAAGCATTTTGCGGGAAATTCGGGCAAAAGCGTGTAAAAAATTTCCATATAATTCCAAAACTGTACGCACATGAAGAACAGTTCTGCAGGAAAAGAATGCCTTTTAACAGCGTGCGCGCCTGTCCGGAGGATAGCAAAAAAGCTCCCCCTGAGAGGAAAGACTTCCCCCGCTCCGGGACAGATTCTCCCCGGCCGGGGAGAAATGTCACCGCAGGTGACAAAGAGGGGAACGGATGTCACCGCAGGTGACAAAAGGGGGAATCTGGCACGGCGTAAGCCGTGACTGAGAGGGGTTACCTATCG
>ERZ791612.1301-NODE-1301-length-11157-cov-6.661412_pt1 | contig 11157 bp, 9 predicted proteins | sample MGYA00509963_ERZ791612 | MGnify/ENA primary metagenome ERZ791612 (study PRJEB30046, sample SAMN00791906) | human gut metagenome | study: EMG produced TPA metagenomics assembly of the A metagenome-wide association study of gut microbiota in type 2... | reverse complement strand
CCGCAGGCGCCGCCTTGCCGCCGTCGCGATCCTTGCTCTGGGCGCAGCCGGTTGCTGGGGCCTGGGTGGACTGATGGAAACGATCCTCCGCGCCAATATGCTCGCTCCAGTGACGCTTCCTCCCCAAACAGGGGCATTGTGCGCATCCGCCTGCGCGATGGGCATCGCACCCCTTGTCACCGCCGCGCGCGCCGCACGCATGGACAGGATCATCGACGCCAACAGCCTCTACGCGGACATGCATTCGCTTCGCCACCTGCGCATCGCCCCGGGAGGCGGCGCGCTCTATCGCAAGCTCCTCCGCATCAGGCGTCTTGAGGCGCGTCGATTCAGATCGGTCATCAACATTGGATCCGGGATGCTTGCCCCGGTATCCCGCGCGTTCATATCGCACGTGCGCCAGCCGGTAGCGCTGCTAAGCGCCGCCCTGTTCTGGAGCGTCATCATTATCCCGTGGTATGCCGTGCTCGCCACTACCGCGCACCACTTTATGATGAACCTGGTCTGGCTGGTGCTCGCCGTCCAGGGCATGGAATCAGCGCGCGAGGTCACCAGGGTCTTCACGGAGGATTGCCGCAACCGGATCATACGCGATGCGCTGCCGTTTGGCAGAATCCGCCTGCTCCTCGCAGACTCCGCGCTCGCCGCCAGCATACTCGTAGCCTGCGCGGGCGCCTCAACCCTTTTGATCGGCGTGGGCGAGACGGTGCCCACCATCGCCGTGCGGCTCCTGATGTGTGCGGGCATGACGCTTTCGCTAGTTGTTACGGCGATCTACGACGACCCCTCGTACAAACCCGGCGCGAAGAGACCCGGTCCGGACGTCGCGTTCATCTGCCTTTGCGCGGCGGCGCTGCTCGCATGCGGCATCGATGCGATACTGGGGGCTGCGGTGATGATTATCGCCCCCGCCTCCATGCTCTATCTAGCGCGCTGCTAGCGATTGCCTTTATCCGCGTTTCCCTTTGACGCCATCGCCTTGAGCACCGCGCCCACCGGCCCGGGGGTCAAGCGCCTGCCCACGTCTTGAAGACGGGCCGGGATATCGATGCCCTGGGGACAGTGGCGGGTGCACGCACCGCAATAGACGCAATTGCTCACAAGCTTAGGGGCGGACGTACGAATGGCGCTCGCCGTGAAATACTGCTGCACGCCCGTGAACCACCCATGGGCAAAACTCGCGTTGTAGGCAGAGAAGCACCCGGGGATGTTGATGCCGCGCGGGCACGGCATGCAGTAGTTGCACCCGGTACACGGCACGCGGTTTGCCGCTTCGAAGATCTCCTGCACGCGAACGATCGCGCGCATCCTCTTCTCGTCCATGCAACCGGGGTTGGCGAGGTTGGCGACACGGACGTTTTGATCAACCTGCTCGGGCGCGGCCATGCCGGAGAGAAGCATGGTGATCTGCGGATGGCTCCAAACCCAGGCAAGAGCCCAGTCCACGGACGACTTAAGCTCTGCGTCGCCCGCCTGTTCAAACACCTTAAACGCTTCTGTCGGCAGCTTGCCGGCCAAGCGACCTCCCAGCAGCGGCTCCATCACAAAGACGGCAAGGCCTCGCTCGGCCGCGGAAAGCACGCCCGCGGTACCCGCTTGGTAGTACTCGTTAGCATAGTTGTACTGGACTTGGCAGAAATCCCACGCGAAGGCATCCAGCATCACGGGAAAGTCCCCGGCGCTTCCGTGAAACGAAAAACCTATCTGGCGAATGCGGCCGGAGCGCTTCTGTCGCGCGATCCAATCCTCTATCCCTAAGGCGCAGACGCGCTCCCACTGCGAGGGGCTGGTAACGTTGTGGATAAGGTAGTAGTCGATATGATCGGTGCGCAGGCGGCGCAGCTGCTCGTCGAAAAAGCGATCGAAATCTTCTGCCCGTTTACAAGACGCATGCGGTAGCTTGGTTGCAAGGTACACGCTCTCTCGCGCGCCCAACTCGTCCAAAACGACGCCCACAACCTCCTCGTTTCCAGGATAGAGATAGGCGGTGTCAAGGTAGTTGACACCTCGCTCGAGGGCGCGGGAGATAATGCGCCTTGCCGACGCGACGTCCGGTCGACCCACCTGGTAACCCGGAAACCTCATGCATCCCAACCCCAGGGCTGAGACTTTGTTGCCGCTTTTAGGATCGATCCTGTACTGCATGCGCTCCCCTTCCTCGTCCCCTCGGGCGACGGTGGCGCCTCTCGGCGTTCGCTGCTAGCGATAACCGTAGCACACGCGCGCTTTCGCTGCGCACTTGACCTTGAGCGAGGTTCAGGGGATAACCTAAGAGGGAAAAACGTGGACGAGGAGATCTGCATGTCGCAAAGAAACGTAACCAAGCTTGAAAAGCCCGCCGTACGCAGAACGCTCAGGCGCTTTTGGGAGGTCACCCGCATGAAGCCGGGCGCGACGGCGCTCGCGGTATTCACATCGGTCGCCTACATCGCGTTATTGGTCTTTGTGAACACCTGGGTGATGGGCCTCATCGTGGACCGCGTGCAGGCAGCCCCCGTCGCGGCAGACGACGTATGGACGGTCTTTGGCCCCTACATCCTGGCGCTTCTGGCCGTGAACCTCATTGGCCAGGCATGCTCAAAGCTGCAGGATTACGCCGTCTACAAGCTGCAGATCAACGGCAACTACCACCTAGCCCGCCTATGCTTCGACACGTTGTCCAACCAATCCATGACGTTTCACACCAGCCGGTTTGGCGGCGCGCTGGTTAGCCAAACCAGCAAGTTCATGAGCGGCTACACCCAGATGGTGGACGTAGTGGTCTACTCGCTCATCCCCACCATCGCGAGCACGGCCTGCACGTTCATCGCGCTCGCTCCGGCGGTTCCCGCCTACGCGGCAGCGCTCGCGGTGATGCTGGTGGTCTATGTGATCGTGGCGACGCGCATGTACCAGCGAATCCTTCCGCTTTCCGCGGAAACGGCAAAAGCGCAAAACCGCCTCTCCGGCGTGCTGTCAGACGCCGTCACAAACATCTTGGCCGTCAAGACCTGCGGACGAGAAGACTTTGAAAAGGACCTCTTCAACCAAGCGGACCTTGACGCCATGCGCGCCGAGAGCCGCTCGATGCGAGCCACCATGCAGCGCGGCTTCACCACCAGCGGCATCATCACCGTGATCATGCTGGTTGTATCGATTTTCGTCGCCGGCGGCAACGCGTGGTTTGGCATCTCAAGCGGCATGCTGGTGATGATGTTCTCCTACACCTACCAGCTTTCCATGCGGTTCAACTACATCAACTCCATGATGCAGCGCATGAACCGCGCCATAGGCGACGCGAGCGAGATGGCGCGCATTTTGGACGAGCCACGTCTGGTAGAAGACGCCCCCGGCGCACCAGACCTTGCGGTTAGCCGCGGGGCTATCGATTTCGAGCACATTGGATTCGCCTACGCGGACGCCGCGCAGGGCGACCGCGTGTTTAGCGACCTTAACCTGCACATCGAACCCGGTCAGCGCGTGGGCTTGGTGGGACGCTCGGGCTCGGGCAAGACCACCCTCACCAAGTTGCTGCTCCGTCTCTCCGACGTGCAAGACGGCCACGTCTACGTTGACGGGCAGGACATCTCCGCGTGCACGCAGCAGAGTCTTCGTCGCCAGATAGCCTACGTTCCGCAGGAAGCGCTGTTATTTCATCGCTCTATCCGCGAAAACATTTCTTACGGGCGCCCCGATGCGACCGAGGCGGAGATTCGCCGCGCAGCGCAACTCGCCAACGCGCTCGAATTCATCGACCGCTTGCCCGCAGGGCTGGATACCCTGGTGGGAGAACGCGGCGTCAAGCTGTCCGGCGGGCAGCGCCAGCGCGTAGCGATCGCGCGCGCCATCCTCGCGGACGCCCCCGTCTTGGTGCTGGACGAGGCGACCAGCGCGCTCGACTCCGAAAGCGAGGCGCTGGTGCAAGACGCCCTTGAGAATCTTATGCAGGGACGTACCTCGATTGTGGTAGCGCACCGCTTGTCGACCGTCGCCGCACTCGACCGCATCGTGGTTCTTGCGGACGGCGAGATCGTAGAAGACGGCACGCACGCCGAGCTTGCGGCGGCCGGCGGAGAGTATGCCGCGCTTTGGAGCCGCCAGACCGGCGCGTTTTTGGATAGCGAGTAAACGGTGGGCTTCCTGGTATGCCAGGCGCCCTTTACGCTTGATGCAGTACAGGGCGAGGACCCCATGCCGCGCGAATAGCATCGATGATCTGCGCCGTGCGAACCGTGGATGCAAGCGGCATGATGGGGCTCTCGCTTTTGCCCGAGCGTATGAGCCCGCAGAAATGCGCAATCTCGCCGTAGAAGTCATCGACCACAAGCGGCATGTCCTCAATCATGGGCCCACCATTCCCCCGCGTCACCACCAAAGATGAAGGACGGTGAAACATGGGGACAAGGATGGAACCGCGCTCGCAATCGATACGGCATTCGACCTTATACGCCTGGCTATCACCCGAGAAATCGAGGCGCACGGGAACGTCGCCGATGCGAAGGCGGACCTCATCCGCGATGTCGACGGATACTCCGCCGCGCCCCTCGATCCAACGCACCTCCGCCCGCTCGACGGCAACATCGCCGGCCAGGATATCCTCCGTCCACGCGACCCCGTAGCAGCCAAGGTCATACAACGTTCCTCCCTGATCGGAATCGAGCAGGTAGCTATCGCGAAGCTCTCCGTAATCGAGTGAATGGGCCACGTCCACGCTTGCAACCGCCCCCAGCTCACCGCTATCGAGCAGCTCGTGAACACGCGAGCGAACAGGTGTAAAGCGCGGCTTCATCGCTTCCATGAACAGCGCGCCGGATTCACGAGCCGCGCGGGCGACCTCATCCGCCTGCGCCCCGGCGAGAACCGCCGGCTTCTCGCACAGCACCGCCTTGCCGGCCGACAGCGCCCGGCAGCTCCAAGTAGCATGCAAGCCGTGAGGCAGAGCTATGTACACGGCGTCCACGTCGTCATCCAACAGCAAGCGCTCATGCGCTTTCCATCCATTATCGCTTGCACTCGCATAGCACTTGCCCATGTCAACGCGATGCTTTTCAGCGAAAGCAGAGAGTCGCTCCGCGTTCCTACCAGAGATCGCCACAAGCTCGGCGCCCTCGACGCGCTCGAGCGCCGCGGCAAAGCGATGCGCGATCGAGCCCGCGCCCAGAATACCCCAGCGAATGCATTCCATAAGGCCTCCCACCTGTTAAAAGCGTACGCTTGTCATGATACTCGCCCACGACGGCCTCGCGGGCGAAGGCGCTCTCGATCAGTATGGTCAATGAGGGCCACGAGGCGGGTAACTCCAAGCTTATACATGGGCAAATGCCGCACGATATGCCGCCGTCGCCCGTCTGAAGTCGGATCGGAAGGGATTTTACGAAGCTACGTTAGTTATATATCTAACGTCTTGATATAGTTTGTCTCCAACATTACGAAGAATAGCAAGTCAAATAGTCCCAGGCGCGGCCTCGCCATCCCACTCGGAAGAACTATCAAGTCTATGGAAATAATCCCATACCCACCTGAAGCGCTTCAATTGCCACACCAAACGCTGACGGCTTTATTTCATGAACTCCGCCTGTATGAAAGAATTAAAATCGGCAGTTCGCAGATTGCCCGCGTGCATAATGACGTCGCGCACCGCCTCCGACAAAACCCGCAGCCCTCCCCATTGCAACATGGAGAGGGCTACGGGCCTCAAAAAGCCGTGTGCTGCCGTGCGAAGGCGCGCTTCATCTACGCTGTGGCGGCGGCGTCGGAGGCATCAGCCTCGGGCGACGCCTCATCGGAATCCTTGCCCTGCGAGGTCGCTCGGGTGGCTCCGAACTTGGTAACCTGACGCGTCGCCGCATCGTCGCTTTCCGCATCATCGCCCTCGACGGACTTGGCATACGAGAACTCGATGGCATCGCCAACGTGGTAGCGAACAATGCCCAACATATCGGGCAGAGCGAAATCGTAGATGGCATCATCGCCCTCAAGCGTCACGTAGAAATGGGAGTTACCGTCGATGACGGCCTGCGCGATGCTTGCGATCTTGCCGGAGGCCTTCTCTTCAGCACCGGATGCGGCGGCCTCATCCTCGCTTAAGGTGCCATCGGCAGCAAGCATAGACAGATAGCTCTCCTGGGTCGCCGCAACGGTGGAGCCGGTCGCGACGCTTTGGTAGTGCTGCACGTTGATCATGGCATACATCTTGACCAAACCGGCGTTGTCCTTCAGCGCCATAAAGTAGGTGGGCTGTCCGGAGACGTTCAGCAGCAACGGATAGGTCGCCTGGTACTTAAGGTTTTGTACCTGGCCCTCGGCAGAAGCCATGGCGGAATCCTCGGTCGCGCCCGGCACGGAATAGAAATGCGACTCGCCTGTACGCTGGTTCACCAAGATAAAGCCAACGCTGGAGTTATCAGCGGTAACGGAGGTCACGCCGGAATATAGGTAGATATCCTCGCCCTGCGCAAGGTAGTTGTAGCCAAGCTGGCCGTCAGTGCCCGGCGTTGTGCGCACCACGCCCTGCTGTCCCAACCAGGAGTTGAGCCAGCCCTTAGCGTAGGCGCCGCTCCAGTTGTACTGCTGGATCAGCAGGTCGCTGGGATAGGCGCGATCAACCCAGCTAGGCACGTCTTCAACGGCGTAGTCCTCGGTCTCGCCAGTGCACGCGTTAACGAGCACCACGCGGCTCACGGTTGTTCCTTCAAACAATCCGATGGTGCGCTTCTGCACGGGGAACACCCACCAGGGCGTCCCCTCCTCATCCAGCTCGAAGGACTTCTGGTCAAACATGTAGGTGGGGTACTTCAGCTGCGCGTAGCGGTCGATATTGCGCGCCAAGGGTTCGGACTCGCTGTACCTGATCGCGTCCTTCAAACGGACTACCTTTGCCTCCTGGGTCACCATGTCAACCAGCACGTACGCGGGAATGCCCTGGCTGCGGTTGGAAAACCACTTGAACAGATCCGCGTACGTAAGTGGGCTCACGCGCACCGGGCGTCCTTGATAGTTGATCATGCTGTAGGCGGGGCTGATCTCGAACTGGCTCACGTACTCAGGGATAGATCCCATGGCGCGGTTGCCAAGCAGCACGGCCGAATCGCGGTCGATAACCGGAACCTCGGAATAATCCACCTGTTCGATATCCTTGGCGAAGTCGCCGTCCGTGGTGTTGAGCACGGTCGCGTAGCGCTCGGCGTTACCCGGCATGAACGGCTCGCCCCACAGCACGCCAAGGAAGAAAAGGACGATGACGGCGGCAGGAACAAAGACCAAGCGGTTGAAGAGCTTCTCATGCTTCTCGGATCTCAGCGCGGCGATCTTGAAGCCAAAGATGGTGGCCATGGCGATGACCAGAACCCACATCCAAACACCGGGGCTCTGCAAGTTGAGGGCGGGATGGAACCACCAGTAGCCCGCAACCAAAGCCACGGCCAGCAAGATGGCGAGCGCTATAAACGCGCGGCGGCTCCATTGCGCTATACGCTGGGCGATGGGGCTGGGCGCACGGCGCCCGCGGTGCCTTCCACCGTGACGGGAGGAACCCGAGCCGCCCTTGCTGGAACCCTTGCCAGCAGCAGAGCCACCGGACCCAGCGGGGCGCTCCTCCCCATCGATCACCGCGTCAACGGGAATGGGCCCGTCTTGGGCATCAGATGAGGACGAGCCGCCAAAGCCCGATCCAAATCCATTTCCAGAAAAACCAAACATGCTATGGAGCATGTCTTGAAAATCGTCGTTGTTGAAATCGTCGTTACCCTGGGCCACCGTCGGTCCACTCCTTCATCCGTTTTAGGACAGATTAATACATTACGTCCAATATACCCACGGAAAAAGGCACTCAACCCTATCAACGTAGCCTCGCGCATCAACAGCTATCACGAAATCCAGGCGTCCCAAAAGCCCAAATTCGGCTAAAGAGGGGCCAGTAGGCGCTATTCCGCTCCGTGAAAAACCCGCTACGCTACCGCGGCCACCATCTTTTGATGAGCTTTTTGCGCGAATCGCAGGCTACCAGCTTCCCGTTGATGCGTGCGTAGGCCTTGCCTTCGAGCTCGGGATTCTTCTTTAGGCACTTACCAAAGCAACCGCATGAATAATCATCTTTAGCCAAAACCTCTTTAAGGTGCTTACCCTTGATACCAGAGCACTTGGGGCAGATCTTGATGGCGGTCTTCGACATGAGGGCCTCCCGTTAAAGCAAGCTCGATGCGCCGCGGCGAACGAGTCGCAGTCCGACGCAACGGCGTTTTATTATATGCATCGAGGTTACCATCATTTTTACCTAAATAGTTGCACAAAGGAAACTATTCTAAAGATTTCCGATGACCTGCTGTGTGCGCGGCTGATTGGAAAAGACGTTTTAGCACCGAACGCATACGCAAGGGGTAGAATGGTTGACCTTGAACACGGCAACTAAGGAGGAACTGGTGAGGGTTATCGTCTACACGGACGGCGCGGCGCGAGGCAACCCGGGGCGCGGCGGCTACGGAGCGGTTTTAAGCTGCGTCACCCCATCCGGCAAAGAGCACGTGCTGGAGCTCTCGCGCGGCTACGAGCGAACCACCAACAACCGCATGGAGCTACTCGCCGTAATCGTAGCACTGGAGGCCCTCAAGCGCCCATGCGAGGTAGAGCTGCACTCAGACTCGCAGTACGTGGTCAACGCCTTCAACAAGCATTGGGTCGAAGGCTGGCAGCGCCGCGGCTGGCAGACCTCGCAAAAAAAGCCGGTGAAGAATATCGATTTGTGGAAGCGCCTGCTTGCCGCAAAGGAGCCCCATCGGGTCACGTTCATGTGGGTCAAGGGCCATGCAGGCCACCCGCTCAACGAGCGCTGCGACCAGCTGGCAACCAGCGCGGCAGACTCGGGTACACTTGACATCGACACGGGATTTGTCGAGGGAGACGCCGACTAGACCCAACCAGACCAAAGGAGCCGCCATGATTCGCATCGCCACCATCGGCACTAGCATGATAACCAGCAGTCTGTTGGAGGTGCTCAAACCAAACTCGCGCGCCGTCTTTGTGGGAACCTGCTCGCGCGACGCCCAGCGCGCGGAGGCCTTCACGCAGGCACACGGTGGCGATCGCGGGTTCTCTTCCGTTGAAGATCTCGCGGCATCATCTGACGTCGACGCCGTATACATAGGCTCCCCCAACGCCATTCACTACAGCCAGGCGCTCGCTTGCGTTCGCGCGGGCAAGCACGTGCTGGTCGAAAAGCCAGTCTGCGCAAACCAACGCCAAGCGGCCGAGCTCTTTGACGAGGCGGCAAAACACAACGTGGTCGCACTCGAAGCCATGCGCCCCCTTCACGACCCGGCCCTGTGCCAGATCCGCGACGCCCTGCCGCGCCTGGGCACCATTCGCCGCACCACCTTGCGCTTTGGCAAATACTCCTCGCGCTATACGGACGTGCTGGCGGGCCGCCGCACCAACATCTTCGATTGTGCCATGGCATCCGGCGCGCTTATGGACATCGGCGTCTACTGCGTGGAGCCACTGGTCGCCCTGTTTGGCAAGCCCCAAACCGTGCAGTGCGCGTCGGCCCTTTTGGACGATGACACACGAGGCATCACGGGAGGCGCCATAGACGGCGCGGGCGTGATCTGCGCAAGCTACCCCGGTCACATAGCGACGCTTCACTACTCCAAGATCACCTCTGATTTGGCCGAAAACCAAATAGAGGGCGAACTGGGCACGCTCACGTTCAGCGGGGTGTCGATACCCTCGAACGCGCGCATCGACCTTCGCGAAACCAAGGCTGCCGATAGCGTTGGGTATTCCAGCACCTCGACCACTGCAAGTGCGCTTGAGCTGCCCGGTTGCCCCAACACCATGGCCTATGAGCTGGATGATTTCATCGACGCCGTGCTGGCTACGCAAGCAGGCGCCCACGCCGCCGACGCACCCGCCGGTTGGCTGGGCAGCGTGGGCGACCTGCAAACCATAAGCCTGGAGTCGCTTGAGATCATGGACGCCGCACGCCGCCAGGCTGGCGTGGTCTTCCCCAGCGACAAACAAGACCAGTAAGACGCAGGGAGGCGCCGCATGGGATTTATCGACCGCATCGTATCCCGATCATCCAAATATGGCCTAGGTGACGATGACCGCCCCAGCAAAGCGGACCAGCGCAGCCCCGTAGAGGAAAGTCTCCTTGCGAGGCTGCACCAGGCGTCAGACCAAAGCTGCGACACCGGCGAGGCCCAAAGCGAACCCGCTCAGCTACGCCTGCACCTGCGCTTTATAGGCACCGTTCAGGGCGTGGGCTTCCGTTGGACCAATCAAGGCATCGCCAACCAACTCAACCTCACCGGATGGGTACGCAACAACAGCGACGGATCGGTTGAGATGGAGATCCAGGGGCCGCCCGCCGCCATCGCCGCGCACCTAGATGCCGTCCATGCCTACTACCGCCGCTTTAACAACCGCATCTGGTTGGACGAGGAGCAGGACCGCACGCCGCAGACGGACAGCAAGGAGTTCGAGGTCCGCTACTAACCCAGCACATCGAGCATCTGGCTTAGGTTCTTCTTGCCAAATGACACGCGTTCGGTACCGCCGCGCTCGACCACCACACACGGCACGCTCATGGCGTTATACCGCTCGCGGAGCCGCGGGAAGTGCGCGACGTCGAACACGTGCGCCGTTACGCGTGGATTGTCTGCAGCGATGCGCTGTGCGGACACGACCGTCTCCGGGCACATGGTGCAAGAAAGCGACACAAGTACCTTGATGGAGACCTCGTCCACCAGCCCTGAGATCCGCACTTCGTCATCCTGGGCGATAGGCTGGCCGGGCCCTGCGGCGTTATAGAGGCCCAGCACAAAGCTGGTGAACTCGTGGCCGCCCGGAACTCCATGAAACGCTAAACCCAGCGGGTTCCCCTCGGCGTCGCATACCTCAACGTAGGGAAGCCCCTCGCCCGCCGGCGAGTCCGTAGCCGCCTCCGCCTCCTCCAGATGCAATTTGTCCGTAAGGCCGCAAATCTCGTCAATATACGCGCGAAGCTCGGAAGACAGATCGGATCCGTCTGTATGCAGCCGCAACACCAAAGAGCGCTCCATACGGGAGAATACGGTATTTAGCTGCGCAAGCATGGAGTCGTCAAACAAGGACGAGGAGCCGGCGACAGCGCCTGCCCGCTTTCAGGTTGGCTCTCCGGATGGCGAGGGCCTTTTCTATTTC
>ERZ791612.1292-NODE-1292-length-11195-cov-3.370377_pt1 | contig 11195 bp, 9 predicted proteins | sample MGYA00509963_ERZ791612 | MGnify/ENA primary metagenome ERZ791612 (study PRJEB30046, sample SAMN00791906) | human gut metagenome | study: EMG produced TPA metagenomics assembly of the A metagenome-wide association study of gut microbiota in type 2... | reverse complement strand
GGCTGCTATGTGCGCAAGGCTGTCAAGGCTATATTCAAGGATGGCATTCTGAAAGCCCGGAATAGTGCTTCGTTTTATCCGTCAATTAAAGATGAAGAATCCGGAGTATCTTTTTTTTGTTTGCACCTGTGGAGATGATACGGGGCGTACTGCCCAGGTTTTTTCATCTGCTATTCGGAGAAAAGGATGGCACTGCGTGGCAGGCTACTCTGTTACGATGCCCAATACTTATGTTTCCTTACCGGGATTTGATGTTGATGCCGAGGATGTGGAGGAACAGAAAGTACAGAATGCAATGGCACGTCTTGACTTTATCAATGGCGAACTGGCCGGTAGGATACACATGAAACATTTCAATTGCCACGAAGGAGCGTTGCCGTTTACCAAGACATATCTACTTAGACCGCTTTTCAATACCTTTTTAATGTCTCCCAAACCTTTTTATGCAACGGATGCCTGCATTGCTTGTAAAAAATGCGAGAAAGTTTGTCCGGTACATAATATAGAAGTAACCGATAAGCCCCAATGGGGCAATAACTGCACCCAATGTTTGGGATGCTATCATATTTGTCCTTTGCACGCGGTGCAATATGGTAAGGCAACACGTGCTAAAGGGCAATATAAAAGATTCTTAAAGAAGTAGGGCGGTTTTTATTTTATCCTTCTTTTATTAAGCTCCTGTTGGTATCGACGGGCATTTGCCATGTGCTGTGACAGCGTAGCAGCAAAGTTATGAGTACCCGAAAAGTCCTCTTTGGCACACATATAAATGAAATTGTGGTGCGTATAATTCAATACACTTTCCAATCCCTGAATAGACGGTATGCGTATCGGTCCGGGAGGGAGGCCGGCGTATTTGTAAGTATTATAAGGAGAATCGACAGCCAGATGCTTGTTGAGGATACGTTTTAATCCGAACTCCTGCAACCCGAACTTCACGGTGGGGTCTGCTTGCAGCAACATACCCTTGTTCAAGCGATTAATGTAAAGTCCGGCAACCATCGGCTTTTCCGCGTTGTTGGCCGTTTCTTCTTCCACTATGGAGGCAAGTGTTGCCACTTCTTCGGGCGAGAGACCGATGTTTGCTGCTTTGCCTCGTCTTTCCTTGTTCCAAAAGGCGGCATGCTCTTTCTGCATACGTTTCATAAAAGCGTCAGCACTCATGTTCCAATAAACTTCGTATGTATTGGGAATGAAAAGGGCAGGGAGGGTCTCTTTGGTATATCCCATTTGAGTATAATAACTGCTGTCGGCAAGTAATCGGGCTATTTCCACAGAATCAATCATGAGCTGGCGGGCGACAGTGCGTGCCAGTCTGTCCAAGGTGCGTACGCCGGGGATGGTGAGATTGACCGGAGTCTGATATCCCATCGAAAGGCGGCGATAAAGATAGCGCATATTGTCTTCAGGACGGATGGCATACCGTCCTGTGCGTATGTTTTTTCCGTAATTTCCTCTTTCCGCCTGGAATTTGAAGCCATACATGGTTTTAGGATGTCCTGTCGACTCTATTTTGCTATAAATGGAATCCAAATTATCATCTCTGTCAATATAGATATAAGCAGTTTTTGATAAGTTGAACTGTCGGGAGAAGAAATAATAGTAAACCGTTCCGGCACTTCCTGCTCCGGCAAGCATAATTATCAATATAACTATTACTAAAATATTACGTTTCTTTTTATCCATTGCTGTCAATTTGTTTTCGGTGCAAAGATAGGTAAATATACGTGAGTTCTGTGTAAGAGTTTATAGAAAAAAGTCCGGTCGTCAGATGATACTCTGTCATCTTTACCTTTGAAAAGCAATTGGATTCCATACATAAAGCCGGTCGACTCTTGATGTATTTATGAATTTCTGCCACTGATTTATTAATCGGTGCCGGAAATTCATAAATCAGTGGCACGGTTTATCAGGTCAATGCCGATGATTAATGAAGACAACGGACGGCTGTGAAGAATGTATCAGCCTGTCGGATGAAATATCTATTGATTCGTTTGGATTATTAAGCTGAAATGCCAGTCACCGCCACTCAAAGGTTGCATTGTCTTTATACTAAGATGGGGAGGTGGCAATGCCTCCCCGGGTGGAACAGACGTATTTATTTAAGGAAGCTTTTTTGCCGGTTCCGCTTCAATCCTGTTTTCTACCTCATCCGGCAATGCGGGGAAAAAGTCAATGCCTGTTCTTTTCTCCACGCTGTCTACCGTGACAATGTACTTTTTCAATGGCTTATGTCCCGCTTTGTTGGGGAACAGAAAGCCGATGGCTTGCGGGGTCTTTGAGTCGTTGATGAGGATTACTTTGTAGAAAGCATCGGGAACGGCGACTTTATTGTTTCCTATTCTTTTGGGTTTGCCGTGGTCATATACAGGTCCGCAAGCGATGTAGACCGCTCCATACTTTTTAGCCCATTGGCGCGATTTATCTTCCAGGTCGTTCCAGTCTCCGCGGTTCAGGTTGGGGTTTTGCGGACAGATATTGCTCATGTAGAAAGATTCCGCCATCGCTTGCTTGCTCCATTTCATGTCGGCGGCCGGTGCCATGTGCCCGCGGTCGTAGCCGGATTTGGTATAATCGTTGCTATATGCTTTCGCTCCGCGCACATCGGGGTCGGGCAAAAATTTGTTTGTTCTTTCTTCTTTCCCTTTTGTTTCCTTTCCGGTGAGTTCCCAGGCTACCCATTGCGGTGTCTTATAGTCGGCATTGTATGACAGCGTATATCCTTTTCTCTTGATAAGCTGGCCTCCGGTGCGCGATTGCATGACCGGAATTTCCAAAGCATCGGCCGGAGCGGAGGATGGAAGGGCAGAGGTTTGCTCCGTAGGAATGATATCGGGCAGACCTTTTAAGAACTTTTCGTCCAACAGCCGGTATTTGTAGGCCATCAGTCCTATCAGTACTGCGATAATGAGCAGAGGCAGTGTCTTGTTGGAAGATTGTTTTTTCTTTTTTGTTCTCATAAGTTTTGATTATAGCACTGCAAAGATAGGAATTTAAAAGAAAAAGTCTGTAAACTTTAAGCCTGAAAGGGCAAAATGCGTTATCTTTGTTCAGAAAGTTACAGATTATACTAACTATCCTGCTAACCGATATTAATTAAAACTAGTATGTATATGAAAAATTATCGATTATCACTGCCGTTTCTTGGTCTGCTCCTAGCATTGTCTCCATTGCGTGCGCAGGAGGCAGCTGTTCAGCAAGAAACGTCCGAACAGAAAGACAAACGTATGGAATGGTTTTCACAGGCAAAGCTGGGTATTTTCATTCATTGGGGAATCTATGCCGTCAAAGGAGTTTCCGAAAGCTGGTCGTTCTTTAATAATTACCTGCCATACGATGAGTATATGAATCAGGCGGGCGGATTCACTGCTTCCCAATACGACCCGAAGGCATGGGTGGATTTGATAAAGGAGAGTGGAGCAAAGTACACGGTTATCACGACCAAGCACCATGACGGTGTGGCTTTGTGGGATACCAAAGTGGGAGACTTGAGCACCGTAAAGAGCACTCCTGCCGGACGTGACCTGATAGCACCGTTTGTGAAAGAGGTGCGTAAGCAGGGCTTGCATCTCGGCTTTTATTATTCCTTGCTGGATTGGTCGCATCCCGATTATCCTAACAAGACGCGCACTGAGGTACGTTATAAGGACGACCCTGCACGTTGGGCAAAGTTCAATAAATTCAATTTCGGTCAGTTGGCTGAGCTGAACAAGACATGGAAGCCCGACCTTTATTGGTTTGACGGCGACTGGGAGCAGAGTGCCGAAGCTTGGAATTCAAAAGGTATTGTGGATTTGCTTCGTTCGGACAATAAGAATGTGATTATCAACTCCCGCATTCAGGGATACGGTGATTATGCCACTCCCGAACAAGGTGTGCCGGTGGTTCGTCCGGAAGACAAATATTGGGAACTTTGTATGACCATGAACGACTCATGGGGATATCAGCATACCGACAGCAACTATAAATCACCTTACATCTTGCTTCGTACGTTTGTCGATTGCCTGAGCAACGGAGGCAATCTCTTGCTGGATATCGGTCCGAAAGAAGACGGGACCATTCCCGAAGAGCAGGTGGCTGTACTGAAAGAATTCGGCCGCTGGACAAAGAAGCATAAAGAAGCGGTTTATGATACCCGTGCGGGTATTCCGGCCGAACATTTCCAAGGCTACACGACGCTGAACAAAGCAGGAGATATTCTTTATCTGTATCTGCCTTACAAACCGAACGGAGTGGTGGAAGTGAAAGGCTTGGTCAATAAAGTGAACCGCGTGTGGGTGGTGGGCAACGGAGCCATGCTCAGTTATAAAGTGCATAATAAAAACTACTGGAGTGATGTGCCCGGCAATCTGTATATCAATGTGCCCGAACAAGTGCTGGACAGCCAAATCACGGTATTGGCAGTTCTTTTGGACGGTCCTGTCAAACTGTACAGAGGCGTGGGGCGTGTGATTGAAAGTAATTAATCTGAAGCCTTGGAACAATAATGAAAAGAATGAAATACTTTTATCCGCTCCTGCTGTTGCTGTCTTGTCTCCCTGCCGGAGCCCAGAGCCTGTATGAGAAATATGAACGTTTCCTGACAACTCCCCGCACGTATGTTTGCTATCGTGCGGACGGCAAACTGAAGATGGACGGTAAGTTGAACGAAAGCTCTTGGCAGAAGGCGGAAGCTACCGCTCCTTTTGTCGACATCAGCGGAGAGGGATTCCCCGCTCCCAAATATGAGACAACGGCCAAAATGCTTTGGGATGACGATTATCTGTATATTGGTGCCGTTCTTGAAGAAGAAGATATAAAGGCGCGTCTGACCCGGCGCGATACCATTATTTACTATGATAATGACTTCGAGGTGTTTATTGACCCGGATAGTGACGGACATAATTACTTTGAAATCGAGACCAATGCCCGTGGCGTGATATTCGACTTGATGTTAGACAAACCTTATCGCTCCGGTGGTAACTTCATGGTGCAGTGGGACTGTCCGGGGATGCAGATGGCTGTTCATTGCGAGGGAACATTGAATAAGCCAAAGGATAAGGACAAATATTGGAGTGTGGAAATGGCCATTCCTCATCAGGCATTGACCATGAATTTCAATAATCCCCTGAAGGCGGGAAATACGTGGCGTATCAATTTCTCGCGCGTGCAGTGGCTGAAGCCGAACGGACCTGAAGAAAACTGGGTGTGGAGTGCTACCGGCAAAATTGATATGCACATGCCCGACCGTTGGGGGTATCTTTACTTTTCCGATTCTCGGGTGGGAACGGACAAGACGGAGTTTGTCTATCCTTACAACCAACCCATGTATAAGTTGCTGTGGGCCATGTTCTATGCCCAACAGGAATATTACGGAAAGGAGCATAACTATCTGCGCACCAAAGACAGTTTCTTTCTTACGGAAAAGGAGCTGAAAGACCTTCCTGCCGGTGCGGAAATCACAGTGGAGGCTACCCGGAACACATATCGCATCGCTATATCGAATCCGGCAGAGGAAGTGCGTTATGTCATTAATAATGAAGGACGTTTCCATATAGAGAAAATAGCTCCGCGCGAAGTGAAGAACTGGGTATGGACAGGCTTTCCTAAAGGCCGTTCGGCGGCAGACTGGCAGCAGTGGTTCAAACTGTTGAAAGAATGTGGTATTTCGGGTGTGCTTTTTGAAGGTTATGATGAAAACATTTACCGCATGTGCAAGGAAGCCGGCTTGGAAGCCCACTATTGGAAGTGGACGATGAACCGTGCGGAACTGCTGGACAAGCATCCTGACTGGTATGCTGTCAACCGCAAGGGAGAGTCGAGTCACGATAAGCCTGCTTATGTGGATTATTATCGTTTCCTTTGCCCCAATCATTCGGGAGTGGCTCCCTATTTGGCAGAAGATTACGTGAAAGAGGCTCATAAACCCTATGTGGACGGAGTTCATTTGGATTACGTCCGTATGCCGGATGTCGTGCTGCCGGTCAGCTTGTGGAAAAACTATGGCATCGAACAGAAAGAAGAATTGCCCGAATACGACTACTGCTATTGTGATACTTGTCGGGCGCTGTTCAAGGCGAAAACTGGGCAAGATCCTTTGGAACTGAAATATCCGATGGAGAATCAGAGCTGGATAAACTTCCGTTTGGATGCGGTCACTCATGTGGTAGAAGCCATAACGAAAGCTGTAAAAGCCGACCATAAGTTTATTTCGGCAGCCGTATTCCCCGGACCGTCCATGGCACGGAAGATGGTTCGTCAGGATTGGGGCAACTGGTCGTTGGATGCTTATTTCCCGATGATTTATAATAAGTTCTATTACGAAGGAGCAGAATGGATCGGTCGTTCGGTGCAGGAAAGCGTGCAAACCGTCAATGGTCGGGCAAAGGTATATGCAGGGTTAATGTTTGGCGACATCAAAGATGATTTTGAGAAAGCATTGGATGAAGCCTATGGTAATGGAGCTTCGGGCGTTTCTTTTTTTGCCGGTCCCGATGAAGAATACCTTCGCCGTTTTAAAGCTTATTTGGATAAAAGAGGCTTTATAGTGAAGTAAATTCTGCATTATTTTTAATGGAGTGCTTTGGTGAATCTCCGATACAATTTTCTGATAAAGGGAAATAGTATCGGAGATTTTATTTGTTTATTCCAATTAAATCCCGACCTTTGTTACATATAATATAGAAAGGAAAATATGGAAGGAATGGAAGACCCTGAGTACTACTCAAGTGATTTTTTTGTCAGAACGCTGGGTAGTGAGGATATAGACGTAAAGCACTTCATGTATCTGGTGGGGCGGGTCAGTATTTATTGTGATGGCACAGATAATATTACCGGTGAGTCGTGTATACCTCAAAGATTAAATGATGAGTTTATAGCATTGGCACATAAACTGCATTATAGGGCGGTGATAAAATACAAAGAAGAGATTAATTAAGGGAGAGAAGGGTAAAAGCAGGACAAAAGGCTATACCATGAGTCGCGTCGAGGAAGAGCTTGTTGGTTCTCTGACTTGCTTTCTTATCAAGCATTCCGGAGAGAAACAGCTATGTCTTGCAATAATGGACAAGGAAACAGTTTTCAATCTAAAGGGTATGTTAAGCAAATATATTTGTAGAAATATAGTTTTATTTATTCATTCAGCGTTTTAGGAAAGAAAAAGCACTGATTAAATTATTGATAATCAGTGCTTTTTTGATGAGCCGAAACCGGGACTCGAACCCGGGACCTATTCATTACGAATGAATTGCTCTACCAACTGAGCCATTTCGGCAACTGTTTTTTCTGCAAGCGCGGGGTGCTTTTCTGAAAAAGCGTTGCAAATATATATCTTTCTTTTGAAACGAAGAAACTAAAAGCGGATAATTTTTCAGTTATCCGCTTTTGTTATGTCAATTGATGTCGGATTTATTGGTAGACTTCTTCATGTATTTAAGAATGTAAGTATTCATATTTATTAATAAAATGAGTAAAATATTTCTTTTCGATTTTTATTCTTGCTTTTTTATTGCTTTCGTCAATTATTTATGGTTTTTTATTGCATTTATGTTAATTGATATTTGTATCTTTGCAGCCGAATCAGAACATATATTTTAGTAGATTATGTGTGGAACAGTAGGCTGCATTGAGAAACGAGATGCTTACTCTGCCTTCATAAAAAGCCCGAAACGGTGGGAACATCGGGGCTATGGCAGTGCAGGCATTGCATTGATTGACATAGGAAGAAGGTTAAGTATTACACAAAACTACGCATTCCGCTCAAAAACACTTCAACAACAGGGATTTATCTTCAGCCGTAGTCCCAATTCCGTCTTTTTGATTCTATTATTTGAATATTTCCGTATTTCCCATTACTTAGACTTATTTTTGTTTTTTATCGTACCCGGACAGCAGAAAACATTCGCTTGTCCGAAACCGTTGATAAAATCAAGATGTACCGGTAAGCGGGAAAAGTGCGGAGGACAATGGTAAACAATGGAGATATCTTTGGAAAAGAGTAACGAGAGTTTTTAGTATAAAATAATGAGGTTAAAGGAGAGAGAATGGAACCGTTAAAGCATGAATGTGGCGTGGCAATGATACGATTGCTTAAACCGTTGGAGTATTACCGGGAGAAGTATGGAACTTGGATGTATGGCTTGAACAAGCTATATCTGCTGATGGAGAAGCAGCATAACCGGGGACAGGAAGGTGCGGGACTGGCGTGCGTGAAGTTGGAAGCCAACCCCGGTGAAGAATATATGTTTCGCGAAAGGGCCTTGGGGTCGGGAGCGATAACAGAGATATTTGGCAATGTGCAGGGCAATTTCAAGGATTTGACTCCCGAACAATTGAATGACGCCGAATATGCCAAGAAATACTTGCCTTTTGCGGGGGAAGTGTATATGGGGCATCTGCGTTATTCCACCACCGGGAAGAGTGGTATATCGTATGTGCATCCTTTCCTGCGCCGCAATAATTGGCGTGCCAAGAATCTGGCGTTGTGTGGTAATTTCAATATGACCAATGTGGATGAAATCTTTGCACGCATCACTGCTGACGGGCAGCATCCGCGCAAGTATGCCGACACTTATATCATGCTCGAACAAGTGGGACACCGCCTCGACCGTGAAGTGGAGCGCCTCTATGTGCAGTGCGAGGCCGAAGGATTGAAAGGCGTGGACATTACTCATGCCATTGAGGAGCGTATTGATTTGGCCAATGTGCTTAAGACATCGAGCAAGGAGTGGGACGGAGGTTACGTCATCTGCGGAATAACAGGAAGCGGAGAATCCTTTGCTGTACGCGACCCATGGGGTATTCGTCCTGCATTTTGGTACATGGATGACGAAATCATGGTGTTGGCTTCAGAGCGTCCGGTCATTCAGACAGCACTCAATGTGCCTGTCGAAAGCATCAACGAGTTGCAGCCGGGGCAGGCTATCCTGCTGAATAAAGCCGGAAAGATGCGTCTGGCGCAAATCAACCGGGCAAAGGAAAAGAAGGCATGCTCTTTTGAGCGTATCTATTTCAGCCGGGGCAGTGACATGGATATTTATAAGGAAAGGAAATTGCTGGGTGAGAAGTTGGTGAACCCTATCCTGAAAGCGATAGATTATGAGGTGGAGCACACCGTGTTCTCCTTCATTCCGAACACGGCGGAGGTGGCGTTTTATGGTATGCTCGAAGGATTCGATAATTATCTTAATGAGCTGAAGGTAAGAAAGATAGAGGAATTGGGACATAATCCCGGTCACGAGGAATTGGAGAAAATCCTTTCTTGGCGCATCCGCAGCGAGAAGGTGGCGATAAAGGATATCAAGTTGCGTACATTCATTGCCGAAGGTAACAGCCGTAATGACTTGGCAGCTCATGTGTACGACATTACATACGGAAGCCTGGTACCTCATGTGGACAATCTGGTGATTATAGACGACAGCATTGTGCGCGGAACAACGCTGAAACAGAGTATCATCAGTATTCTTGATCGTCTGAATCCCAAGAAGATTGTGATTGTATCTTCCTCTCCGCAGGTGCGTTATCCCGATTACTATGGTATCGATATGGCGAGCATGGATCAGTTTATCGCATTCAAGGCTGCCATCGAACTCTTGAAGGAGCGCGATATGAAAGATGTCATCGCGCGTGCTTACCATAAGTCGAAGAATCAGACGGGGTTGCCCAAAGAGCAGATGGTGAATTATGTGAAAGAAATTTACGCACCGTTCACTAATGAGGAGATTGCTGCCAAGATGGTGGAATTGCTCACTCCTAAGGGAACACGGGCAAAGGTGGAGATTGTTTATCAGACCTTGGATGGATTGCACGAAGCCTGTCCGTCGCACACCGGAGACTGGTACTTCAGTGGAGATTATCCCACACCGGGCGGTGTAAAGCTGGTAAATCAGGCATTTATAGACTATATAGAAAAGATATATCAATTCTAAGAGAACAAAATTCAAGATAGATTAAATGAGAAATGTAACATTGATTCTTGACGACGGGAGCCGTTTCTCGGGCAAGTCGTTCGGTTATGAGAAACCGGTAGCGGGTGAAGTGGTGTTTAATACCGCTATGACCGGTTATCCAGAGAGTTTGACAGATCCTTCATACGCGGGACAGTTGATGACCTTGACTTATCCGTTGGTGGGTAATTATGGTGTTCCTCCTTTCACTGTCGGGCCTAACGGACTTGCTGTTTTAATGGAAAGTGAACGCATACATGCCGAAGCCATTATTGTAAGTGACTACAGTGAGGAGTACAGCCATTGGAATGCAAAAGAAAGTCTTGCCGACTGGTTGAAGCGCGAGCAAGTGCCCGGCATTACCGGCATTGATACCCGCGAACTGACAAAGGTGCTTCGCGAACATGGGGTGATGATGGGGAAAATTGTGTTTGATGACGATCCCGATAATCAGCCCGAAGCCCGTTACGAAGGCATTAATTATGTGGATAAGGTTTCGTGCAAAGAAGTGATTCGTTACAATGAGGGAGCGGACAAAAAGAAAGTGGTTTTGGTGGATTGCGGTGTGAAAACCAATATTATCCGATGTCTGCTGAAGCGTGGCGTGGAGGTGATTCGCGTGCCTTGGAATTATGATTTCACAGGAATGGAATACGATGGATTGTTTATTTCGAACGGACCGGGCGATCCGGATACGTGTGATGAGGCTGTACAGAATATTCGTAAGGCGATGGCTCTGAGCGACAAGCCCATCTTCGGTATCTGTATGGGGAATCAGTTGCTTTCCAAAGCGGGAGGTGCCACCATCTATAAACTGAAGTATGGACACCGCAGCCATAACCAACCGGTGCGTATGGTGGGTACGGAACGTTGCTTCATCACCTCACAGAATCATGGGTATGCCGTAGACAACAACACGCTGACAGAAGACTGGGAACCGCTTTTCATCAATATGAACGATGGTTCTAATGAAGGAATCCGCCACAAACGCAATCCCTGGTTCTCCGCACAGTTTCATCCCGAAGCTGCAAGTGGTCCTACGGATACGGAATTCCTGTTCGATGAATTTGTAAACCTGCTTAAATAACAGAATTTTATCAAGAATGATTGCGTTCATAATCTCTTGATAATCAGTATGTAAAAGACGGTATAATGAGTCCCATACTGAATGTCATTCAGTCCCAGAGTGAATACCTTTCAGTCCTATACTGAATGCCATTCAATTAGTGACTGATTGTGTAAGGTAAGAGAAAGATAAGGTTTTATTACTAC